>Ga0180432_10008471_pt1 | contig 12785 bp, 10 predicted proteins | sample SS_ome_10_FD_132414 | JGI IMG/M metagenome (GOLD analysis project Ga0180432, IMG submission 132414) | Hypersaline lake sediment archaeal communities from the Salton Sea, California, USA - SS_1_MS_2 metaG | ecosystem: Environmental > Aquatic > Non-marine Saline and Alkaline > Hypersaline >...
CCGAGGAAAAAGAGAACTGGGATCTTCACGCGGTCCGGCTGACCGGCAAGGGGCCCGGCGAACCGGTGCGGGTCACCCGGAGTCCGGCGGTCGACGTGCACCCGGCGGCGGCGCTGGGCGGCGACACGCTGTGGATCGCCTGGGAGTCCAACCGCGAGGAGACTCGCCGGCACGTTTTTCTCACCGCAGTGCGCGACGGAGCGGCGGGAAAACCCTTGCGACTCTCATCGCCGGGAAGCAACAACTACCAGCCGTCGGCGGCCGCCGGCGGGCCGGACAACGTGACGGTGGCCTGGCACAGCTTCAGGGAGAACAACTACGACCTGTACCTGCGAACCTTCTCACAGGGCAGCCCGGGCCCCGAGAAGCAACTCACCTGCGCTGCGGGGATCGACCGGGGCGCCCGGCTGCTGGCCCGCGACAAGAAGATCTGGCTGGCCTGGGAGCATGCCACCTGCCCGGGGTACTTCGTGGGCAAATCCACCGTAAAGCGCGTGCAGGTGGCCCGTCTGGAAAACCTCCGGCTGCGCTCACCGGTCGGGGTACGCTACATCCGGCTTTTCGAGATGGCCGAAAAACCCCAATTGGCCCTGGACGCCAAGGGCCGCCTGTGGGTGGCGGCGCTGGTCCCCCGCGACCGCAACTCGGGGTGGGACACCCTGCTGTGGAGCTACCGGCAGGATGGCTGGTCGGCGCCGCGGGTGCTGTCGCGGCGCAAGGGCCGCAGCCGCCGGCCGGGCCTGGCCGCTTTCGACGGCTTCACCGCGGTCTGCTACCAGGGCGACGATATGCCCGGGCGCTGGCTGAGCGTCAAGGAAAGCGCCAAGGGAACCAGCGGGATCTTCCTGGCCGCCGTCGAGCACGGTGACGAACCGGCGGGCGAAATGGAGCTGGGGCCCTACACCCCGCCCGGCGACGAGTTCGAGGCGGCCAGGATCCGGGAGCGGATGGGCGAGGACCGCCGCGGCTGGGAGGTCGAGCACGGGGGCAAGAAGCTGCGCCTGCTCTTCGGAGACCTGCACGAGCACACCGACCTGTCGGTCTGCGACCGCACCCGCGACGATACGCCCGACCAGTCCTACCAGATGATGCGCGACGTGGCCCGCTACGACTTCGGCGGTCTGACCGACCACGGCAAGTGCTTCAACGATTACCTGTGGAGCTATAACGGCAAGCGCGTCCGCGCCAACCACGACCCCGGGCGTTTCGTTACACTGCTGGCCCTGGAGTGGACCTCGACCTTCGAGGAGCAGACCAAAAAATATCCCTACGGCTACTACGGCCACCGCAACCTGTTCTTTTCGGATCCCTTCTTTCCCAAGTGGTACAACGCCGCCCTGGACATCACCCCGGCCGAGCTGTGGAACCAGCTCAAGAAAGACCGGGCCGATTACGTGCTGATCCCCCACCAGCTTGCCGACACCGGCAACGTCCCGGTGGACTGGAACTTCCACGACGACGTCGCCGAGCCGGTAGCGGAGATCTTCCAGTTCCGCGGCTCCTACGAGTGCGACGGCTGCCTCCGCCAGGCCAACCTGGCCCGGGCTGAGGGACACTTCCTCCAGGACGCCTGGGCCCGGGGGATCGTAATCGGCGTGGTCGCCTCCCCCGACCACGAGGGCGGCCTGGGCAAGGCGGCGGTCTACGCCGACGAATTCACCCGCAAGGGAATACTCGCGGCCCTGCGCCGGCGGAGCACATACGGCACCACCGGGGCCAAGATCTTCCTCGACGTCCGGGTCAACGGACTGTTCATGGGCCAAGTCGGAGATCCTCCCGGAAAGCAGCCCGTCCGGGTCGAGGTCCGGGTCGACTGTCCGGGAGACATCCGGGTGGTGGAGATCCTGCGCGACAACCGGGTGGTCTTCAGGGCCAAGGGGAAAGACCGGAACATGCATGTCGCCTTCACCGACGATCCGCCGCCCAAGGGGCCGGCTTATTACTACGTTCGCGTCATCCAGAAAGACGAGGAGATGGCCTGGTCCTCGCCGGTCTGGCTGGGAAGAAAGGATTCGAAATGAGAACGATCGCAACCCTCGCGCTGACTTGCCTGCTGCTTTTCAACCCGGCCCGGGCGGAGGACAAGCATCCGGTGAAGGTCCTGCTGTTGGGCATCGACGGCATCAGCATGAACCTGCTCGAGCCCCTGGCCGAAAAGGGCGCCATTCCCAACCTGAAAAAACTCGCCGAACAGGGAGGCTGGGGCGAGTTGGACTCCTACTGGCCGCTGCGCACCATGCAGGTATGGACGTCGATCGTCACCGGCAAGCTGCCCGGCCAGCACGGCATCTGGGACCACGTCAAGAACTCCTACTACAACCCGCCCGAGTACCGCACCAAGGAGCGCGAAGTCTACACCCCCAAGGACCGACGCTCGAAAGCCCTGTGGCAGCTGCTTTCCGGACACAAGGTGAGCAGCCTTACGGTGGGTTGGCCCACCACCTGGCCTGCCGAAAAGGTTTCCATGGGTATCATCGCGGCACCCAAGGTCCTCTACGGCGACGACCGGCGGGTGACCATCAAGGGTTCTTTCTGGCGTGACGTAACGAACGCAGTCCATCCCCCGAAGCTCTGGCCCGTTGTGAAGAAACTCATCGTCGAGCCACAAGAGGTCACCCGCGAGGAGCTGGCCACCCACCTGGATGCCCCCCCCAAGGGCAGCCCTCTTTACGCTCTGCCCAAGATCGAAAGCTACGTCCACGCGGTGCGCTGGTCCATCGCCCGGGCCCGCTCGGTGGAAGCCATAACCCTGGGACTGGCCGAGAAGGAAAAACCCCAGGTGGTGCTGGCCTACTTCCAGTGCACCGACTCGCTGCTGCACCGGTTCTGGATCTTCCAGAAATCCGAAGACGAGATCAAAAAGCGCCTGGAGCAGTTCAACATCCCGACCGATCACGTCCCCGAGATGAAGCGGCGCTTCGGCGAAGTGGTGGAGGCCTGCTACCGGGACGTGGACGTCCGCGTGGGACGGATCCTGGAAGAACTGCAGGGCCCCGATACCCTGGTGCTGGCGGTCTCCGATCACGGCTTCGGCGACGGGCCGAAAAAGCACCCCTTCAAGGCCGAGCCCTACGGCGGAATCCACTGGTCCACAGGCGCCATGATCGCCGCGGCACCGGGAATGCAGGCCTCCGGCAAGCTGAAAAAGGCCTCGGTCCTCGACATTACCCCCACCATTCTCCACTTCCTGGGACTGCCCGTAGCCAAAGACATGCGCGGCAAGGTCATCGAGGATCTGGTCCCCGACAAAAAGCCGGTGAAGAAGATAAAGACCTACGAAACCGAGCCCCAAACGGATGTCCCCTACCTGAAGGGCTTTCCTGAAAAACCAAGTTCTTTCGTGTGGTAGGCCTGCCGGCCAGAAACCGATTGCACGATACCTGTCGCCATGATACTTTGTGTTCAAATTATTTTAGCAGGAAAAAGGATCTATTGACGTGTGTGGCATTATTGGAATCTTCGGAATCGAGCAGCGGGGGGTGCTGGAGCGGATGCTGGACAGCACCGTCCACCGGGGCGAGGACGACACCCGCTACCGGTTCTTCGACGGGCTCTGCGGTCTGGGCATCAACCGGCTCAGCATCATGGACCTGGAAAGGGGCGACCAGCCCCTCTACAACGAGAGCCGGGACGTGCAGGTGGTTTGCAACGGGGAGATCTACAACCAGGGAGCGGTGGCCGCCGACCTGCTGGGCAGCCACGAGCTGCGCACCCGCAGCGACATCGAGGTGATCCCCCACCTCTACGAGGATCACGGACCCGACTGCGTGAATTTCCTCGACGGAATGTTCGCCTTCGTCCTCTACGATGCCTCCCGCAAGACCTTCCTGGCCGCCCGCGATCCGTTGGGCATAAAGCCGCTCTATTACGCCCGGGACGGCAAGCTCTGGTACTTCGCCTCCGAAGCCAAGGCGCTGTTGAAAACCGGCATCGATCCCGCCTGGGTGCGTACGCTGCCGCCGGGGTTCCGGCTGACCCCGGACCGCGGGCCGGAGCAGTACTTCTACATGTCCTCCCACAAGTCGGTGCCCAATCCCGAGATGGTCCAGCGTCTGCTGGATCACGCCGTCAGCAAGCGACTGATGGCCGACGTGGAAGTGGGTACCTTCCTGTCGGGGGGGGTCGACTCCAGCCTGGTCACCGCCCTGGCCGCGCTACGGCAGCCCGGCATCCAGGCCTTCACCGTGGGGGTGGAGGGATCCCCGGACGTGGAGGCCGCCCGGACCGTGGCGGAGCATCTGAATGTCCGGCACCACGTTCGCCCATTCACCGTGGATGAGCTGATCGAACTGCTGCCCGAGGCAATCTGGCACGTGGAGAGCTACAACCCCTCGATGGTCAACGGCTCGGTGGTCACCCTGATGGCCGCCCGGCTGGCCAAGGAGGCCGGGCTGAAGGTGGTCTTGTGCGGCGAGGGCAGCGACGAGATCTTCGCCGGCTACAAGGTGCTCCGCGAGCTGCGCTACCAGGATCTGCACGACGCCACCTGGACGCTCTTGGACAACCTGCACAAGACCGAGCTGCAGCGCCTCGACCGCATGTCCATGGCGGTTTCCCTGGAGGCCCGGGTTCCGTTCCTGGATCGCGACCTGGTGGAGTACGCCATCAACCTGCCCGCCTCGGCCAAGATCCGCGAAGTCGACGGCCGCCGAATTGAGAAGTGGATCCTGCGCGAAGCCTTCGACGGCATGCTTCCCGACAACATTCTCTGGCGGGAGAAGGAACCCTTCGACCAGGGCAGCGGCGCGCGGGCCATCATCGACCATGTCAACGAGCAGGTCTCGGACGCAGAGTTGGCCGAGGCCCAGGACCGCTGGCCCGAGGCCAACATCGTCTCCAAGGAGATGCTCTTCTACTACCGCATCTGGATGGACCACTTCGGCGACATGGGCGGAACCCGCCGCTTCGACCTGTTCGGCGACTACCCCGGCATGATGGACCGGATCGAGGAGCGCACCGCCAGCAGCGGGAGCTGATTGCCGTGAGCCCGCCGACAATCAAGTGCCCCGAGAACACCAGCAACACCGGCGCCTACCGGATCTCCTGGAAGGGCCCCGACGACGTCGTGTATCGCCTGGAGGAAAACGGCACGCTCTTGTACCAGGGCCCCCACAAGGCCAGCACGGTCACCGGCCGTCAGGCCGGCGTTTACAGCTACCGGGTTGGTTTGATGAGCGAAACCAGCCGGGAAGTGCAGAGCTGGAGCCAACCCTGCCGAGTGGAAGTATCACCGCCCTCGCTGGCCCTGGCCCTGACACTGTTCTCCCTGGGACTAGTGGTCTTCCTGTCCACCCTGGTGCTGATCGTCCGTGGTCACAAAAAGCATCGCCGGGGGGAGCTGCAATGACCGAGGCGGTGCTGACCGCCGAGACCGGCTGGATCATCCTGGGGGCATTTTCGGTCGCCTGGATCGCCCTGGGTTGGTTCTGGGGTCGACGGCACAGGACCTTCGACGGGCATGTGCTGGCGGGGCGCAACGTGGGGCTGGCGCTGGCCACCGCCACCGCCATGGCCACCTGGGTGACCTCCAACACCACCATGACCGCCCCGCAGCTGGCCTACCAGCTGGGCATCTGGGGGATGGTGGGCTACTCCCTGGGGGCGGTGGGCCTGATGATGTTCGCCCCCATAGCCGAACGGGTCAAGCGTCTGATGCCCAACGGGTACACCAGCGGCGACTTCGTGCGCACCCGCTACGGGCGGCTGGGCTGGCTGGTATTTCTGCTGATCTCTTTGTTCTACGGGCTGGGCTGGCTGGTGAGCATGGGCATGGCCGGCGGCGTGCTGCTAAAGGCGCTGACCGGCATCCCCTACCACGTGGGCATGCTGACCATCACCCTGGTGTGCGTGGGCTACACCCTGCTGGGCGGGCTCAGCGCGGTGATCGGCACCGACTTCATCCAGAGCGTGATCATCCTGGTGGGCCTGGTGGTGGTGGGAGTGGCCGCCTTCACCCACCTCCCCGCCGCCGAAGTTCACAGCCACCTGGCCGAGAACCGCCCGGAGCTTTTGAACCTGCTGATGCCGGCTTCGATCATGTTTCTCTTCAACAACCTGCTCTTCGGAGTGGGCGAGATCTTCCACTCCAACGTGTGGTGGTCGCGGGCCTTCGCCTTCCGTAAGGGCAAGGGATTCAAGGCCTTCTTCACCGCCGGCCTGCTGTGGCTGCCGGTGCCGGTGGCCGCGGGCGCCATCGCTTTAGCGGCCCCCGGCCTGGGTATCAACGTGCCGGCGCTGGACATGGTCGGTCCGCTGGTGGTGGGCCGGCTGCTGGGCACCGCCGGCGCGGTGACCATCCTGATCGTGGTCTTCTGCTCGCTGGCTTCATCCCTGGACTCGCTGCTGGCGGCCACCAGCGATCTCTTGGTGGAGGACGTCTACCGCACCCTGTGGCGCCCCAACGCCTCCGGGCGCGAGCTGCGCTGGGCCGCGCGGGTCATCGTGCTGGTGCTGGGCGCTTTGGCCATCGTCTTGTGCTGGGGCCGGCTGACCACTCTGGCCGAGATGATCCACTTCACCGGGGCCTTCGTGGCCTCGACCATCTGGCCCATCGCCGCGGGCCTCTACTGGTCGAAGACCAACCGCTACGCCGCCATTCTGGGCATGATCCTGGGCTCGGCCGCCGGTCTGTATGCCTACTTCACCATCGGCTTCTTCACCGCGGCCTTGGTCGGGGCCATCGTCTCGATGCTGTGCGTGGTGGCCGGCACCCTGCTATTCCCCCAGCCCTTCGAGTGGTCCCGGCTCGGCGAACTGCGCCGGCCCGAGGAGGAGGCCTGACATGCACATTCTTGAAGAAGTCTTCACCGCAGCCGTATGGGCCGCCTATATATGCGTGGGAGCGGGTAGCTTGTATCTGCTGGTCGTCCTGGTAAGGGAGTGGATCCGCCGGGAGTTGTGGTAGTATAAATGCCTGAGAAATCATGAGCGGTCCGAAGAACAATTGCATCACCGACGTTCCGGGGATCCGGGTGGGCCACGCCCACAGCCGGGAGGGTCACACCGGTTGCACGGTGATCCTGGTGGAGGGCGGGGGCATCCCCGGAGTGGACATCGGCGGCTCGGCCCCGGGCATGCGCGAAACCGAGATGCTCAACCCCACCAACATGGTGATGAGCATCCACGCGTTGCTTCTGACCGGCGGGAGCACCTTCGGCCTAAGCGCTGCCGGGGGCGTGCAGGAGTTCTTAGTGGAGCAGGACATCGGCTTCCGCGCCTCCATCGGGGTGGTGGTTCCCATCGTCCCCACCGCGGTGATCTTCGACCTGGACATCGGCAAGCCCCGCATCTATCCCGACGAGAAAATGGGCTACGAGGCCTGCCTGGACGCGAAGGTAACACCCACCAGGCACGGGAGGGTCGGCGTGGGCATCGGCGCCACCTGCGGCAAGGTCCTGGGATCCGACCGCTCGATGTACGGGGGCCTGGGCACCGCCTCGGCGGTCCTGAAAGACGGGGTGACAATCGGCGCCCTGGCGGTGTGCAACGCCTGGGGCGACGTCTGCAACCCCCGCACCGGCGCCATCGTCGCCGGCGCCCAGAACCCGAAGAAGCCGGGGAGTTTTCTGGACACCGAAGAGCACATCTGCATTCAGAGAAAAATCGACACCCGCTATTTCGGGATGGACACCACCCTGTGCGTGGTGGCCACCAACGCCGTCTTCAGCCGCGAGCAGACCACCAAGATCGCCATGATGGCCCAGGACGGCATCGCCCGCGCGGTGCGCCCCTCCCACACCCAGTTCGACGGGGACGTGGTCTTCGCCCTCTCGCTGGGCCGCGATCGGGGCCCCAAGATCGACGTCAACATCGCCGGCACCCTCGCCGCCCGCCTGGTGGAGGAGGCCATCGTCCGCGGCGTCTGCGCCGGCAACGACAAAGAAACCGAAGGTTACTCCCCGAAAACCCAGCCTTATTGAGAAAATCCCCAAAAACCTTGACCTGCCCGCCTCCCCATGATACTTTGTGTTCAAATTATGTGTGAATATGGTATATTTTTTGAGCAAGTAGCCTCCTGCAGCTTTCATCTTTCCATCTGAAAACCAGTCTTAGAACGCAAGGAGAAGCACGATGCTGCTGACCAAGGTGAATAGTCACTACGAGTTTCAGAGCCCCTCCATCGACGGGGCCTTTCTGGTCAAACTGATCCTGAACGAAAAGCAGGAAGAAAAGCTGGTGACCAGGCTGGTCAGCGTCCCCACCTTCTTCGCCCCCAGGGACCTGGAGCCGGGAACCATCCGCAAGGTCATCGGCGAGGATGGCTGGCAGCAATTTTTGCGGATGAAGGAGCAGGGAACCGAAAGCCTGCTCATCAATCCCCAGAACCTCAACGGCACCGGCGTCACTTCCAAAAAGATGACCAGTTGAAACCATTTTCCAGGAGGCGGATGTGCTGTACCTGAACGAGAAGGATTTGTTGAGAATCGGAATAGACTGGGACAAGACCATCGACGTCATCGAGGCCGCCGTCTTGTGCCTCAATGAAAAAGACTACTCCCAGCCGATCAAGCCCTACCTGCGGTACCGCAACCCGGTCAACCGGATCATCGCCATGCCAGCCTTCGTGGGCGGCGACATCGACCTGGCCGGCGTCAAGTGGATCGCCAGCTTCCCCGAAAACATCCGCAACGACATACCCCGGGCCCACAGTGTGGTGGTCTTGAACAAGTCCGGCACCGGCGAACCGGTGTGCATCATCAACACCGCCCTGCTGAGCATCATCCGCACCTCCTCGGTCACCGGCTTGATGATCCGCCACTTCCTGAAGACCCGCCCCCGGAACGAACTCAACATCGGAATCATCGGCTGGGGGCCCATCGGCCGGCACCACTACAAGATGTGCAGCGAGCTTCTGGGCGACAAGATCAAGGGCATCAAGTTGTTCGACCTGCGCGAGATCAGCCCGGACAAGATCGAAGGCCCGCTGAAGGCGAAGACCCAGGTTGCCGCGAACTGGCAGGAAGCCTACCGGGACGCGGACATCTTCATCACCTGCACCGTATCCAAGGCACCCTATATCGACGAGAAGCCCAAGGACGGCTCACTGCAGGCCAACGTCTCGCTGCGGGACTACAAAACCGGCATCTACGACTACACCAAGGCCATCATCGTCGACGACTGGGAAGAAGTGTGCCGGGAGAAGACCGACATCGAAATGCTGCATCTGGAAAAAGGCCTCACCGAAAGAGACACCAAGTCGATCGCCGACGTGGTATGCAACAACGCCCTGGCGGAATTCGCCGGAAGCCAGAGCATCATGTTCAACCCCATGGGGATGGCGGTGTTCGACATCGCCACCAGCCGCTATTACCTGGATAAGGCCAAAGAGCTGGGCGTGGGGAGGGAGCTGGAATGACGCCGGCTGACAACCAGGTATACGACAGCGCCCTGGAGTTGATCGGCAACACGCCCATCGTACGGCTGAACCGGTTGGCCGCGGACGCTGACTCGGAAGTCCTGGTCAAGCTGGAGTACCTCAATCCCACCGGAAGCATCAAGGACCGCATCGCCCTGGAGATGATCAACCAGGCCGAGAAGGAAGGAGCGCTGAAGAAAGGCGACACCATCATCGAGTCGAGCACCGGCAACACCGGCATTTCCCTGGCGGCCGTCGGCAAGCTGAAGGGCTACAAGGTGGTGATCTACGAAACCATGCCCGGCAAGGCCGGCTACGTAAAAACCAAGATCATGCGCAACCTGGGAGCCGACGTGAAGCTGATGGAGCCAGAGAGCCCGGAGGGCCCCGGCGACCGCAGCATCGCCGGCGCCGAGGTCGAGCTGCCCGGCCGGCAGAGGTGCCTAGATCTGGAAAACACCGACGACAAGACCTGGTGGGCCCGCCAGTTCAGCAACGAATACAACACCAAGGCCCACCACAAGACCGCCGAGGAGATCCTCGAGCAGACAGGCTACCGGGTGGACGTCTTCGTCGCTTCGATCGGAACCGGCGGAACCCTCTTCGGGGTAGCCGAGGTGCTCAAGCAGAAGCTGCCGCTGGTCAAAATCATCGGCATCCAGCCGGCCAGCTCCAAGACCGTCCTGAGCCCGGGAATGGACTACCAGGCCACCGAGATCAAGGGCGGGATCATCTCGGAGATGCTGAATAACGGCGGGGTGATCGACGAGATCGTGCGGGTGTCGGATCGGGACGCCCGCGACATGGCCCACAGCCTGTGGAAGGAAGAAGGCCTCTACGCCGGGGTCTCCTCGGGGGCCAACGTCCACATCGCCCTGCAGGAAGCCAAAAAACACAAGAACCAGACCGTGGTCACCGTCCTCCCCGACCGGATTGACCGCTACATCACCGAGGAACGGTTCGTAACTTGAACACTCATCGCCGTATCTGATAAAAACTTGATATTTCAACAGCCTGTGTTTGTATGGGGATAAGCGGGCCGAATATGAAAACCGGATGGACAGCACGGTTACTGGTGGTTTTGTTGGGCGCATGCCTTCCGTGTGCGGCCCAAAGCGCCCCTCGCTCGATCCCCATCAACCGCAAGCTGGACGTCTTGAAGACGCCCCGCGGAAGCGATCGCTATCGCAAGCTTTTTCGGCAGGCGGGCAAGAAGCTGGGCGGATGGAAGATCCACCTGGCTCGGGTGCCCATAACCGGGGCCACGTTGATTAACATCGCCGGGCGGCAGCCCGACGAACCCTTCCTGCGGGTGGTCCGCGAGAGTCTGAAGCGGCCGGTCGACCTTGGCGACTTCGTCTTGTTCATCGACGACGTTCTTCGGGCGGGCCGGCGGGGGCATTGGGGCATGCGGGTGTGGGTGGGATCCGGCCGCGCCCGCAAGGCCGGCATCCTGGTCCACCCCGACGAGGTCTTCCGCAGGCGCCCGCGGCGCTACGCGTCCGGAAGCCGGCGCCTGGATATTTACAAACTCACCAGGACCCGGAGCATGCGGCCGGCCAAGGACGACGCCCCCCCGGGCCCCCGGTGGATCCTGCGCTACCCCAATCCCTCCGGCCGGCGGGGAAAGATGCGGGCCCTGGAAGAGGTGAACCACGGAGGCTTCGCCCGGCGGGTGCAATCGCTGATGCACCAACTGGAGGAACAGGGCGCCGACGTCTCCCTGTGGTCAACGGTGCGCGACCGCCGGCGCGGCTATCTGATATGGGGCGCCTTCCTGCTCGGCCGCAAGACCGCCAAGAAGCAGGTCCTGCGGACCGCGCGCTGGCTGCAGCGACTCAACCGCAAGTGGGAAATGGACGTCCCCATCCGCTGGCTGCACCCGGGCGGCTGGAAGGCCACGGTCCGCGCCGCCCGCCGGATGTCCGACGCCTACGACGTGGTCTACGCCACCATGAGCGGCGCCCGCTACTCCAACCACTACGACGGAAAGGCCGTGGACCTGACCGCGGTGGGCCTGCCCCACGAGCTGACCCTGGAGGCGCCCGACGGCGCCACCCGGACCTTCGACCTGTCGCACCCCCGGCAAACCCGCGACCTCAGTCTCACCCCCAAGCTGCTAAACTGGATCGAGGCGCACTTCCAGATGGAAAAGCTCCGCAGCGACTACCCCCACTGGAACGATACCAAAGTACCTCTGGCGCCGATCGAAACGACTACACAGATCGCCCGCAAGTAACCAGACCTCTAGCGGGTGAAGTGTGCCCAGCTCTCTTCCTGGTTGAGCATGGAGTGCCAGCCCTCGGGAAAATCGGGCTCCAGCCAGCGGAACAGCCAGCGGGCGTCCGCCGGGGGGATATTGGTGCATCCGTGGGAGCGCTGCTCGCCGAAGACGTTGTGCCAGTATGCCCCGTGAACGGCGTAGTTGCCGCGGTAGTAGAAAGTCCAGGGAACCTCGGCCACCCAGTAGACGCCGTGGTCGGGATCGGGGCCCTCCATCAGCTTGGAGATATAACGCCTTTCCAGCTGGTAGGTTCCGGTGGGTGTGCGGTGGGTGTCCAGGCCGCTGGACACCAGGGTGGCCAGCACCGGCCGGTCCTTCTCATCGTAGGCGGTGAGGGTCTGCTCCTTCAGATCGATGTGCATCCACCGGGCGCCCTCGGGAACCCGCTTGGGGCGATCTGTGCGCCGGTTCACCCGCACCTGGTCGCGGGCCACCAGGAGGCCCCCGGGACCCTCTGCATATTTCTTGCCCTGGTGCTCGACGACGCGCACCACCGGGAAGCGGGCGTGCTTTTTGGCCACGCCGGCCTTCTCCAGACTGTCGTCCTTCTTCCGGTAGGTGGTCCGGTCTTTTCCGAACACGAAGGCGATGGGCAGCTTCCATTCGGAGCCCAGCAGCTCGCCGTGCATCTGGGTCTGCTCAAGCACCTCCACGTCCTTCACCCGGACGTAGCGGTTCATGGAAGTATGATAGTAGTTCCGCTCTCCCACTTTCTCGATGCGGTCCACCGCCAGGAAGTAGGCTCCGTCGAGCCGCTCATGGATCAGATCCGCTTTCACATCCTGCTTGGCGCCCTTGTCCAGGGCCAGTTCCTCTTCTTCGGTGGGCAGGCGCGCGAAGCGCGGCGAGCCCTTGTTGGCCTTGACGTAGAGAAAGGGCTCCACCTTGGAGGTCTCGGCGGCCAGGTAGGTGTCGGCAAGCTCGAGGGGGAAGTCAGCCACCCTGAATCCGTCGGCGGTGCAGACCAGGCCGTCCCCCGGGACCCGGTACCACTTTCCGTGCCGGCAGTAGGGGGCCTCAACATCCCCGGCGGCTCGCACGTAGGTGCCGTAGCGCGCGTATCCCACCCGCACCAGCTTCTTGCCGACCACCCGGTAGATCGGCGAGCGGTAGCGCTGGGCGGTGGCGAAGAACGGGAATTTCTCC
>Ga0180432_10008473_pt1 | contig 12780 bp, 12 predicted proteins | sample SS_ome_10_FD_132414 | JGI IMG/M metagenome (GOLD analysis project Ga0180432, IMG submission 132414) | Hypersaline lake sediment archaeal communities from the Salton Sea, California, USA - SS_1_MS_2 metaG | ecosystem: Environmental > Aquatic > Non-marine Saline and Alkaline > Hypersaline >...
CGGCGCAGTTCGACGAGTTCCTTGCGCAGCCGGTAGGTGTCGCGTTGTAACTGCCGGGTCTGCGCCCGGTCGTCGAATAAGCCGTCCTCGAGGGACTCGATGGCGTCATCGAGTTGCTGGATGGTGTCGAACTGACCGTCCACCACCACGTCGAGAATTCCGTGCAGCAGGGCCGGGCTGCCCCTGCGCAGTAGGTCGGCGTTGTCATCCCAGTGACGTATCAGGCCGTCGATGTCGAAAACCGTTTGCAACGGGTCGGTTTCGTGCCGAACGGTCACCACGCAGGAGGAGAGCACGAATATCGACACTCGCGCGGTGAGCAGCCTCGACTCGATCGAACCGGGAATCTGCGGCCCCAGTGCGGTGGCGTAGACGGTGAGGAAGATGTGGGTGGCGTAGCGGGTGGCCTTGGTGCGCTCGGTGCGCTCCACGACGTCTTCAACAGCCCGGGGGTCGAGACCGAGATCGTCAGCCAGTTCATCGAGCAGAGCGCGGTCCGGATTGCACAGGTCAACCCACACCAGGGCGTCCGGCTCATCGCGATGACCCGAGAGATCTGCCAGTGGGAAGTTCTCGCTCTTCAGTTCGCCGTCCACCCACAGCCGGGTGCGGGTGGTCGGGCCATCCCGGCCGGAGCCGTCAGCGGTCACGTCAGTGCGGTTGAGCGGTCCCGCTAGTTCGTGGTGTGGACGATGAGCACGTCGGTCTTGGACTTGCGTGCAACATTGGCCGGCACCGAGCCGAGCAGACGTCCCGCGATCGTGTTGAGGCCGACATTGCCGACCACCAGTAGATCGGCCTCGACCTCATTGGCGAGGTCGACCAGCGCTTCGACGGGTGCACCCTCGACGGCCCGTTCCTCGACGTTGACCGCTCCGGCCGCCTCCGCCCGTTCCCGGGCATCCCGCAGGATTTCGTAGATCGGAGCGTTACCCGTCACCTTGTAACCCTCGTCCTTGAGCATGTCAGCGGCTCGGGTGTCCTCCGGGCTGGGCAGGTAGGCCGTGACGACGATGACCTTTGCATCCGGCCCCGCGCCAAGGTGCCCGGCCCGATCGACGGCGCGTAGCGAGGAGTCAGAGCCATCCGTACCGACGACCACGGTCTTGTAACCGCCCATTCGTACCCTCCAGTCAGAGTTCTAACACCACCGGGAACAGTAACGCCTCGGCACGTCGGCGGGGGTGTGATTCACGACATGCGGGCCGTGTCTTCGACCGCTGGACGCCGCTGATGAGCGCAAACATCCCCAGGTGACGTTGACTACAGGTCCTATCGGGCTTCGGTCTTCGCCGACACGAGTTTCGGAACCTCGAGGCTGTTTTCCCGCACAATCACCGGGTCACCGACATTGACCGTGTCGAAGTACCATTCCGCATCCTCGAGGCTCAAGCCGATACAGCCGTGACTGGTGTTCTCGTTACCCAAGGCGTTGAGTGCCCAGGGGGCCGAATGGACGAAGAGTCCACGGGCGGTGAAACGGACCGCGTATTCCACGTCGTAGTGGTAGCCGTCCGGACTGTAGACGGGGATGCCGACGGTGCTTGAATCCATCACCACATCGCGTTCCTTGGCCATGACGGTGTAGATGCCGACGGGCGTCGGGTACTGGGTCCTGCCCATCGAGGCCGGGAACACGCCCTCTTCTCCCCAGTTCGGTCGATGGTGCGGCGCGGGGAGCGAGGACGGCGGTCCGGCATCGACTCCGTCGATCGTCACGGTGAACGTGTGATCGGAAATGCTCGCAACGCCGACGACGGCGGGACCCGTTGCGAACTGCCGCGGCCTGCCACCTACCGAAAGCGCGACGGTGGTGTGCGCGGGCCAGAATCGATCGGGAACCCAATGCACGACGTTGTTGTCGATCCATTCGAAGGCGCCGGACATGGCGGGCGTCGAAGTGATGTCGATGGCGCGCTCAGCCGCGACGCGGTCGGTGACAGCTGCGTTGAACGTCACCACCACCGGATGGGCCACCCCCACCACGGCCCCCGAAGCCGGCCGAACCGACGCGATACCGGAGCCGAATGACTGGTTTGCCTGGCTTACCGTCGATGCTGCCGCGCTCACAGCGGTCGGCCCGGCAAATACGCTCGCAGCGATGGCGCCGACGGCAACGACACCCCTGGCAAACCCCCGCATCGCATCCGCTCCTGTTGAAGTGACCAAGTCGTCAGCCTCCGGTCGTGACGGGCGGACCGGGCAGGATCGGCTCACCGGACACGGGGGCACCGGCGGGGGCCGGACCAGTCGACGTGCCTTTGCCGCCGAGTCCACCCATGTCGATGATCGGCGCGGCAACCGGCATCGCTCCACCAACCGGAGCCCCGATGGGAATCGGAGCACCCACTACGCCGGCACCCATCGGGACGGGAGCACCGATTGGCACCGGAGCACCGACCGGGATCGGGGCGCCGATCGGGACCGGAGCACCGATCGGGACCGGAGCACCGATCGGGACCGGAGCACCGATCGGGACCGGAGCACCGATTGGGACGGGAGCACCGATCGGGATCGGGGCGCCGATCGGGACGGCGGCGGCCACCGGGCCGGGCAGCGCCAACGGGACACCGGCCATGTCGGCGATTGGAGCGCCGGCGGCAAGGCACGGGCCCCCGGCTGCGCCGGCGGCGGCCGGATCTGTGGCCACACCCGCCAGATCTTCGATGCACTCGTAACCGCCCGTTGTGAACGGAGCAGCGGTCGCGCCCGGACTCAGCGCCATCGCGATCCCGCACAGCCCAACGCCGGCAACGGCTTTGATGTTGAACCCAGTGATGGTCCTCGACATAGTTTTCCCAATCCGTGGTGAGGTCTGGAGGAGAAACTACAGAGGTGTAAGACCGCAGACATGCCGACAAATTGGGGGTTATCGAACCGTGGCCAAGCAGAGCCGCCGCGGTTACTTCAGGCCCGCGGCGTCCATACCGCGCAGTTCCTTTTTGAGGTCGGCGATCTCGTCACGCAACCGTGCGGCGAGTTCGAACTGCAAGTCACGCGCGGCGGCCATCATCTGGGTGGTGAGTTCCTTGATGAGGTCGGCCAGTTCGGCGCGCGGCATCGATGACACGTCGCGGCCGTCGATGATTCCGGAACTGCCCGCTCGGCCCGGTTCGCCCTGAGCCCGCCGACCGCGAGATGCGTTGCGGCCCGAACCACCGACCTCGGTGGCTTCGGCCTCCCCGGTGTCCTCGGCCTCCCGATAGACCTGATCAAGGATGTCGGCAATCTTCTTTCGGAGCGGTTGTGGGTCGATACCGTGCTCAGTGTTGTAGGCGATCTGTTTGGCGCGCCGGCGCTCGGTTTCCTCGATGGCCTCGGTCATCGAGTCGGTGAGCTTGTCGGCGTACATGTGGACTTCTCCGGAGACGTTCCGGGCGGCGCGACCGATGGTTTGGATAAGACTGCGCGTGGATCGCAGAAAGCCCTCCTTGTCGGCGTCGAGAATCGACACCAGCGATACTTCGGGCAGGTCCAGACCCTCACGCAGTAGGTTGATGCCGATCAGGACGTCGTAGTCACCGAGTCGGAGTTGCCGAAGCAGTTCCACCCGACGAAGCGTGTCGACCTCGGAGTGCAGATAGCGCACCCGGATACCGAGCTCGAGCAGGTAGTCGGTCAGGTCCTCGGCCATCTTCTTGGTCAGTGTCGTCACCAGCACCCGCTCATCCCGCTCGGCCCGGGACCGGATCTCACCGATCAGATCGTCGATCTGCCCCGTGGTCGGTTTGACCACGATCTTCGGATCGAGCAGGCCGGTCGGACGGATTACCTGTTCGACGAACTCGCCACCGGTCCGGGCCAGCTCATATGGCCCGGGCGTGGCCGACAGGTAGACCGTCTGGCCGACTCGCTGGCTGAACTCTTCCCAGGTCAGCGGTCGGTTATCCACTGCCGAGGGCAACCGGAAGCCGAACTCGACCAGGTTGCGCTTGCGGGACATGTCGCCCTCGTACATCCCGCCGATCTGGGGCACGGTCACATGGGACTCGTCAACAACCAGGAGGAAATCGTCCGGGAAATAATCCAGCAGGGTGGCCGGTGCGGAACCGGCGGAGCGGCCGTCGATATGCCGCGAGTAATTCTCGATGCCCGAGCAGAAACCCACCTGGCGCATCATCTCGATGTCGTAGTTGGTCCGCATCCGCAGCCGCTGCGCTTCGAGCAGCTTGCCGCGGTTCTCCAGGTCTGCGAGCCGTTCGTCCAGTTCGGATTCGATGGATGAGATTGCCTGCGCCATGCGCTCCGGGCCGGCGACGTAGTGGGTGGCCGGAAATATCCGCAACGAATCGACCTTGCGGACGACGTCGCCGGTCAGCGGGTGCAGGTAGTACAGCGCCTCGACCTCGTCGCCGAAATATTCGATTCGGACCGCGAGCTCCTCGTAGGACGGGATGATCTCGACGGTGTCGCCGCGCACCCGGAAAGTGCCTCTGGTGAACGCCATATCGTTGCGGTCGTATTGGACTTCGACCAGCAGTCGCAACAGCGCATCACGCGGTACCTCGGTGCCGACCTGCAACTCGACCGACCGGTCCAGGTAGGACTGCGGTGTGCCAAGTCCATAGATGCACGACACCGAGGCGACCACCACCACATCCCGCCGCGACAGCAGGTTCGACGTCGCGGAGTGCCGCAGCCTTTCGACATCGTCGTTGATGGAGCTGTCCTTCTCGATGTAGGTGTCGGTCTGGGCTATGTAGGCCTCTGGCTGGTAGTAGTCGTAATAGGAGACGAAGTACTCGACGGCGTTGCGCGGCAACATCTCCCGCAGTTCGTTAGCCAGCTGCGCGGCGAGCGTCTTGTTCGGCGCCATCACCAGAGTGGGCCGCTGCAGCCTTTCGATCAGCCATGCGGTAGTGGCTGACTTCCCCGTTCCGGTGGCACCCAGCAGCACCACTTCGCGCTCCCCCGCCCGGATCCGCCGCTCCAGTTCGTCGATAGCGGCGGGCTGATCGCCGGCCGGCCGGTAGGGACTGACTACCTCGAACGGCGCACCGGTCCGCACCGCGTCCTCGACGGCTCGGTATTCGGAGTCTGCGACTACGGGGCGTTCGGCGGCAAAGGCCATGGCCTACAGGTTAGGCCGAGTGCCAGACAAGTTCCCGCTCGCATCCCGCAGGAGTCCGGGCACGCCGGATCTTGATGGTCTGTCTCGCCGCAGCGATGCTGTTCACTAATCGGCCTGCACCCGGGTCCCGGCCGGTGAAATGCCCGGGTCCGGAATCCGACCACGACATCGTAGGCTGATGCCATCCACCCACCCAAACACGAGACGTTCGACCTCGTCGGAGGCACCAACACCGATCCCAAAGGGGTCGTGCGGTCCGTCGACGAGTACCTCCTGCGCCCGTGGGGGCTCTACCTGGCCCGCCCCACCCCAGGCCGGGTTCAGTTTCGCTATCTGGAGTCCTGGCTGCTCCCGGCGCTGGGGATACGAGCCACCGTGTTCCACTTCAACCCGGGCCACGAGCGCGATCAGGACTACTATCTCGACATCGGTCAGATCACGGTCGGCGCGGAGCGCTGGACCACCGAGGATCACTACCTGGACCTTGTGGTCCGCACCGGCCACGGCACCGAAATGGTAGACCTCGACGAGTTGCTGGGTGCCTATCAGATGGGTTTGCTGAGCGCCGAGACCGTCGAGACCGCGGTGCGCCGGGCGGTTGCCGCGGTCGACGGGCTCGCCGCGCACGGCCACGATCTGAACGCCTGGCTGGCCTCTACCGGCATGGAGCTGAGCTGGCGATAGGCGTATTCTCAGCCCCTGTGGGACGCACGAGACCGTCGGCGACCGTCGGCGCTGCTGTGGCGCTGGCAATGACGCTGCCGATAGCACCGGATGCCGCGGCAGCCGAGGACGATGGACTTCAGCACAACGTGACCTACCGCGCCCGCATCGACGGCCTGGCCCGGGGTGCGCTGGTTTCGTATCGGATCAGCGACAGCCAGGTCAACAGCACCGACCCGACGATGCTGCCGGGCCGGACGTTCGAGGCCACCGCAGTGCTGACCGACCCCGGCGAGGCCGGGATGCGGATATCCATTCAATGGCCCTACTCGGCCAATCTTCATTGCGAGATTCTGGTGGATAATCAGCTCTTCGCCCAAGCGGACCAGTTCATCGGCCCCAAACTCACGCCCGCCCGCGAGGATGCCGACTACGGCGCAATGAACTGCGGCGCCCCGCTGAGCAATGCCCAGGGCCTGCCGCCCGAAGAAGTGCCGCTGACGACGCCGTCAACCGGTGATGAGACCTATGCCCCGCCGGTCGGTGCACCGCCCGCACAGCTCCCGGCCGGCGATTCCATGGCCCCAGTCACCTGATCGGACCAGGGCTCCAGCCGCTGGTCTGCGCCCAGAGCGACGCCCGTTCATAGGCCTCCAGCAGCCATGCCGCCGCGCGGTTCCCGCGCCTGGCAGCGGCATAGTCCGCCCGCATCCCCGGGTTGGAATTGAGCCAGTCTACGAATATCAACGCGAATCTCTGGTTCGGCCGACCGTCCACTCTGATGTGGATGTGGGTGGGCCGGCCCGGGTCGGCTGAGGCATGCAACCTCTTGTGCCACAGGACGTTTCTGCTAGCGGGATCCAGCGCCGCATCGGCTGTGATGGATTCGACCCGCGGGTAACCGGCCGCCAGCAGATCCCCGGAAATCTCGTCGGCGAGTTCCGGCCCGGCGACGGTCACCTGCATATCGATGACGTCCCGGGCGACCATACCGGCGACGGCGGTCGAGCCGATGTGGTCGATACGAACCGCGCGATGGCCGCAGGCGGTGTTGACCCGGGCCCGGATCCGCTCGGCCTGCAGCGGCCAAGACGGATCAGGCGACACCAGCCCGTCCGGGTCAGTGGTCGGCCTGCCGGCGGCCAGATTGCGGGCGAACGGCAGGATCCGCTGAAACCACAGCTCGCGGGCCCGCTGGACGAGCTGGGCCGGGCTGGCGGAGTTGTCCAGCCACACGTCGGCAACCCGGCGTCGCTGTTCCTCAGAGGCCTGGGCCGAGATACGGGCCCGGGCGTCCCCCTCATCCATCCCACGCCGACCGATCAGTCGTTGCAGCCGAACGTCGGCGTCGGCGTGCACCACCACGACCAGCGGGAACAACGGGGCCATCCCGGATTCGACCAGCAGCGGGATGTCCTCGACGATCACCTCGTCCGTCGCCACGGCGGCGACGATCTCGGCTCGCCGCCGCGCGACCAGCGGATGAACGATGGCATTGAGCCGTGCGCGCTGTTGCTCGTCGACAAACGCCCGGGCGGCCAACTCGGGCCGGTCCAACGCACCATCCGGAAGGAGGATGCCGTCCCCGAAGTGGTCGACCAGGGCCTCCAGCCCCTCGGTGCCCGGCTCGACCACCTCACGGGAGATGACGTCGCCGTCGACGATTACCGCACCGCATTCGGCGAAGACGGCCGAGACGGTGGACTTCCCGGCGCCGATTCCGCCGGTCAGTCCGACGCGCAGCATCGCCCGCGACAGCTAGGCGTTGCCGGCCAGCTTCTCACGCAACGCCGCCAACTGGGCGTCGCTGGCCAGCGAGCCACCGGTTTCCGCGCCGGGGCTCGAACTGGCCGAGGAACCCGTCGGACGTTCCTCGGCGGCGGCGGCGTCAGCCGCGGCGAACTTCTCCATCTGCCCGGTGTGCATCTTGTGCCGGCGCTCGGCCTCGGCGTAGCGGGCCTCCCATTCGGTGCGCTGCTTGTCGAAGCCCTCGAGCCACTCGTTGGTTTCGGCGTCGAAGCCCTCCGGGAAGATGTAGTTGCCGGCTTCGTCGTAGCTGTCGGCCATCCCGTATTTCGACGGGTCGAACTCGTCGGTGTAATCCTCGTTCGCCTGCTTCAGGCTCAACGAGATGCGGCGCCGATCCAGGTCGATATCGATGACCTTGACCAAGGCGTCGTCACCGACCGCGACAACCTGATCAGGCACCTCGACGTGCCGCTCGGATAGCTCGGAGATGTGCACCAGGCCTTCGATGCCCTCCTCGACGCGGACGAACGCGCCGAACGGCACCAGCTTGGTGACCTTGCCCGGCACGATCTGACCGATGGCATGAGTGCGGGCGAAGTGTCGCCACGGATCTTCCTGGGTTGCCTTGAGTGACAGCGATACCCGCTCGCGATCCATATCGACGTCGAGCACCTCGACGGTGACCTCGTCGCCGACCTGGACCACCTCGGACGGATGGTCGATGTGCTTCCAGGAGAGCTCGGAGACGTGCACCAGACCATCGACCCCGCCGAGGTCGACGAAGGCACCGAAGTTGACGATCGAGGAAACAACACCCTTGCGGACAGCGCCCTTGACCAACTGGTTGAGGAACTCGCTGCGCACCTCGGATTGGGTCTGCTCGAGCCATGCGCGGCGTGAAAGCACGACGTTATTACGGTTCTTGTCCAACTCGATGATCTTGGCCTCGATCTCCTTGCCGATGTACGGCTGGAGATCACGAACCCGGCGCATCTCGACCAGCGAGGCGGGCAGGAAGCCGCGCAGTCCGATGTCGAGGATCAGGCCGCCCTTCACCACCTCGATGACGGTTCCCTTGACGGCCTCGTCCTTTTCCTTGAGCGCCTCGATGGTGCCCCAGGCGCGCTCGTATTGGGCGCGCTTCTTCGAAAGAATCAGCCGGCCTTCTTTGTCCTCCTTGGTGAGGACGAGAGCTTCCACCTCATCGCCGACGGACACCACTTCGTTGGGGTCGACGTCGTGCTTGATGGATAGTTCGCGGGACGGGATGACGCCTTCGGTCTTATAGCCGATATCGAGAAGAACCTCATCCCGGTCCACCTTGACGATGGTCCCCTCGACGATGTCGCCATCGTTGAAGTACTTGATGGTCTTGTCGATGGCAGCGAGGAAGTCCTCAGCCGAGCCGATGTCGTTGATGGCTACTTGCGGCGAGGTGACGGTGGGACTGGGCATATTGTGGGATGACTCCGGACACGGTTAATCGTAGGGACAGGTTCATTGGTGTTTGCCCCGCAGAACAGCATGCGGGGCCGGGTTGATCCTACTCGACCGGGGACAACCTCGACAAACCCGGGTGCGGCCGCCGCTACTCTCCTGTGGTGTCCCACGCCTCCCACTTCAGCCCTGCCGGGCCACCCTTCCCGCGGCCGGTCCGCAAAGTCGGCGCCCCGCTCGCGGCCATCGTCGCGTTAGGCACGCTGGCGGCATCGATCCTGGCCCTGCTCACGTCGGCGGACCCGGGTGGTACCGCTCTGGGCTTCGCGCTGTCCGGCTTGGCGATGACCTTTGTCCTGCTGTGCTACCTGTGGCTGGACCGCTGGGAACCGGAGCCACCCCGGCTGCTGGTGATGGCCTTCCTATGGGGCGCCTCGGTCGCGGTGCTGCTCTCGGTGGCCTTCGGGCACATCATCGAGCAGACTTTCGGGGGTGGTGGGCAAGCCCCCGCCTTCGTGACGGTAGCCATCGGGGCACCGGTCGTCGAGGAAGCCGCCAAAGGGGCTTTCCTGCTGTTGATGATGACCGGCCGGCGCCGCATCGAACTGAACACGATGACCGATTGCCTGGTTTACGCGGGATTCACCGCGGCGGGTTTCGCCTGGCTGGAGAACATCTTCTACATTTCCAGCGGTGAGACCGTGTCCGGTTCGCTGGCCATCGCGGGGATGCGACTGGCACTCGGTCCGTTCGCCCACCCGCTGTTCACCACGATGTTCGCCATCGGGGTGTACTTCGCACTACAGCAACGCACCCTGCCCGCCAAGGTGAGCTGCCTACTGCTCGGCTATCTCGCCGCGGTGGTCATGCACGGACTGTGGAACGGTTCGGCGCTGCTGGGCGCCGGTACCTACCTCGGGGTCTACGTGGTGTGGATGATGCCCATTTTCGGGCTGGCAATCATCCTGGCCGTGGCGAGCCGACGTCGGGAACGGCACATCATCGCCGCAAAGCTACCCGGGTTGGTGGCGCACGGACTGGTGACACCGGCCGAAGCGACCTGGCTGGCCGCACTGCGCTCACGCACTTGGGCGGTGCAGAGCGCACGACGCGCCGGCGGGCGGCACGCGGCGAAGGCGGTCGAGCGGTTCATCATCGCAGTCGTCGAACTGGCCTATGTCCGCGACCGGATCGACCGTGGCTTCGGCGACGAGTGGGTGTTCGCCCTGCACAGTGAGGAGGCCCACCGGGTGGTGGCCGCCCGGGCCGACGCCGGACCGGTGCTGCACATGCTCAACGGCTACCGCCTTCCGGTGCCCTGATTCCGTTGACGCGCCACGGCATCCCGCGTGCGGCCGGATGTGATGCGACGAACGGTGTCACGCGATGAACTTCGCGAACGGGTGGAACCGGAACCGATTCGCTGGATCCACCTTCTTCTTCAACGCCTGGATGGTAGCCGCGGTTTCGGCCGAACCGAATATCTCGGATGGGACCACCGAACGGCCAACATCGTCGGGCTGCGAATGAGTGCCGCTGAAGTCGACTCCGAGGCCGCGCACCGTCCGCGCCTTGTCGACGACGTTGTTCGTGAGGTCGACGATCATCTGCCGCTCGGCCGGAGTCTTGGGCTTCGAGTCGTAGAGGGTGACAAGATCGACGAAGAAGGCATGGTGGCAGTTGCCGGTGGGAAGCCTCGGTCCCTTCTGCGCTTCGCCACCGAGTGAGCGGATTTCGACAATCGACAATTCGGCCTCGTCGAGAGGCGCCGCCCCGACGATGGTGTCGCTCACGAAGTCAATCACCTCATCGCCGGGAACTCCGACGGTGCCGACACAGTGGCAGAGCGTCGCGAGCGGGTCGCCCTTCTGGTCCGCGATCACAGGCCACAGTGCCGCGGCGGCTTCGGACCATGAGCCCCAATAAGCCTGCGACAGGGCGGGGAGCTTCATGGACGCGGCGATATCCTCCAGCGGCGAGACGAACTCCGCGGTGCTTCCCGCGAAGGTGTCATGGAAGACCGTGGTCGCGACGAGCGCCTTCCCGCCCGTGACCACGAGTTCCAGCGAGACCGATTCGTTCGGGATTACCTGTGTCTGCATGAACCGCATCACCTCGTAGGAGTACCGCACCGCCTGCTCACGCTTCCTGAAACCGAAAACACGCTGTTCAGCCCCCTTGATCGCACTCTGATGCGCCACGCGGAACGTCATGTCGACCACAATGGCCAGCGCACTGCCCGCCCCGAGCATGGCGGTGAAGAGGTCGTCCTCGGGTGTCAGCACGCGAATCTCGCCGCCAGCCGTCACGACTGTCATCGTCGCCACGCGCTGACCGAGGAGTCCGAGCCGGCGGGAGAAGTAGCCGCTCAATCCGCCGTTGGTGACGTACCCAGCGACCCCGACTCCCGGACCGGTCCCGACCGGAAGGGCGCCGCCGTATTCCTTGACCGCCTCGACGAGCCCACGGAACACGACGCCGGATCCCACCGTGACCAGCCTTTCGTCGCCCGTCCCGGTGAACTCGATCGACTTTAGGAGAATCAGGTCGATGATCACGGCTTCGCTGCTTGCGACGAGCGCTGCGCTCGACGACTCGTGACCTCCGCAGACACAGGCGATCGGCGTCGTCGCCGGCAGCGACTGCACGATCGCTGAAATCTCCTCGGCGGACCGGGGGCGGTAGATCTGTTTCGCCAGGCTGGTGACGGCGCCGGGCGCGCCATCGCGGTCGGCGAGGACCTTGTTCGCGCTCACGCTCCAGGCGCGTTGCGCGAACCACTCGCAGTTCGATGACATCAACGGCTCCGGCGCCTGGCATGCCTCACACCGACGATGCTCGCGCATGGACGGATTATGTGCAGGCGAATCGCGCGGCGAGGTACTTCGACACCGAGGCCGATACTTCAGCCGCTGTCTGAGTCGGGCCACCGGTGTTGGCCCGAGTCGGGGCTACCCGCGAACAGCCCGCCGTCGATGCCGATGATGGAGCCGTTGACGAACGCGGCCTGGTCGGAGCCCAGAAACAGGATCAGAACCGTAATCTCGGTGATGTTCCCGAACCGTTTGGCCGGTATCTGATCGATTTTGGCCGCTGCGAATTCCTGGTCACTCCACAGCCGCTGACCCATCTCAGACATGAGGCATGAAGACGGTGGGACAGATGGCGTTTGCGCTCATCTGGTGGGGTCCCAATTCGACGCCGAGCCACGCTTTACACCAGGACGCCGGCCAGGCCAGCGCGCGCCCCAGCCCACGGGAGCCCCCGGTCACGAGGGCGCGCCGGACCGTCAGGGAGATGCCACTGGCCACTGCGTTCATCGGATCAGTCTGCCTTGGCCGAGGTCGAGTTCCGGCTACTAATGCGCAGCCGCGTCCCACGTGGGGCCGTACCCCACCGAGACCTCCAATGGCACGTCGAGCGGATAGGCGCCGCCCATCTTGTCCCGTACCAATTCCTCGACGACCCCCCGTTCGCCCGGTGCGACCTCGAGCAGCAGCTCGTCGTGGACCTGTAGCACCATCCGGGATGCCAGACCGGCCGAGGCCAGAGCGTTGTCGACATCAACCATGGCGACCTTGATGATATCGGCGGCACTGCCCTGGATCGGGGCGTTCAGCGCGGCCCGTTCAGCGGACTCCCGGAGTTGCCGATTGCTGCTGTCGAGTTCGGCCAGATACCGGCGCCGGCCCAGCACCGTCGAGGTGAACCCGTCCTTGCGGGCCTGTTCGACGACAGCGAGGAGATAGTCCCGGACACCTCCGAACCGGGCGAAGTACTGATCCATCTGCTCCGCGGCCTCGTCGGTGGAGATTTTGAGCTGTTGGGCCAGTCCGTAGGTGCTCAACCCGTAGGCCAGC
>Ga0180432_10008474_pt1 | contig 12775 bp, 8 predicted proteins | sample SS_ome_10_FD_132414 | JGI IMG/M metagenome (GOLD analysis project Ga0180432, IMG submission 132414) | Hypersaline lake sediment archaeal communities from the Salton Sea, California, USA - SS_1_MS_2 metaG | ecosystem: Environmental > Aquatic > Non-marine Saline and Alkaline > Hypersaline >...
CGCGCCCTCGTAGACGTGGTCGGCCAGCCGCATCTCGAACCCGTACTTGCGGTAATCGGGCCGGGGCTCGTAGTGGTAGAGGTTCGGGTTGACGTTGATCGTCACGAATCGGCCACCGGGTCTGACCCGGCTGGCGACCCCGGCGCACATACCGGCGAGTTCGGCTCGGCTGCGGGCGTACACCATCAGGTAGGCGCACGCGACGATGTCGAATTCCTGCGGGGGGGTGATGACCGTCGCCGCGTCGCCGACGACGTATTCAATGCCCAGGGGCTGCCGGCTTTCCTGGCGCCGGGCCAGCTCGATCATCCGCTCGGAGACATCCAGGCCGACGGCCTTCGCTGCACCCGCCTGGCGCAGCAGCCGGGTGAAATGCCCTTCACCGCAGGCGACGTCGAGCACCTTCTTACCCTCGACGTCACCAACCAGCCTCAGCAGGGAGAAGGTGTCCACCTGGTACACCGGCAAGGTGTTCTTGGCGATTTGGTAGAGCCGGGCGGTGTCACCCTCGTCATAGTCGGTCGCCATACCCTCAATTCCTCACAAGGCCAGACCGGGCGGCTCCCGGATGCCGGCCGTCCGTGCGTATCCGGTTGCACCGGCCGCGTAGTCGCCGAGCGTGCAGCGTCGTCTTGTGGAGCCTAGGAGATTCGAACTCCTGACATCTGCCTTGCAAAGGCAGCGCTCTACCAACTGAGCTAAGGCCCCTGATCGCTGTTCTGGCCGGCGAGGGTGTGCCACACCTCGCCGCGGCGGCGCGCCGCGAGTACCAGAACCGCACCCGCTGCCACCGCCGCAAACACGGCCGGCCTCGTCGGCCGACCCGGTTTCGACCAGGACATCGTGGGCCTAGGAGGACTCGAACCTCCGACCTCTTCGTTATCAGCGAAGCGCTCTAACCACCTGAGCTATAGGCCCGTGTCGCGGGGTGAGATTACCGCACCGGCGGCAGGGCGCCCAAACGCATGAGTCGGCGTAGGCGGTCCGGCCGGCAGTGCTCAGTCCAGGTCGGCCAGCGTGACCTCGACGCCACCGACGATATCGGTGCTGAGGTTGTAGATGTAGGTACCGACGGTCGCCATCGCGGTCAGCAGCACGATGTTCACCAGACCGACCAACGCCGCACCTCCGAAGACCGAGCCCGCCGAGACCAGTTCGCCGCCGGCGCCGCTGCTGCCGCTGGTCAGTAGGTCGCCGACGTTGCTGTTGAGCTTGCTCCACACGCCCATGGCACCGAGGATCAGGTAGAGGAAGGCCACCGCGATCATCCATACGAAAAACAGCGCCACGTTGAGCAGCAGCGAGATCCTCAGGGCACTCCACGGGTCGATGCGCCGCACCTGCATGCTGGCCCGAACCGGACCGCGGGGCCGGCCGCCGACCTGCAGACGTGATGCGAGGGTCGGCGCCCGGGGCGGCTCGGGAATCGTCGGCGGGCGCGGCTGGGGGGGACGAGGCACCGGTCCGGACAGATCCGGCAGTTCGCTCGGGAAGGCATCCGTGGTGGCGACATCGGTGTGATCGGCCCGTACCGCCTCGGGATCGCGACGCGGGGTCCCCGAGACCGCCTTCGACAGGTCCGGGGCTGCGTACCCGGTCACGTACCGGCTCGGGTCCGCAGAACCCGGCTGCGGGCCAGGTGCGGGACCCGGGCGAACCGGGCTGTCAGCGGCGCCCCGGCCGGGTGCGTCGTCCGGGCGGGTCTTCGCCCCGCCCTGCCAGGGCGGGACCTCGGGTGGACCCTCGCCGCCGGCCGGACGGTCACCCGCCACGGGCCGTGCCGGCTCGTTCGGTGAACTCACCGCTGCTCCTCACTGTGTCCGGATATCCCTGGGTCACATATTCCGCCGGGGTTCCTGCTTTGCCTCGATCCGAGCCGCGTCATAGAGGCCCCTCGTCCTAGTCCTCGTCCTGTTCCTCAAGGTTCTCGGGTTGTTCTTCCGCGTTGCGGGCCACGGCTAACAGTGTGTCGCCCTCGCCGAGGTTCATCAAGCGAACGCCCTTCGTCTGCCGACCGGCCCGACGAACCTGGCGCGCCACGGTGCGGATCACCCCGCCCCCGGACGTGATCGCGTACAACTCGGTGTCATCATCGACAATCAACGCGCCGACCAGGCTGCCGCGACGTTTGTCGTACTGGATCGTCAGAATGCCCTTGCCGCCACGGCCCTGGGCGCTGTACTCGTCGATTGCCGTTCGTTTGGCATAGCCGCCGGCGGTCGCAACGAGCAGATAGGTGTCCTCGCGGACCACGTTGAGCGACAGCAAGCGGTCCTCGGCGTTGAACCGCATCCCCTGCACCCCGGAGGTCGCCCGGCCCATGGGCCGCAGCGCCTCATCGGTGGCGGAGAACCGGATCGACTGCCCCTTGGCACTGACCAGCAGGAGATCCTCCTCTGCTGAGCACAGCACCGCCCCGACCAGTTCGTCACCGTCACGCAGGTTCACCGCCACGATCCCGCCGGACCGGTTGGAGTCGAAGTCGGACAACCTGGACTTCTTCACCAGACCGTTGGCGGTGGCCAGCACCAGGTAGGGGGCATCCTCGTAGGTCTTGATCTGGATGACCTGGGCGATTCGCTCCTCGGGCTGGAAGGCCAACAGGTTCGCGACATGCTGACCGCGGGCGGCGCGCAGCGCCTCGGGCAGTTCGTAGGCCTTCGCCCGGTACACCCGGCCCTGCGTGGTGAAGAACAGAATCCAGTCGTGGGTGGAGCAGACGAAGAAGTGCCGGACGATGTCGTCCTGTTTGAGGGCCGCGCCCTGCACGCCCTTGCCGCCCCGCTTCTGACTCCGGTAGAGGTCGGTTTTGGTGCGCTTGGCGTAGCCGGTCTCGGTGATGGTGACGACCACCTCCTCCCGGGCGATGAGGTCCTCGTCGGCGACGTCTCCCTCGGCCCCGATGATCCGGGTACGCCGGTCGTCACCGTGCTTCTCCACGATCTCGGCCAGCTCATCGCGGACGATTCCGCGCTGACGTTCCGGTTTGGCCAGAATGTCCTCGAGGTCGGCGATCTCCGCCTCGATCTTGGCCAGATCGTCGACGATGCGCTGACGCTCCAGAGCGGCCAGCCGGCGCAGCTGCATATCCAGGATCGCCTGGGCCTGGATCTCGTCGATGTCGAGCAGGCCGATCAGCCCGGTGCGGGCGATATCGACCGTCTCCGAGGCCCGGATCAGGGCGATCACCTCGTCGAGGGCATCGAGAGCCTTGACCAGTCCACGCAGGATATGAGCCCGTTCGTTGGCCTTGCGCAACCGGTAGGTGGTCCGCCGGACGATCACATCGAGTTGGTGCTCGACGTAGTAGCGGATCATCTGATCCAGCCGCAGGGTTCGCGGCACCCCGTCGACGATCGAGAGCATGTTCGCGCCGAAGCTGGTCTGCAGCTGGGTGTGCTTGTAGAGGTTGTTCAGCACCACCTTGGCGACGGCGTCGCGCTTGATCTCGATGACGATCCGCAGACCGACCCGGTCACTGGACTGGTCTTCGATATTGGAGATGCCGGCCAACTTGCCGTCGCGCACCTGGTCGGCGATCGAGGTGATGAAATTGTCGTGGTTGACCTGGTACGGCAACTCGGTGATGACGATCGAGTTCCGGCCGCGGGAGTCCTCCTCGGTGGTCGCCACGCCGCGCATCCGGACCGAACCGCGGCCGGTGGTGTAGGCGTCGAGGATGCCCTGGGTTCCGACGATCAGGGCCCGGGTCGGGAAGTCCGGGCCCTTGACCCGCTCCACCATCGCCGCGAGAGTGGTTTCCTCGTCTGCGTCGAAATTCTCCAGGCACCAGTAGACGGCGTCAGCGAGTTCGCGCAGGTTGTGCGGCGGGATGTTGGTGGCCATCCCGACCGCGATACCACCCGACCCGTTGGCCAGCAGGTTCGGGAATCGGCTCGGCAGAACCGTCGGCTCCTGCACCCTGCCGTCGTAGTTGGGAATGAAATCGACTGTCTCCTCATCGATTTCGCGGAGCATTTCCATCGCCAGGGGAGTGAGCCGCGCTTCGGTGTACCTCATGGCGGCCGGTGGATCGTTACCCGGCGAGCCGAAGTTGCCCTGGCCGTCGACCAGCGGATAACGCAGTGACCACGGTTGGGCCATCCGGACCAGGGTGTCGTAAATCGAGGCGTCACCGTGCGGGTGGTAGTTGCCCATCGTCTCGGCGACCGACCGCGCGGACTTGGCGTGGCTACGGTCCGGGCGGAAGCCCGAGTCGTACATGGCATAGAGCACCCGGCGATGCACCGGTTTGAGACCGTCGCGGACCTCCGGCAGCGCCCGCCCGACGATCACGCTCATCGCGTAGTCGATGTAGCTGTTCTGCATCTCCTGCTGGATGTCGACCGGTTGGACCCGGTCTCCCTCGGCCCCGCCCGGAGGCAGCGTGGTGTCAGTCATCTGTTTGTCCCTAACTGGGCTGAAGGATCGTCATTAAACATCAAGGAAGCGAACGTCTTTGGCGTTTCGGGTGATGAAGCTGCGGCGAGCCTCGACGTCCTCACCCATCAGGACCGAGAACAGTTCGTCCGCCGCTGCCGCATCGTCGAGGGTGATCTGACGCAGCACTCGGATGTCCGGGTCCATCGTGGTCTCCCACAGTTCCTTGGCGTCCATCTCGCCCAAGCCCTTGTACCGCTGGATACCGTCGTCCTTGTTGATCTTGCGGCCGCTCTTCGTGCCCTCCTCGAGGAGGACATCGCGCTCCCGGTCGGAATAGGCGAACTGTGGCTCGCTGCGCTGCCACTTGAGCTTGTAGAGCGGCGGCTGGGCCAGGAAGACGTGGCCGCTCTCGATAAGCGGTTTCATGAACCGGAACAGCAGGGTCAACAGCAGGGTGGTGATGTGTTGTCCGTCGATATCGGCATCGGCCATCAACACGATCTTGTGGTAGCGCAGTTTCGCGAGGTCGAACTCGTCATGGATACCGGTGCCCAGGGCGGTGATGATCGCCTGCACCTCGGTGTTCTTCAGGACCCGGTCGATACGGGCCTTCTCGACGTTGATGATCTTGCCGCGCAGCGGAAGGATCGCCTGGAACATCGAGTCGCGCCCACTCTTGGCCGAGCCGCCGGCCGAATCACCCTCCACCACATAGAGTTCCGATGCCCGGGGATCGGTCGATCGGCAGTCGGCCAGCTTGCCCGGCAGACCACCCAGGTCGGTCGCGCTCTTACGGCGGACGAGCTCGCGTGCCTTCCGCGCGGCCAACCGGGCCTGCGCGGACGAGACCGCCTTGTTGACGATGGTCTTGGCATCGGCGGGGTTGGATTCGAACCAGTGGCTCAACTGCTCGTTGCACGTCTTCTGAACGAAGGACTTGACTTCGGTGTTGCCCAGTTTGGTCTTGGTCTGGCCCTCGAACTGCGGCTGAGCAACCTTGACCGAAATCACCGCTGCCAGCCCCTCACGGATATCGTCACCGGTGAGGTTGGCCTCCTTCTCCTTGAGGAGCTTGCGGTCCTTGGCGTACTTGTTGACCACGCTGGTCAGCGCCGCCCGGAAACCCTCCTCGTGGGTGCCGCCCTCGTGGGTGTTGATGGTGTTCGCGAAGGTGTGCACCGACTCGGAGTAGCCGGCGTTCCACTGCATGGCGACCTCGACCTCATGGCCCACGCCCTTTCCGGCGAAGTCCACCACGCTCTTGTGGATCGGCTGTTTGGTGCGGTTGATGTGTTTGACGAAGTCCACCAGCCCGCCGGGGTAGTAGAAGGTGCGGTGTTTGACCTTCTGTTGCGGTGCGGCCTGCTCGGCGGCTTTCTCCTCGGCCGACTTCGGTGCCGCTGCGGTATCGCTGACCACCTCATCGACGATCTCGGCCGGGGTGACCCGCTCGTCCGTCAGGGTGATGGCCAGGCCCTTGTTGAGGAAGGCCATCTCCTGAAGCCGGCGGGCCACCGTCTCGAAGTCGTAGTGCGTGGTCTCAAAAATTCCCGGATCCGCCCAGAACCGGATGGTGGTACCGGTCTTCTTGCTGGCCTCGCCCTGTTTGAGCGTCCCTGGCATGGAGTTGTCGTAGCTCTGGAACCACTCGTATCCGTCCCGGCGGATATCGGCTTCCAGGCGAGTGGACAGCGCGTTGACCACCGAGACGCCGACCCCGTGCAGACCACCCGAGACCTGATAGGCGCCCTCTTCGAACTTTCCGCCGGCATGCAAGACGGTCATAACGACGTCGACGGTCGGAACACCGGATTCGTGCATCTCGACCGGGATACCCCGGCCGTTGTCGGTGACCTCCACCCCGCTGTCCTGGAGAATCCGCACGTCGACCTGGTTCGCGTAGCCGGCCATGGCCTCGTCCACGGCATTGTCGACGACCTCCCAGACCAGGTGGTGCAGACCGCGCTCGCCGGTCGAGCCGATATACATGCCGGGCCGTTTACGAACGGCCTCCAGGCCCTCGAGAATCTTGATCGAGCCGGCGCCGTAGGCGTCCGGTTTTTTCTTCTTCGGGGCAGCCACAGTCGGCGGTTCTCCTCAGGATTGTCACGCGAGCGAATCTCTCAGCACAGTCTAGCGCTGAAGTAGGACAGGACTGATCCTGCGGCCGCGTTTCCACATACCTATTTGGGTCGTGTGTGGCATTTTTCGAATTGGGACGCGTCCGAACGGCGGGGGGCCCCGCCGGTTCGCTCCTGGTGTCGCTGAGGGGCGCAGCGGTAACGGTCGGGCCGGGACTCGGCGGCCGCGCCTCGTTGTTATACCCTCAGGGGTATGAAAAGGGTGTCGCGGAACGCAGCCGTCGTGATCTGCTGCGCCGCAGCTATGGTCCTGCCGGGTGTGCTGGCGGGTTGTTCGTCCGGGCCCGCCACGCCCGCGGCCAGCGCCGAGGCGGGGCAGGCCGGGATCCCGATGCGGGTGGGCGTCGAGGAGTTCGCCACGCTGACCGAATCGCCGGACGTCCGGATCATCGACGTGCGCACCCCTGCGGAGTTCGCCGACGGTCATATCGACGGCGCGACGAACATCCCGGTACAGAGCCCGGACTTCTCGGTGCGGGTTGCCGCGCTGGACCCGACCGGGACCTACGCGGTCTACTGCCGCAGCGGTAATCGTTCGCAGCCCGCGGTGGCGGCGATGCGCGAGGCCGGTATCGACACCATCTACGAACTCCGCACCGGAACCCGTGGCTGGGTCTCAGGAGGTCAAGAACTGGTCCGATGAGGCCGCCGCCCGGTGGGCTCTCAACCGTAGGTGTCGCGAGGACCGCGCCCGGAGATATGACGCGGACCCTTACGCCACGACGGCGCGGCCGGCCCGGTGATCCGCAGCGAGGTCACCACACCATCACCGACGGCAGCGGCGATCTTGGCCAGCAGCTGACTCTGGACCATCCGCAGTTGTGTCGCCCAGGCGGTGGACTCGGCGGCGACGATCAGCACACCCTCGCTCAATCGCATCGGCTGGGCATGTTCGGCGATCTGGTCTCCGACCACCTCCGGCCACTGGGCGAACACCGCACCCTCGGCCACCCGCGGAGACCACCCCCGGTTCTTGGCCAGATCGCGCGCCAACCTGCCCAGCGGTTGCGGATCCCGCTGATCGGGCGCGGGTCCCGACCAGCGGCGGCGGGCCCCCGGTTTGGCCGTGCGGCGGGGGGACGCGGCCCGGCGGCCCTGGCCGACCTCCTTGCCCTGGTCCCGCGCAGCGGCCCGGGCCTCCTCCAGCGCTCGCCGGACCAGGTCCATTCCGGAAACCCCGGCGAGGTGCTCCGGGGGAGTGGGGTCGTCGGGCGTGGTCATGATGGCACCACCGCAGAGGTCGGCCCGGCCTCTCCATCAAGAAGCGTGACACCGATGTGAGTGGCGTCCCAGTCGGCGGGAATGTCCTCGGCGACCGCGGCTGTCACGAGGACCTGCTCGGCCCCCGCGGCGACCTCGGCTAACGCGCGCCGCCGCGCAGCGTCCAACTCCGCGAAAACATCGTCGAGGATCAGCACCGGCTCCCCACCCTCATTGCGGAGCAGTTCGTAGGAGGCCAACCGAAGCGCCAGGGCGAACGACCATGACTCGCCGTGGCTGGCGAATCCCTTCGCCGGCTGGTCGCCGAGGCGTAATTCCAGGTCGTCGCGATGCGGGCCGACCAGACTCATCCCGCGTTCCAACTCTGCGCTGCGGCGCCGCGCCAGCCCGGCCAGCAGTGCGGCCTCCAGGTACTCAACATCCCCGTCGTGGTCGTCGATACTGCTGCGATAACCGATCCCGGCGGGCCGGGATGCCGGTGCGAGCAACTGGTAGGCCTTCTCCACTTCCGGGGCGAGTTCATCGATCAGGTCCCGCCGGGCCGCCATCAACTGTGCCCCGTGCGCGGCGAGGTGACCGTCCCACGCATCCAGGGTCTGCAAGGTTGCGGAGTCGGACCGCAACCGTGCCGCCGCGGCGGACTTCAACAGAGCCGTCCGTTGTTTGAGGACCTTGTCATAGTCGGCTCGCACGCCGGCCATTCGGGGCCGCCGCAAGGTCGCGAGATCGTCGAGATATCGGCGCCGTTCCCCGGGATCACCCCGCACCAGAGCCAGGTCCTCCGGGGCGAACAGCACCGCCCGGACCGCGCCGAGGATCTCCCGGGTCGCACGTACCGGTGACCGGTTGAGCCGGGCCTTGTTCGATCGTCCGGCCGCGATCTCAAGATCGACTGCCAGCTCGCGGCCTTCATTGACCACGATCGTCGACACCACGGCCCGGTCCGCACCACTACGAATCAAAGGGCCATCGGTGGCAACCCGGTGAGAACGCAATGTCGCGCAATACCACAGTGCCTCAACGAGATTCGTTTTGCCGAAGCCGTTGGCCCCGACAAATACCGTCCGCCCGGGCGCCAGTTCCAGGTCGACGTGCGACCAGGAGCGGAAATCGCGCAATGCCAGGCGGCGAACATACATGGGCTAACCGGAGAGCGGAACCCGTTTGACGGCGTGCCCACCGAACTGGTTGCGCAGCGCGGAGACGGCCTTCATCGTCGGCGACTGTTCCTGCCGGGACGCGAACCGGGCGAACAGTGATGCGGCGATGACCGGTGTCGGGACCCGGTGGTGGATGGCCTCCTCGACCGTCCAGCGACCTTCCCCGGAGTCTTCCGTGTAGTCGGAGATGGCGGCAAAGTTCGGGTCCTCTTTCAAGGCTTTGGCCAGTAATTGCTGCAACCAAGAGCGCACCACGGTTCCATTCGACCAAGCCTGGATGACCGCCTGGGTGTCGGTGATCAACGGCTCGGCGGCCAGCAGTTCATAGCCCTCGGCATAGGCCATCATCAGGCCGTACTCGATGCCGTTGTGCACCATCTTGGCGTAATGCCCGGCCCCGACCGGCCCGGCATGGACGAACCCGTCGGCGACATCGCCGGCCGGTCGAAGGGTGTCGAAAATCGGCATCACCCGCGCGATGTGCTCATCGCTTCCGCCCACCATCAGCCCGTATCCCTCGGTCAATCCCCAGATACCACCGGAGACGCCGGCATCGACGAACCCGATACCGCGTTCGCCCAATAGTTCAGCGTGCGGGCCGTCCTCGGTGTAGCGGGAGTTCCCACCGTCGACCACCACATCGCCCGGACTGAGCACGCCCGCCAACGACATGATGGTCTCGTTGGTGATCGGCCCGGACGGCACCATCACCCACACCACCCGGGGCGCACTCAACGCCTCGGCGAGCCCCGCCAGGCTCGGCACATCCGACACCTCCGGGCGTGGGTCGTACCCGACCACTTCATGGCCACCGTCGCGAAGACGCTGGCGCATGTTGAAGCCCATCTTTCCCAGACCAACCAAACCGAGTTGCATATGCACTTCCTTCTCGACGGACATTCGCCGGTCAGCCAGGCAGCCGAACCGGCATGAGCAGGTAGACGTAGTCAGTCTCGGCCGCGGGAAACGGTCCGGCGCCGGACGGGCCCGGACCGTCGTCGGCCGGACGCAACACCGCCGGCTTGCTCGGTGTGGTGAATCCGAAGGTCACCCGTTCGGAGCGCAGGGAACCCAGACCATCGGTCAGATAGCTCGGGTTGAACGCGATCGTCAGTGGTTCTCCGGCGAAGTCGACCGCCAGCTCCTCTTCGGCCAAGCCGACCCCGTCCGCACCGGCGGAGAGCCGCAACGTGCCATCAGCCAACTCCATCCGCACCTGCGCCCCGCGATCGGCGACCAGCGCGACGCGTTTGATCGCCTCCGCCATTTCAGCCACACCGATGGTCGCCACCGCGGTGTGCTCAGCGGGCAACAGTTGCCGGAATTTCGGGAATTCGGTATCCAGCAAACGAGTGGTGCTGCGACGACCACCGCTTCGCAGACCCAACAGGCGCTCTTCCCCGACGGCCGCTCCGCTGCCCAGCGCCAAGTGGACATCCGACCCGGAGGTCACCGATTTCGCCGCCTCCGCCAAGGTCTTCGCCGGTACCAACACCGCCGCATCGACATCCGGTGCGGCGGTGGACCAGGTCAATTCGCGCACGGCCAACCGGAACCGGTCGGTGGCGGCCAGAACCACCTTGTCACCGGAGATCTCCACCCTGATCCCGGTCAACATCGGCAACGTATCGTCCCTACCTGCCGCAATCGCCACCTGGCCGACCGCCTCGGCGAACAGATCGGCAGAGACCAGACCGGTCTCATCCGGCAGCGTCGGCAGCGTCGGATAGTCCTCCACCGGCATCGCCGGTAGCGAGAACTTGGCACTCCCGCACCGCAGCAACACCCGGGACCCTTCGACGCTGACCTCCACCGGCTTGGCCGGCAGTGCCTTGGTGATATCGGAGAGCAGTCGCCCGGAGACCAGGACCGCTCCCGGCGAAGCAATCTCGGCGGCAAGCTGCACCTCTGCGGAAACATCGAAGTCGAATCCGGCAATGGTGAGTCCGTCCTCGGACCCGGAGATCAGCACACCCGCGAGGACCGGATTCGATGGTGGCCTGGTCGGCAGACTTCGGGCGACCCAGGCAACGGCCTCGGCGAAGTCCTCGCGGAGCAGGCGAAACTTCAAGTCGGAGCCAACCGTCGTGGTCGCCACGTCCATTTTGTCCCTTCGGTATCAAAGTCGGTCGACGGCGGTGAACGGCCGTCAGTTGCTCAACCGTAGAGCGTTGGCGGTCATCTTGAAAGCTATTCGGCGGGGGTGACAGGCCCGTTGCCGATAGGCCGATGCGGGGTTGTGTGGGGACTTTCCCCAGGGGTGTTCTTCTGTAAAGAGACTGAGGAAGAGATATCGGTATCAGTAATAGGGCCTGTGCACTGTGTGGATGATCCGCCGGCGTTACTGCTCAATCGGTGTGTCGGCGTGTGTATCACGTGGGGATGACGGATGTCCTCGAGGACGCCGGGTGTGGACAACACGATGTTGTTGATGACAACTCCCGGGGGAGGAAACATCCGTCCCGGGTTTGTGCACAGTTTATGAACAACCCGGGTGCGTGACGGGTGGGGTTGACGTGGTCAAAGTTTTTCCCAGTCGATCGCGGGGAGCGATGGTCAGCGTCTGGAACGCTGCCGGATTTGGGTGGTGAGTTCCTTGACGTGATCGAAGACCTCCCGACGGTAGGCCATCTCGTTGAGGATCTTCTTCTGGGCGTACATCACCGTCGTGTGATCCCGGCCGAACGCCTGGCCGATCTTCGGCAATGAGAGATCGGTCAGTTCGCGACACAGATACATCGCGATTTGCCGGGACTGAGCCAGCGCCCGGGTCTTCCCGGGTCCGCGCAATTCCTCGACGGTGGTGTCGAAATACTCGGCGGTGGCCGCCATAATGGTCGCGGCGCTGATCTGGATGGTGCCCGCGTCGGCCAGCAGGTCACGAAGCACGAGTTCGGCCAACGCGGTGTCGATCGGGCTCTTGTTGAGCGATGCGAAGGCGGTGACCCGGATCAAGGCGCCTTCCAGTTCCCGGATATTGCGTTCGATGCTGCTGGCGATCAGTTCCAGGACGTCATCGGGAACTGCCAGTCGGTCCATCTGTGCCTTTTTCCGGAGGATGGCGATCCGGGTTTCCAGTTCGGGCGGTTGGACGTCGGTGATCAGACCCCATTCGAAGCGGGTCCGCAGCCGGTCCTCCAGGGTCGCGAGCTGTTTCGGCGGCCGATCGGAGGAGATGACGATTTGCTTATTCGCGTTGTGCAGCGTGTTGAAGGTGTGGAAGAACTCTTCCTGGATACCTTCCTTGCCTTCGATGAACTGGATGTCGTCGACCAGGAGCACATCGATATCGCGATAGCTACGCTTGAAGGCGACTTTGCGGTCATCCCGCAGGGAGTTGATGAAGTCGTTGGTGAATTCCTCGGTTGAAACGTACTTGACCCGCATGCCGGGGAAGAGCCGCTGCGCGTAATTGCCGGCAGCATGGAGGAGGTGAGTCTTACCCAGACCGGACTCACCCCAGATGAACAGGGGATTGTAGGCACGGGCCGGTGCTTCGGCGATGGCCAGTGCGGCGGCGTGGGCGAACCGGTTCGAAGAACCGATGATGAACGTGTCGAACGTGTAGCGCCGGTTGAGGCTGGCCTTGGTCGTTTTGGCGGAGCTGTCCGCTTTCGGGCGGTCGGTGAAATAACTGGGCCAGTCTTTGTCCGGACCGCTGGCGTTGTCGTCACCGTCCGCGATCTCGTCAAGATCGGGTTCGCTGAACGGGACGTCATGATCCTGAGAGTGGTCAGGGTGGTAGTCACCGGCCGGTTCGATCCGGACACCGAGTTCGACTCGCTGACCGAGTCGTCGGCTGAGGGCATCGGCAATCGGGATACGCAGATGACGTTCGATCTCGTTCTGGACGAACGGACTCGGAACCGA
>Ga0180432_10008476_pt1 | contig 12774 bp, 6 predicted proteins | sample SS_ome_10_FD_132414 | JGI IMG/M metagenome (GOLD analysis project Ga0180432, IMG submission 132414) | Hypersaline lake sediment archaeal communities from the Salton Sea, California, USA - SS_1_MS_2 metaG | ecosystem: Environmental > Aquatic > Non-marine Saline and Alkaline > Hypersaline >...
TCGCGGAGCGCCTGACTCCAACCATGCCACGCGCGCAGAAGACGGACTCTCGGTGTGGGTTCCAGTCGCGGGTGTTCTCGTCCATACTGTATCCATATATTATACGTATCGGCAGAGAATATCAAAAGGTTAAGCCCGCAAATGGTAAGCAGACGCGAACGAAAAGAGCCGCAAGACCACTGAGAGTGGAGACAATCAGTATGGCATAAAGCTCAGGGAGCGGCAATGTCCGCAGGCTCAATGGCCGGGCGGCGCCTCACGAGGACGATCACGGCCTCTGCTATCATCCATATCTCGAGCAGGACAATGATAGAAGCGATGATCAGTAGGTGGAGATTCTTGCCGGTGCTGGTGAAAGCCTCGTGGAATTCCCGCAATTGAAAGGCCATGGCCCAACCGGTCATGAACACCATAAACAAGAATGGAATGAGGGTATAGGCGATCGGCTTGCCTTTTTTGGCAAGGTAAACGGTTATCACGAGCAGGGCAAGCGCCGCGAGCAATTGATTCGACCCGCCGAACAGAGGCCACAGCAGCAGTCCGCCCTTGCCCTTTCCGTCGGCCAACGCCAGCGCGCCGGCCGTGATTACGGCAAGACCGGTCGCAGCGTGCTTGTTCGTCAGCGGTTTCAGCTTCAGGCTGGAGGCGAGCTCGGTAATAACGTAACGCTGCAACCGTGTGGCGGTGTCGAGGGTTGTTCCGGCAAAACTCGCCACGAACACACCCATTATGGTCGTGCCGAGAATCAGCGGGATCCCGAGGAAGGTGAGCATATTTGCGGAACCGTTCACGAAGGCGCCCACTTTTGCAGGGAGGCCCTTGGCGGCGCCCCACTCGGCATAATGGTTCTGCCAGGCCTGGGCGCCGACCGCCCCGGATTTATCCGCCAGCAGTCCGATCCCGCCCGCCACCGCAATGATCACGAATACCGCGAGCATGCCCTCCATCAGCATCCCGCCGTAGCCGATCGTTCGAGCGTGGTTTTCCCGGCCGATCTGTTTTGACGTCGTACCCGATGCGACCAGCGAATGGAACCCGCTTATCGCTCCGCAAGCAACGGTGATGAACAAAAACGGCCAGATAGGCGGTGCGCCTTTCGGGTGCATGTTTACCGCTGGAGCGACGATCTCGGGCCGCGAGAATATCACACCCAGCGCCAAAACACCCATCACCACAAACAATTCGTGACCGTTGATGTAGTCTCGGGGCTGCAAAAGCCGCGTGACCGGCAGCGTAGAAGCAATATAGGCATAGATCAGCAATATGAGCGTCCACACCACCATCGGGCCGGCCGGGCCGACGGACCCCATCCTGATAGGAAATTGCGTGCCCGCGGCAACGGCTGCATACAACAGCACCAGCCCGATCAAAGAATACCTGAAACCGGGCTTTCCCTTGCTGTAAATCATGTAGCCCAGCCAGATGGCGATGGGAATCTCCAGCCAGATCGACAGCACCGCTTCGGGATACAAATCGAACAGGATAGAGATCACCAGGCAGAACACGGCGATCACAATCGTGAGCAGCAGCGCGATAATAAGCAGGAAAGCTATCCTCACGCGAGGGTTGATTATGTTGCCCGCGATATCGCCGATGCTCTTCCCCTCGTTGCGCATAGACACCACAAGCGCCCCGAAGTCGTGCACCGCGCCCATCAGAATGCTGCCGAAGAGCACCCATATCAGCGCCGGGACCCACCCCCATATTATCCCGATGGCCGGCCCCACAATCGGCCCCGTTCCCGCAATAGACGTGTAATGGTGCCCGAACAAGATTTCCTTCTTGGTCGGAACATAGTCCGTGCCGTCATTCATCTTGTGCGCGGGGGTCGTCGCATCGGGCTCGAGGTCGAAAATCTTCCGTGCAAGGAATCTCGCGTAGGTATGGTAGGCCACAAGGTAGGCTGCGGCGCAACCCGCCGCCAGAAGAATCGTGTTCACGGTAGTCGCCTCTCCATGATAGTATTATTGTCGGCAACCGCGCAGCGATACCAATTCGTCCGAGCTTCAAAAGTTACGGTTTGATCATAATATCATCGAAGCACACGATGATCAAGGAAAATCTTTTCGCGCCCCGGCCGCGCCAGGGGAATCATGAAAGCCCAAGGCAAAGTCGAAAGACGGCGACAATCCATGCACTCCTCCGGCTCCGATCCGGGCAGCAGCAAGACCGGGCCGATCCCGTCCGCCCGCGCCGCCGAGGCACAAGCCATGCGCGATCTCGATTGCCACTTGACACAGCCTGCGCATGTTGATATTCTAATGCCGGAAATGGGGATCGAAGGCTAGTTTCCGCAACGGGCAAAGAAACTGGAGACCATCATGAAGACAGACAGGCTTCCCTTCCGGCAGATTCACCTCGACTTCCACACGAGCGAGAAGATCGAAGGGATCGGGGCGGATTTTGATGCGGACGAGTTCGCCGACACGCTCGCGAACGCACACGTGAATTCGATCAATCTCTTCGCGCGCGGGCACCACGGGTGGGTCTACTACGATACGAAGGCGTTCCCCGAACGCCGTCACCCGCACCTCACGTGCAACTTGCTGAAGGAGCAGGTTGAGGCCTGTCAGGCGCGAGGCATCAAGACGCCCATCTATGTGACGGTTCAGGCGGACCGTTACACGGGCACGCGGCGGCCGGATTGGGCGCAGATCGGGGCGGACGGACACCTCCGCAGCTACAGCCCCGTGGGGCCGGGGTTCGCGCCCGCCCTTTGCCTCAACACGCCATACTTCGATTTCCTGAAGGAGTTCATCGACGACGTCTTCGAGTGCATTCCGGTCGTCGATGGTTTCTGGATGGACATCGTCGGCCCGCAGCAGTGCCTGTGTCGGCGCTGCATGGAGGGCATGCTCGCCAAGGGCCTCGAGCCGTCCGACCCCGAAGACGTCAAAGCCTTCGGCTGGGGCGTGGTCCGGCGATTCATGACCGAGATGACGCGGCACATCCTCGCTCATGACCCCGGCTGCCTGGTTTATTACAACAACGGGCACGTCGGCCCGCACAACCGGCCGACGCTCGACGCCTTCACACACTTCGAGCTGGAGAGCCTGCCGAGCTACGGCGGCTACGGCTACCTGCATTTCCCCGCGACGGCCCGGTACGCACGCACGCTGGGCTTCGAGACAATCGGCATGACGGCGAAGTTTCACCGGCTGTGGGGCGACTTCCATTCGTTCAAGAACAAGGCGGCGTTGGAATTCGAAGCCTACAGGAGCCTTGCGATGGGCTCCAAGTGCTGCGTGGGCGATCAGCTCCTGCCGAGCGGCCGCCTTTGCCCCGCCACCTACGGCCTCATCGGCTCCGTCTACGCCGAGGCCGAGAAGAAAGAACCCTGGTGCCGCGGCGCGACGCCCCTGGCCGAGATCGGCCTGCTCACGCCCGAGGAGTTCACCTATACCGGCCGCCCCGAAGGGGCCGGAATGCCGCCCTCCATCTGGGGAGCCGTGCGGATGCTGCAAGAAACGCCGTACCAGTTCGACGTGATCGATTCGGAAAGCGACTGGGCCGCTTACAAGCTCCTTATCCTGCCGGACGATATCCCGGTAGACGAGCGCTACGCGAAACTGCTGGAGGATCACGCGGCACGCGGCGGCGCCATCATCGCCACGGGCAGATCGGGCCTGACGCCCGGAGGGGAAGGGTTCGCATCCGACATCTTCGGGGTATCGCTCAAAGGCCAGGCCCCCTACCAGCCCGATTTCCTGATGCCGGGCGACACGCTCGGGAAGGAGCTGCCGAAGACAGAGCACGCGATGTACGAGCGCGCGCTGGAGGTCCGCCCGCTGCCCGGGGCCGAGATCCTCGCGCAGGTGCACGTGCCGCTGTTCAATCGCAACTACCGGCATTTCTGCTCGCACGCGCATGCGCCCTCGTCGGGCAAGGACGGCTATCCGGGGGCTGTACGCAAGGGGCGGGCCGTCTACTTCGCGCATCCCCACTTCACTCAGTACTACAACAACGCGACTCTCTGGAGCAAGAAATTCATTGCGGATGCGATCGGGCTGCTGCTTCCGGACCCGCTGATCCGTTGCGACGCGCCGTCGACCGCACTGATCACGTTGAACGCCCAGCCCGACGACAACCGCCGGATACTCCACGTGCTGCACTACATTCCCGAGCGGCGCGGGCGGGAATCAGACACAATCGAAGACGTGATCCCGATCTACAACGTGGCAATGTCGGTAAAAGCGGACAAGCCGGTGCGCGAGGTGGCCTGCGTGCCGGGCGGCGAGGCAATCTCTTTCGAGCAACAAGACGGGCGCGTCAGTTTCACCATTCCGAAGATAAACGGCCACCAGATGGTCGCCATCACGTTTGCCTGAAGTGCTCGGGGCTTGCATGCCCGGCGCCCATTCGATTGAATTTGACTCGCCGGGCGAAATCTGCTACCATGACAGCAGTTCCATAAGAGACTAATGAGAGGGATGCAAGCGCGGCCGACGCAATAGGGCAACGCCGCGCAAAGCAGCCGAGATGCTTGATCTTCTGGCGGCCATGAAGGGCTCGGGCGTTTTCGCCCGGCTTATCGGGCACGTGGGCGGCGGTCACTCCTGCGCCGCCGGCGGGCTCTGGGGGTCGTCGTGCGCCTATTTCATGGCGGCCGCGCTCAAGAACTGTCCATCCGTCATGCTCGCCGTAACCCCGGGTCCGGAAGAAGCCGACGACCTCTGCAACGACATCAACCTTTTCGCGGCCGGCGCCCGGCCCGCCGTTGTCTTCCCGGCGAAGGAAGCCCTCCGCGCCGAAGAGAAGGCCATCAACTACGACATCCTCGGCCGGCGGGTCGAAATCCTTCGCAGGCTGCTCTTCCATGGAACCGGCGAACGATCCGGCTCAGCTTTGAAGTGCATCATCGCGCCGATCCAGAGCCTAATGCAGCCCCTTGTCCCGCCCGATGAGCTCCAGAGCGACGTCCTCACCCTCGCTGTCGGCGATATCCGCCCCATGGATGAAATCGCCGACTGGCTGGTCGAGCGAAACTTCGAGCGCCTGCCGATGGCCGAGATGCACGCGGAATTCAGCATCCGCGGAGGGATTCTCGACATTTTCCCGCCCTCGGCGGAAAACCCGATCCGCATCGAGTTCTTCGGAGATGAAATCGAATCTATCAGGGAGTTCGAAGTCTCGACGCAGCGATCGGTCAGGCCGTTGCCCGGCTATCAGCTTGCCGGCACATCGAGCCGACAGACCGCCCGGCTGCACGCCGCGCCCGACCTCAGCACCAGCCTATTCGCTTATCTCCCCAAGAATGCCTGGGTGATGCTGCACGAGCCGGTTGAGCTGCAAGATCGGGCCGAGCGAATCGCGTCGGCGCTCAGCGAGGCCGAGGAGGCGTTCTCCTTTCACGACCTCTATCAGATGTCGCTGCGGTATCCGTCGATCCACGTTACGGCCCTCTCGGGCGGCTCGGATCTGCCGGCGTTTGATTTTCAAACCGGCGCCACGGAGCGGTTCGGCGGAGAGCTGAAAGCCGTCATTGCCGAGCTCCAGCGGCTCGCCGAGCAAAACGACGCAGTTTACGTCTTCTGCGAGAACGAAGCTCAACAGACACGCCTCAGGGAGGTCCTCAAAGACACCCCCCTCGCGGGTGATCCGAAGATTGTTTTCCGCCAGGGGGTGCTGTCGGCCGGATTCAGGTTCGTGGAGCCGCCGCTGGTATTCGTGGGCCATCACGAGATATTCAGCAGGTACCAGAGGCTGCGGGCGGTCCGGCCGAGGCGGCGGGGCGCGCCTATCGAAAGCTTCCTCGAGTTGCAGAAGGGTGATTACGTTGTGCATATTGCCCACGGGATCGCCAAGTTCCGCGGAATGGAAACGCTGCGCAAGCACGGCGAAACGCAGGAGTTCCTTACTCTCGAGTTCGCCCAGAAAACCAAGCTCTATGTGCCTGCGAGCAAGATCGACCTCGTGCAGCGCTATGTGGGGCCGTTCAGGGTAAGGCCCAAGCTCAGCCTCCTCGGCAGCAAGCAGTGGAGCGAAAAAAAGGCCGACGTAAAACGCGCCGTGAAAGACATGGCCCTCGAAATGCTCGAGCTGCAAGCCATCCGAGCACGGTCGCCCGGCATCACCTATCCGAGCGACGACCTCTGGCAGCACGAATTCGAAGACTCATTCCTCTACCAGGAGACGGAAGACCAAATAGACGCCCTCGCCGAGATCAAGAGCGACATGGAATCGCCTGCGCCGATGGACCGGCTGCTCTGCGGAGACGTGGGGTACGGAAAAACCGAGCTCGCCATCCGGGCGGCGTTCAAGGTCGCGGCGTCGGGCAAGCAGACCGCCGTCCTCGTGCCCACCACGGTCCTCGCCGCGCAGCACTTCCGCACCTTCGGCGAGCGAATGGCCGACTTCCCCGTCATCATAGAAATGCTCAGCCGATTCCGCACGAAAAAGGAACAGAAAGAAATCATCGAGCGGCTCAAACGCGGGCAGGTGGACATCGTGATCGGCACGCACAGGCTGCTGTCGAAGGACGTTGAGTTCCGCGATCTCGGCCTGTTGATCATCGACGAGGAGCAGCGGTTCGGCGTGCAGCACAAGGAGCGCCTCAAGCAATTCCGCAAAACCGTCGATGTGCTCACGATGACCGCCACCCCCATCCCGCGGACGCTCCACATGTCTTTGCTCGGCATCAAAGACGTTTCTGCGCTCAATACACCGCCGCAAGACAGGCAATCGATCCGGACGGAAGTATGCCGGTACGACGCCGGCCGCATCCGCGACGCCATCCTCCGCGAAATCCACCGCGACGGCCAGGTCTTTTTCGTGCACAACCGAGTTTACAACATCGAATCCATCCGCGACGAAATACAGCGAATCGTCCCGGAAGCATCCTATACCATCGGCCACGGCCAGATGAACGAACACGACCTCGAGGCCAGAATGCGGCGGTTCGTCGACGGCGCGGTCGACGTACTCGTCTGCACCACCATCATCGAATCGGGGCTCGACATCCCCAACGCCAACACTATGATCATCAACCGGGCCGACAATTTCGGCCTGGCCGACCTCCACCAGCTTCGCGGGAGGGTGGGCCGGTACAAGAACCGCGCCTACGCGTACTTCCTCGTTCCGAAAGACAAGCCCATCACCCACAAGTCGGTCCGAAGACTGAAGGCAATCGAAGAGTACTCCGAACTCGGCGCCGGCTTCAAAATAGCAATGCGCGACCTCGAAATCCGTGGAGCAGGCAATATTCTCGGAACCCAGCAGTCGGGCCACATCGCAACCGTAGGATACGACCTCTACTGCAAGCTGCTCGAGCAGACCATCCGCGAACTCAGGAACGAAAAAATCTCCGAGCCCATCACCGCGGAGGTCCAAATCAACCTCGACGCGTTCATACCCGACGACTACGCGCCCGACGCTTCGCTCAAGATGGGCATCTACCGCAAGCTCGCGTCCGCCGCCGACGTCGAGGAGATCCAAGATCTCGAAGCCGAGCTGGCCGACCGCTTCGGCCCCCTGCCGCCGCCGGTGAGGCAGCTCATCGACCGGCACGAGCTGCGGCTGCTCGCAACGAAGGCCGGGATCACCTACATCGGGGCCCGCAAGGGCTACCTGCTGATGAAATACCGCGACGCTTCCCGCGTCAACGCCCTCTTCGCCGGCACCCCTCACACCGTCAGGATCATCGACGCCGAGACCCTGCACCTCCACTATCCGCCCGCCGTAACCACCCCCGGGAAAATGGCGGAATTCTTGAAGGCGACCCTCAGCCCGCCACCGAGGGATGCCTAGCTCAAGTTGAACACTTCGGCGCCTGAACCGCCGCTATTCGCCGATTAGGAGCGGAGTAGATGAAAAGTCTGGACTACATGGCGGATCGGCTGTCGAGCAAGAACTAGCTGACAGTCGCTAGCTTTTCCCTACCTTTCCACTAACCCAGTTTTCCTGACTTATCCTTGACACCCCCGCAAAGATGTTGTATTATGATTTGAACGGATCTTGCAGTTCAGATCAGTTGGACGGGTAAGTTCGTATCACTCCCGACGACCTCGGTTTCTCATTTCAATGGCAGGAGGAAAAAAAATGCTTGATCGTTTCGATTCGGACGACACGGGACTCGGCCAGATGTACACTTTCGGCAAAGGCGATCTGGGCAAGGGTATCGCTCTGGCCGTAGTTGCCATACTGGTCGCCGCGGGGATTTACGTGTGGTTCTACTGCAGGATACAGGTCGATGAAGCGATGTTTGTGCCGCTGTTGAAGAAAACCGGCGGGGACATGGCCAACGACATGATCCTGGTAAAGGACCCGGAATTCAAGGGGCCGCAGTTTGAAATCTTGAGGGAAGGCCGGCATTTCCGCAATCCCTACCACTGGTGGTGGCCTAAACCGATGAAGGCGACGGACATCCCCGATCTGAACGTGGGAATTCTGATTCGCCAGTATGGCGATCCCCTGCCGGCCGGTGAGGTGGTCGCGAAGAAAAAAACGGAGAAAGGCATCGTGCACGAGACGCTCAAGCCCGGCCGCCATTACATTAACCTGTGGGCCTACGATGTACAAGAACGCCCCATGGTGAAGATCGAGCCGGGCTACATGGGCGTGGTAACGCTGATGGCGGGTGAGCGGCCTAAAAACCCCAATGTGTTTGTGGTCAAGAAGGGGGAGCGCGGCACTCAGCCGTATCTGCTACCGCCGGGAACTCACCCCGAGTACTCCAACCCCTACGTGTACAAGGTAACGCCGATCGACGTCCGCTCCCAGAAATTTGAGATGACGAGCGTTTACGGAGTCACGTTCTTGTCGAAGTATGGCTTCGACATCAAGGTCGAAGGCACCATAGAGTGGGCGCCCGACGTCGATAAACTGCCCGAGCTTTTCGTGAAGTACGTAGACGAAGACGACCTCGAAGAGTCGGGAGGCATCGACAACCTCCAGCGAAAGCTGATTCTCCCTTTCGCGCGCTCATACTTCAGGACCATCGGCGGGCAGCACCGGGCGGTGGACTACATCACGGGCGATACGCGCATCAAGGTACAGCAGCAGGTGCAGCAGCGGCTGAAAGAATCGTGCGCGGCCGAGGGCGTTCTCATCAGATCGTTCGTGATCCGTTCGACCGAGCCGCCGCGGGCCATTCGCGACCAGTACGGACGGCGTGAAACATCACGGCTCGAGATCGAGCGGTACGAGAAAGAAATTGAGACGCAGATCGGCACTGTCGTGCTCGAAGGTGGCAAGCCGGAGCTCGGGCCCGACGGGGAGCCGGTGCTCGACGAGCATGGCAACCCTAAGATCATCGGAGGCAAGCCGAAGACCGGCCCCGATGGCAAGCCCGTCCTGGAAGGGGGGCGCCTGGCGAAAGTCATTCAGGAGCGCCGCAAGGATCGCGAGAAACAGCGCGGCGGGATCAGGGAGGGGGTAGCCATAGAGATAAGGGCCGCCCAGCAATACCAGAAGGTAGAGGCGACCAAAGCCGAGAAAAAGCTGGCGGTGATCGAGGTCATGTTCGAAGCGGCGAAAGACAAAGCCGCGAAGATCCTCGCCGAAGGCACGGCCCAGGCCGCTGTGACCGTCATGAAGAATAAGGCCGAAGCCGAGGCTGTAAGAGCCAAGGTCTCGGCCTTCAGAACCGGCGGCAGGTACGCCGAATACCAGCTCATCAAGAAGCTCTCGCCGGGCATAAGGAAAATACTGTCAAATACCGAGGGCTCCTTTGCCAAACTGTTCGAACGCTTTGCCTCGATGGGGGAAACGGAAGACGACAACGCCGCCGATGAGCGTGGCTCGTCCGACTGACGCGGGCCGGACATTGCTTTTATAAAGTGAAAAATACCATCAGTTGCCGGAGATGAACAATGAAAACGAAAATAGCACTTGCGATAGTCGTGGCTGTTCTCCTTGTGCCCGTCGGGCTGCTCGTGTGGAAATGGGGATTCTGCTACAAATGGTGCGACTATGGCCGCTCGCTGCAGGTCTACAGAAAGACCGGAGAACCCGCAGGCACGGACGAATACGCTAAGGAAGGCGAGCAGGGGGTGATGGAGCAGCTCCGCGGACCGGGGCGCCACCTCGATCTGAATCCCTGGACTTACTCCGTGACAAAGGTGAGAAACGTGCGTGTGCCGCCCGGGGAGATCCGCGTGGTGAAGAATAACGTCGGCACAAATCTCCCGGCCGGTCGCTTTCTCGCGGGGCCCGGGGAGAAAGGAACCCAGAAAACCGTACTCACGCCCGGCACCTGGCGGATCAATACCTTCGGACAGAAAGTTCAAGAGCTCGCGACCGCCACTATCATCAGCCCCGGGTACGTTGGTGTGCAAACGCTACGCGAAGGTGATAAAAAGGGCGTGCTCAATACCGTCCTCGCCGCCGGTTACTACAACATCAACCCAATGGAGATCAGAGTCGACAGTATCGAGGTCGGTTACCGGGTGTGGGACATCATGAGCCAGATAGAGACGGTAAACATCGGCGGCAAGACAGTAAATCGGATAAAGGAGGGCACCGGTGTATCGTTTCCGCTGGCGGACGGCAAGCAGATGCACCTCGACTTCACGGTGGTGTGGGGCATCTTCCCCGAGAACGCGCCGCGCATCATTAGCGAATACGGCAACGTACAGATGGTGGAGTCGAAGATCATCGAGCCACAGGTGCTCAGCATCTGCAAGAACGCCGGCTCCAACCTCACAACGCGGGAGTTCATCGAGGGCTCAACGCGCGAAGAATTCCAGCGCAACGTCACCAAGGAACTCAAGGAAATGGGCAAGAAGAAAGGCATCAATTTCCTCATCGCACTCGTGCGCGGGTTCCATCCCGACGAAGACATCAAGGCAAACATTCAGAAACGCATGATCGCCGAGGAAGAAAAGATAACCCTAAGAATCGTGCAGGAACGCGACACCGTGGCCGCTCAACTCGAAGAAGCCGAGAGAATGGTAGACATCGCCATCAGGGACTTCGATGCCGAAACGCAGGCCCTGGTGCAGGAGGAGCACGAGCAGGGACTGAAAACGGCCGCAGAGACCAGGGCGGAAGCCGACCGGCTCGTGGCCGGCCTCGAAAAGCAGACCGCCGAAATAGACGCCCGCATCGTCAAGACCCTCGGCCAGGCCCAAGCAGATGTGATAGAGGCCCAGAAGAAAGCCGAAGCCACAAAGCTGCAACTGCTCATCGATGCATACGGCGGCGCCGAGCAGTACAATCTCGCAACCTTCGCCGAAAGCCTCCCCGACAACATTCAGATCGAATATCGATACAGCGGCGAAGGAACTTTCTGGACCAACCCGGGGGCGGACCTAATCGAAATGGGAGCAAGAAAAATCCTCCAGCAGAGCGCCGAAGAGGCCCCGGAAGAGTAACCTGAGAAAGTGGTCCGCAAGGCTTTTCGAGTGCGTATCGCTGGGTGCGCCTTGCGGCGCCAGATACCATTAAGCTCCAATTATATCCACTTGGCGATAGTCAACGGAAATTCTTTACCGGGGTAATTGATCATTGTAGCTGGATTCCTTCAGTGCAAAACAGGGTGCTATGATTGCGACACGGCCTAAGGCTGCCGCTGCCGAAGTTTTTCGATACCAGAGATTATAGCAGTTTATCTGTCGAAGACAAGGGGCAAGAGTTGTCTTGGGCGGGGTGGGTGGATCGAGGGTTCATCACTGCGGCATTCGTCTCGCCCGCCTCTTTTTCGGTGGCTGGGACTTTTATGGTACCTGTATCAGGCGACAACGTTCCTGGCTCGTTTTAGGCGCAGAGACAAGAAAAGGCCCGTTATGGATGCGACTAAGGTTACAAAGAATGTAGCATGATAGGACGAAGCATCTATCAGTAGGCCGCCCAATATCGGAAAAAACATAGTCGAACCCATGACAGTCCCTTGTAGCGCTATGTAGGTTGGCCGCAATTGCTCCGGAGCAATCTCCAGCAGATAATTCGTGAAGCCGATTCCCCCTCCGCTAGTTGAAAAACCGATCAGCACAAACACAGCTACGAGCAATGTCCAACCTACACCAGAAGATAGCAGAGCGAACAGCGGAACGACGGCTGCCGTAGCTGCTGTCAGAATAATGACGATGCGGTTGCCCACGCGATCACTTAACTGGGCCCACAATAGGTTTGACACAATTCCGCCGGCCATCTGAGCTCCCACCAGGATTCCCACCTGCTGGGCGGCCATGTGCAGTTGATCCTTGCCGTATAGCACATAAAAGGGCAAGGCTAAAGCGCCAAAACCCACGGCGACTTGGGTCACGATGAGAACGCGGAGGTTGCGATCTTTCCACAAGAGGCGCATGGAGTTCTTGACAAAAAGACCTATCCGCGGGCTGTGGGCGGCGACTTGGCCTTGGGGCTCGCGCACAGAACTGAGGGCAATATAAGATATCGCTATAAAGGCAAAGGAGAGCGAGAACAGGAAGGCATAGTTTTTCGGAAAGGTTATATCTGGATTGCCCAGGATACGCTTGACAGTATATCCGGCACCGACTGCCATTAGACCACCCCAAAGCTGCCGATGACCGAAAAAGCGGCCGCGCAGCGTCGAGGGGAGAGCTTTGCCCCAGATGTCAGTGAATGGGATCACCGCCACGCCTCCGGCAAATGAAAAGCCGAACAGCAATACGAGAAGCGCCAGGAGGGCAATGACAGGCTTACCGGCCGGGCAGAAATATACCAACAGGGCCAAGCCCAGCCAGAGGGCAGCTCGAATCCAGATCATGATCACCAACAGAGGCTTTTTCCTGGTTTTACTTCCCAGCCTGTGTGCCACGAACAGTTGGGGAAGCACACTGCCGGCTTTCATCAATGCTGAGAAGAACCCAATCA
>Ga0180432_10008477_pt1 | contig 12772 bp, 14 predicted proteins | sample SS_ome_10_FD_132414 | JGI IMG/M metagenome (GOLD analysis project Ga0180432, IMG submission 132414) | Hypersaline lake sediment archaeal communities from the Salton Sea, California, USA - SS_1_MS_2 metaG | ecosystem: Environmental > Aquatic > Non-marine Saline and Alkaline > Hypersaline >...
CAGACAACCGCCTGTTCCGGCGGGTGGGGAGAAAGGGCGAGGTGAAGCAAGCCTTCCAATGGGTGGAGGATATCTCCTATCTCGATTCGCAGGGCAAGGAGCACACCCTATCTGATTATGCCGTTCTTCTTATGCTTCATTGATCCTCCTCTACATGAACTCAGATGGACCGGCAACCAACTCCGTCAACCTGTACCATAAAGCCTCCCTTCTTCTAAAGGATAGGTGATATACCAAATCATAGTATCCAGGTTGAATGTCTGCAACAATTATCGCAATATACTACCATTCCTTGTCAACATTTCTACATTTGGAGTTAGCCTTCGTTGGTACTATGGAATTGTTGCAGAGGATACAAGATTGCTATGATGGGTAACCAATGCCACGATCTTGTGCTGAAAGGGGAAGGGGGATACGGATGTAGAATTGTATAGTAATTGCTACAACGTGTCAAATCTGTAAGGCACCATTCGGGCAGCATCTAATCCATTGTCAGCCAGTGACAGCTATGCTTCTTTTGTTCTCTGGCATCTACTGCCAGTTTCGATGCGCTATCCTCTGGAATGGGTTAGGGAGATGCGCACGTGGCTCTATTGACTTCATCCAAGAATGCTGCAACTGACGGAAGCGGTATCGCTGAGGATCGTGTCTGTAGCCGTGGCTGGCTTTGACTGGGTGATATTCCATACTTCCTGTAGATTGGTGTTGAAGGAATAGACGGCGTAAGGTACGTTCTGAAGAACAAAGAAGGCCGGAAGGTGAAGAAGGGAGGAGTTCACCGTGAGAACGAGGATACCGCCAATTGATGGCGTAAGGCAAGAGGTGGAGGTCATGTATATCGTACTCCACCAGTGGTGCCATCCCTCACCTGCCTGCGCAGGTTGCCGGGCGGGAGGGGATACCGGCGGGGACTCATTGACAACCAGGTGGTGCGATGATACAGTAGCAGTTGGTTAGCAGTCTGACTACTGGAGTGCTAATATGCCCAGGAGGTCGCCTGAGTTTCCCGAGAGGCGTGGCAAGATACTCAGAATCATAGTGTCTGAGTACATCGCCTTGGCCGCGCCTGTGCCCTCGGAGAGCATCGCACGGGGCTATTCCCTTGGAATCAGCCCGGCAACCACGCGGCATGAGATGGCACGACTGGAGGAAGAGGGCTACATAATCCGCCCACACACCTCGGCGGGAGGCATGCCCTCCGACAAGGGCTACCGGTTCTATGTGGTGAGCCTCCTCAAGGAGTTGAAGGTCTCACCAGAGGACCGTGAAGCGATTCGAGGCGTGTTCAGCCAGGCGGACAAAGAAGAGCCCGAGGACTGGGCGAGGCGGGCGGTCAATGTCCTGACGAAGACGCTGGAGAACATGGCGCTGGCCACGCTGCCCCATGCCCCTCAGTGCCATTTCAGGCACTTGCACCTGGTGGGGCTCCAGGAGCAGTTGCTCCTCCTGATACTGGTGCTTGCCGAGGGGCAGGTCAAGAAGCGGGTGGTTACGCTGGATGATGAGGTGCTTCAAGAGGAGCTTGAGTCCTCCGCCAACAAGATGAACGAGGCCTACGCTGGTATGTCTCGGCAGCAGATCGAACGCCACAAGCTGAAGCTCTCGTTCCTGGAGGAGCAGATCAGGCAACTGGTGACGCAACTCATGGAGGCGGAGGACAAACAGCAGTACGAGGACTTCTACCTGGACGGATTGCGGCACCTGGTGAGCCAGGCGGAGATAGTGGAGAACAGGCAGATATCCAGCCTGGTGGAGGCTATAGAGGACCGCAGGGTGTTGGGCAAGCTTCTTGCCTCGCTGGGTGACATATCGGGCACAAGGGTGACCATAGGCGACGAGAATGAGCCCGAAGCCCTGCATGGCTGCAGCGTGATACTGAGCAAGTACGGGGTCGAGGAAAGGAAGGGCGCTATCGGAGTCATCGGTCCTATGCGCATGCACTACAGCCGTGCAATTCCCGTGGTGGACTATGTCTCTTCGCTTATGAGCGAGATGCTGAACAAGATGTACGGGTGAGGCGAGGTTCGCTGATGAAGAAAGACAAGGGCAAACCTGCAGAGAGTGAAGACGCAGCACAGGCTGGCGCTGCTGATGACCCCCAGGGGGCTGCCGTGGCCGACGAGCCTGTCTCAGTGGAACAGGCGCTTGAGGAGGAGAGGGCCAAGGCTGAGAGGTATCTGGCCAACTGGCAGAGGGCCCAGGCGGATTTCGACAACTACAAGAAGCGCATTGAGCAGGAACAGGCTGAGGGCGTCAAGCTGGCCAACATGTCCCTGATCATGGGACTGCTGCCGGTGCTCGACGATTTCAGCAGGGCCTTTGACACTCTGCCGCCGTCGCTGGCGGGTTTCACCTGGATAGACGGTGTCAGGCTCATCGAGCGCAAGCTGCAGGCCACTCTGGAGGCCAGGGGTCTCCAGGAGATCAGGGCGGTGGGGGAGCAGTTCGATCCCAAGTATCACGAAGCAGTGATGCAGGTGGAGGGAGAGGACGGCAAGGTGATGGCTGAGGCGCAGAAGGGCTACATGCTCTACGACCGTGTGCTTCGGCCTTCGCTGGTAGTGGTGGGCAAGGCGCTGGACGGAGCTGCCGAGGAGAGCGGGGGCGGCGTGGCAGCGGAGGCGCTGGGGGAGGCTGGGGGAGAGCCTGACGAGGGACCGCAGGAGGCCCCACAACCTGAAGACGACGCCTCGGCGTGAAGCCGGTTGGCCGGGGTTGGTGGGGTATGGCGCTTCCCTGTTGCCGCGATAGGCTCAGACCGGCGGTTCTCCGCCATGTCATTGCGAGCGGAGCGAAGCAAACTCCGGGTGGGGAGGCCAAACACGTTTCCATCCCAGTGCGCCCGCCCCGAGATTGCCACGGTCGGTCCCGATTCTCGGGGCCTCGCAACGACAAGACCGCTCTATACTATCGTTTTCATCCTTCGTGGTGTCCCATGCAAATGGACGTGACGGATTCTGTACTGGAGACTCGATGAGGTCTCCCGGGGCAGCGGCCTTGCACGGCGCGACGTAGGGGCGATTCAAGAATCGCCCCAATACGAGGTCGGAGCCCCATCCCACGTTTGACCCGGTGGCCGCCGCGGCGGCGCAGAGCAGGTTGCCTGGCCGACGTGGTGATGGCATAATAGACAGGCCACGCTTTTCGGGGTGTAGCGCAGCCTGGTAGCGCACTTGAATGGGGTTCAAGTGGTCGCCGGTTCAAATCCGGCCACCCCGACTTCTCTCCTCACATCCACCCCGGAGGCAGTCTCAACCGGCCCGCTACTCGTACCACCCGAAATCGCTCACGGCCTTCATCATGGTCCACACGTTGTATGGGGCGGCCTTGGGGGGCATCTCGCATCCCGGTCCCAGCATGAACCCGCCGGGGTGTCTCCTGCCCTTCTCGATGCAAATGCGGGCCAGCTCATACACCTTCTCCGGCCTTCCCGCCTGGATCACTGCTCTCCGCAGATGTGCCATAGCCTGTAGATGGTTAGAGTCCCGATAGCGTTGGCGACCCCGCGTCGTCTATCGATTGAGCGGGACGCTACGCACCCTACGGTCTGTGCCCACCAAATCCCCTGGTCAATGGTGACACGAGCCGGGGAGCCGGCCCGCAACCGTTTCGTGCTTGGTGCTTCGCCTGCTGTGCTTGGAATTTGGTGCTTCGTCCTCCGTAACAGCGCCGGGTTACGTGAGAGGTATGGCCGTGCCTGTGGCCGTGGCGATCAGCTTCCCCCCCTGGTTCGAGACGCTGATCTCACAGATGTCCACGCGTCTGCCCCTGCGCACCACGCGGCACTCGGCGATAAGCTCGTCATCCGGCGCTGGTCCGGACATGAAATGCGTGTTGAATTGGGTGGCGATGCTGGTGCGGCCGGCTGCATTGGCAGCGCAGGCGAAGGCCTGGTCCGCCACCGACATTATGATTCCGCCGAAGACGTAGCCGTTGAAGGTGAGGTACTCGGGCCTCATTTTCATGGTGACTTTTGAGTAGCTCGGCGTCAGTTCCAGCAGCCGCATTCCCAGGAACGAGCTTACCGGCTCGCCTTCCAGTCTGCCCTTGAATTCCTCCAGATCACTGTCCAGGTTCTTGCCTGATTCTGTCATGTCCTCTCCACTCCTTCAGGTTACCGTACACTATATACGATGGTGCGCGGCGATGTAAAAGCAGCGCGGGCGCGGCGCTGACCGCCGGATGCCGTCCCCGCGGCCGGCCAGGCTACCCGTCTCGCTCCATGGCGCACGGAAAAATGGGCATGGCCGCCGGGCCCTTTGCTATACTGTTCTCGATGGCTGAGACCACGAGCCTGCCTCTGTTCCTCGGATCGGTTGTCGCCATATCCATGACGGGTGTGATGATGCCCGGCCCGACCACCGCTGTGACCATCACCAATGGCATCAGGCACAAGGAGGCCGGGGCGCTGGTTGCTCTGGGTCATGGAATCATCGAGGTGCCGCTGATGGTGCTCATCTACTTCGGCTTCGCTCACTACTTTGAGCTTGACAGCGTCAAGATAGGTGTGGGGTTGGCCGGGGGCGCAGTGCTGCTCTGGATGGCGTTGAACATCTTCAAGACCCGTCCGCTATCCCTGGACTCGGCCCTGAAGTACCCCGGCCAGGGCCCCCTGGCCGGAGGAATTGTGACCACAGTCACCAACCCATACTTCTATGTCTGGTGGGCCACGATCGGGGCGGCCCTCCTGGTGGATGCCCACGACCACGGCAAATCGGGACTGGTGGCCATGGGCGCCATCCACTGGCTGTGTGATGCCGCCTGGCTGCTGCTCCTGTCCTGGGTGGTGTTCAAGTCCAAGCGGCTGTGGACGCCACGGGTATACCAGGTGGTGTTTGGTCTGTGCTCCCTGGTCCTGGCCGGCTTTGGGGCCTGGTTCATCGCGTCCGCCGTCGACCTGGCTGCGACCGGGTAGAGGCCGCTGGAGGTGCGGACGTGAAGGCCCGGCCTTCCCTTTCAGCTAAAGCTTCACCACCTTTGCAGTGTAAACGTCGGGGACGGACAGAAGCTCTTGTATCTGCTCCTCCCCCAGCGGCTCATCTAGCTCCAGCACCATCAATGCCTGCCCCCGTGCCTTCAGTCGGCCCACCTGCATTGAGCTTATGTTGATGCCGGCGTTCCCTGTGACCATCCCCACCGAGCCGATGAGGCCCGGGCGGTCCAGATGGTCGCTGAACAACAGGTAGCCGCCCTTGGGCACTACGTCTATCCAGTAATCACCCACCCTGACGATATGTACCTCGTTCCTCAGCACTGTGGCCGCGACTGTGGTGACTCCGGCGCTGGTGGTCACGGACACGGTGAGCAGGCTGGAGTAGTTCTCGCAGGCGGTGTCCTTGTGCTCCGTGACCTTGAGACCGCGACGCTGGGCGATGATGTTGGCGTTGACGATGTTGATGCGTTCCTCGCTGATCCCTTCCAGGAGCCCGCCTATCACCGTCGCCTTCAGGGCGGTGATATCGTGGGTGGCTATCTCACCTTGGTAGGCTATGTCGATGCTGGTGGCCTGCCCCTCGGCCAGTTGTGCTGCCATCCTCGCCACGGTTGTGGCCACGTAGAAGAAAGGCCCCAGCAGCGTCAGGGTCTCCGCCGGGATGAGAGGTGCGTTCACCGCATACCTTGCAGGCTGCCCGTTGAGCACGGCCAGCACCTGTTGGGCCGCGTCCACGGACACGCTGACCTGTGCCTCCTCGGTGGAGGCTCCCAGGTGTGGCGTCACGATGACTCTATCGTTGTGGAGCAGGGGGTTGTCGGGTGGCGGCGGTTCCTGTGAGAAGACGTCCAGGGCCGCACCGGCCAGCTTGCCCTGGTCGAGGGCGCGAGCCAGGGCCTGCTCGTCGATCAATCCCCCGCGGGCGCAGTTGATTATTCGTGCGGTCGGCTTCACCAGGGACAGCTCCTTGTCGCCGATGAACCCCCTGGCCTGCGGGGTCATGGGCACGTGGAGGCTGATGAAGTCCGACTGCCTGAGTATCTCTTCCAGGGAGACCAGCTCTGCTCCCAGGTTATGGGCATACTCGGGCGAGACGAAGGGGTCATGGGCAATGATCTTCATCTGCAGGCCGTGGGCCCGCCGGGCCACCTCCGAACCGACGTTGCCCAGCCCAACTACCCCCAGAGTCTTGTCCCGAAGCTCGACGCCGACAAAGTTCTTCCTCAGCCACTGCCCTCCCCTCAGGTGGCTGTGCGCCTGCGGCACATGCCTGGCCAGAGCAAACATGAGGGCTATGGCGTGCTCAGCCGCCGACACGGTGTTGGCCGCCGGCGCGTTCACCACCACGATGCCCTTCTGGGTGGCGGCATCGAGGTCTATGTTGTCCACGCCTACGCCGGCACGGGCTATGACCTGAAGCTTCCGGCCTGCCTCAATAACTTGCCGGGTGACCTTTGTCTCGCTCCTGACCATCAGGCCTTCGTATTCGCCGATGAGCGAAAGTAGCTCGTCGGGTGTAAGCCCTAGCCTGATGTCCAAGTGCAGATGCTTCTTCAGTATGTCCAGTCCCTCGTCAGCCAGGGGTTCAGTCACCAGTACCTTCATCTTCTATTCGACGCTCCCTGCTCAGATTGCCGCCATCCTGATCTGAGTACATATTGTAGCATAGCCGCATCACTAGGTTCAGACAGTGGGTCCGGTGCGTCGGCCCTGCAATATCCCGCGCTGCTTCGTCCAAGCGCCCGCTTCATCGTTGTGAGTCTCCGCCCATGCTGTGCCGTCGTGCTGCCGCAAGGCATCAGTCTCCCTTACCACGATTGGTTGGGACCCAAGGGAAAGGACACCCGGGGCCTGACTGAGTGATCCCGATGACGTGCCTGAGCGAGTTGGGTTTACCCTGTTGGCTGGCTTTGGCCCAGGCGTTGGTGAGGTTAGCAGGGTGGGCAACGCGAAGCGGGGCTCACCACCCTCATGCCTCTTTGTCGGGGGTTTGACAAGTGGGTGGTGTGGTGAACGCGGGTAAGCCTGTCTACACCTCCGCCAACAGCACGGTATAGTTCTTGCCATATGCCTTGGCGCAGGCCGGGCAAGTGGTGTAGTAGGTGTACACCCTCTTGGCGGTGCTGCCTTTCGCCCTGACGTAGTAGTCCATCTCTTTGTGCCACTTGCCCGCGTTCTTGAACGGCCCCTCGAAGACCTTGGCCAGGAACGTTCCCGACAAGGTCCGCATCTTCGCCCCTGGCACTTCCTTGGTCACGGCGATATAGACGTCGGTATGCCACAGCGACTTCTCATCACACAGCATCAACGGCCTCTCCGCCCTGGCCCCGGCCGCGTCGATCCGCTCCGTGTTGCGCTTCATAAGCCTGCCGAAGCGGATAGGGATATGCAGGAAGGCACAGACGCGGTCCTTGATGAAAAGAGTGTCCTCCAGCTTTATTTCCCGCTCATCCCAGGGTTCGGGGTCGAACCTGGGACAGCAGCCTGTCTCGAACGTCTCTTGTTGCTCGTCCACTTCCCTTGCCTCCTTTGCCGGCGTGGGCTGGGGAACTGTTGCCGGCAGCACCATTCTGGGGCGGAGGCAAGCTGGTGTCAACCGCGGGCGGGCTGCGCCGGCCCTGCTCGCGGGTCGGCCCGCCCGAACACCACCCACCTGTTCAAATACATGAACGGGATGTTGACCATTCCCACCAGCCACTTGGTCAGCATCTGTCCCTCGAACAGGTCGCCCAGCGGCATGCGGCCGTAGAAGGCTATGGACACGAAAAGACCTGTGTCCAGCGCCAGGGCCGGCAGGGAACTGAAGGCGTTCCTCATCCACAGGTGCCTGCCGCGGGTCTTCTGGCGAAAGACGTCAAAGACCCAGGCGTCGAAGTTCTCGCTGACCAGGAAAGCCACCCACGACGCCAGGGTGATGCGCGGGACCACGCTGATGATGCTCTCCCAGGCCGGCTGGTCCTCCCAGAAGACGGCGGGCGTCAGCTCAGTACCCATCCACAGGAAGAAGACCAACGCCACCTGCGTCACGAAGGCTATGAGGATCATCTTGTGCACTTCCCTGCGACCGAACCGCTCGTTGACGATGTCGGTGAAGAGATAGGTGACGGAATAGACCAGGACCGCTGCCGGGGCCGTCACGGTTATGAATCCCAGGTCGAACTCAGCGATCTTGGCGGCCATCACCTGGCTTATGGCCACGAATACGACGTAGAGTCCCACCAGGGCGTCGGCACTCCGGTACTTCCTGGCATACCAGGCCCCGAAGAGAGTGAAACTGGTTATGCCGATGATCCACAATATCAGCAGTGCGAGTTCGGGCATGGGCTTCCTCCTGTGGTAGGTGCCGGCACTGCGTGAGCGTGATGCAATCCGGCGGTGGCAGCAGCGGCCGCGTTGGCTCTGGCCCCGCAAGCAGATGGCAGTGCCCCGCACTTGTTGGCAAGGCGCGGGCCATGGTGTATATTTTCGGATGTGTTGTTGCTACTTCACTTTGATGGAGGCATGAGTTGAAGGGATGCTTTCTCCTCACCTTCTCCCCGGAGGTGGTGGCCGAGCCGGTGATCCACAATCTTGGCATGCAGTTCGGTCTGGCTACCAACATCCGGCGGGCTGACCTCAGCGAAGAGGGCGGGTGGATCGTGATCGAGATCGAAGGGGATGAAGATGACGTCAACGAGGGCATCTCCTGGGCCACCAGCCGGGGTGTGAGGATCGAACCTGCTGACGGCATTGCGTAGGGCTAGCCCTTGACCACTCCCATGGGGACGGCCCGCACCACCTTGCGGCAAAGTCCGGCGTTGTGGCACACGTCCACTACTTCGTCGATGTCCTTGTAGGCCCTGGACGCCTCTTCGGCCAGACTGCCTTTGCTGGCCGCCCTGACCAGGATGCCCCTGGAGGCCAGCTCTCGGGTCACGTCTGCGTCCTGCCAGCTCCGGCGGGCGGCATGCCGGCTCATCACCCGACCGGCACCGTGGCAGACCGAACCGAAGGACTCCTGGACGGCTCGCTCCGTCCCCACTGCCACGTAGGAGCAGCGGCCCATGTCTCCCGGGATTAGCACCGGCTGCCCTGTGCCGCGGTACCTGGTCGGGAGGTCGGGGTGGCCGGGCGGAAAGGCCCTGGTTGCCCCTTTGCGGTGGACGCAGAGCTCCCGCCGTCTTCCGTCGACCTCGTATGTCTCAATCTTGGCTATGTTGTGCGCCACGTCGTACACCATCTCCAGCCCCATCTTTGCCTGGCTGAGGCCGAAGACGTTGCCGAAGGACTCCCTGGCCCAGTGCGTGATGCACTGCCGGTTGGCCCAGGCGTAGTTGGCGGCGCAGGCCATGGCAGCCAGGTAGTCCTTGCCCTCGCGTGAGCTCACCGGTGCGCAGGCCAGCTCTCGGTCGGGAAGCTCGATGTCGTACCTGGCGGCTGCCTGGCGCAGAGCCCTGACGTAATCGTCGCATACCTGGTGGCCCAGGCCGCGGCTCCCCGTATGGATGAGCAGCAGCACCTGCCCCGGCTCCTCTATGCCCATGGTCCTGGCGATATCAGGCTCGTATATCTCGTCGACCGCCTGTACTTCGATGAAGTGGTTGCCAGACCCGAGCGTGCCCGACTGGGGAGAGCCGCGCTGCTTGGCCTTGTCGCTCACCTTCGAGGGGTCGGCCCCTTTCAGGCTGCCCCCTTCCTCGGTTACCTCCAGGTCCTTGTCCGTGCCGTAGCCGCGCCCCACCGCCCAGCGGGCGCCCTTGACCAGGGTATCGTCGATCTCCTTCTTACCCACCCTGATCTTGCCGGTGGAGCCGACGCCGGAGGGCACGTTGAGGAAGAGCTGGGTGAGCAGCTCCTCCAGCCGGGACCGCACCTCCGGCTCGTGCAGGTTGGTACGGAGCAGTCTGACGCCGCAGTTGATGTCGTACCCCACCCCACCGGGCGAGACGACGCCCTCGTCAGTCGAGGTGGCCGCCACGCCACCGATGGGGAAGCCGTAGCCCCAGTGAATGTCGGGCATGGCCAGGGAGTGCCCTACGATTCCGGGCAGGAAGGCCACGTTCGCCACCTGCTCCGCTGCCTGCTCCTGCCGGATGCCGGGCAGCATCTTCTCATCGGCGTAGATGAGCCCGGGCACCCTCATTCCCTTCTTGTAGCTCCTGGGTATCTCCCAGCGGTAATAGTCAATCCTGTTGAGCGGTCCGTCCCAGCTTGCCATTACCCCTCCTCCTAGGTATCCAAGATGACCTGGACGCTGACGCCGTCGCTCTCGTCGATCCGGAGCATGTAGAAAGTGGCAGCCTTGACACCGGGCCTCAGGACGTGGCGGCGGGTGTCAATGGGCTCCCCATGGGCTTCGGCGCTCAGGTGCGTGTCGTTGAGATCGAGTACGGTGAACCTCTTGAAAACGAGCTGTTCCACGTCCAGTACATAGAGAAGCTCGTTGAGCCAGGCTACCAGCAGGGCTTCTCTGTCATCGGCCTCCACGTTGATCTCACGGCTCAGGGTCTCACGCACGGTCTCCGGGTCGGCAATAAGGGTGAACATGCCGTAGGCGGCATTGGCGAAGGCCTCCTCCAGGGTGGCCCCGTAGGCTTTGATGCCCGTGTCGGCCGTGTGCTCGATGATATCAAACCTAGCCATGTTGCGTATCGTGGTGGGATCGAAGTGGAAGCGGGATGTCCACCCTGCCAGCCCCGCCCTATAGATTCTAGGCCAGGCGCTCCGAAAGTCAATGGTCTGTACCCGTCCGCTGCATATGAGACAGGTGATTGGCTGCGTGCGTCGACGCCCCAGCATACCGGGTGATATGCTTGGCACCGGGGCTGGCCCGGGTCAGCCCCTGGTGAGCGAAGCCAGCATGCGGGTGAAGATTTGCGGGATCACCGGCATCGAGGATGCCAGGATTGCGGTCGACTCCGGCGCTGATGCCATCGGCGTCATAGTGGGCACCAGGCACCGCGCTGAGGACGCCGTTCTGCCCCAGGAGGCGAGGCGCATAGTGGACAGCCTGCCGCCCTTCGTGACCTCGGTACTGGTGACGCATTTTGCGGATGCCGGGTCTGTGGCCGAACTGTGCGATGAGGTGCGTCCCGACGTTGTTCAACTGCAGGGAGAGATTACCGTGGCGGAGATGCAGGTACTGCGACAGCGTCTGGGCGGCGGGCCGTTGCCGCACAGGAAGGACCCGATCAGGCTGAGGGAGTTCATCAGGAAGGCCAGGCGGGCGGCCTTGGGATGACGCAGGCGTGCCGGGAGGAAATGTTTTCTCAGCAGCCCCCACCCCCGTGTCAGTACTCGGGCAATTGCCCCGATCTCTCGCGGCACAAAACGCCCCCTCCAGCGCCATTCCCGCGGAAGCTCGAAGACGTCTCCTGAGGCGACTCTATCGACCGCCTGGGGAGAGGGGAATCTTGGGGCAGTGGGGAGGTCTCCACAACGCGGGCGATTATCATCCTTCGTGGTGCTGCACGCAGGCAGCATGCGGGATTCCCGCGGAAGCAGTAATCTAAGAGGGGGTGGGGCGTACCCACGACGCAGACAGGAATCCGTGAGGCATATGCTGGTCTACCATCGCGCAAGTAGCTGCAGTGGCAAAGCCAAAGCATGGCGATCAGGCCTTACTGTAGACTCATTAGTGAGACACCACACTACGGCAGTTGTGATTCCACCTCTTCGACAACCAGGTAGACGGTCTTCTTCCTGTCAAGGAACTTCCTCTCGTCCTCTGCTATGGCGCGGCCGGCGTCGGTGCCTCCGATAGCCATCATGGCCTGCAGCCCTTCCATGTCATCGAACCACTGCTCGGTGATGCAGTCGAACAGCGGTTCTTCCCCACCGGCGGTGAAGGCGACCGTGGTGATGTAGTTGCGGACGTACCTCTTGATGGTGGGGACGACCTTCAATGCCAGGGGTGCGTGGGACTCCTCGTAGTGCTTGCGGAACTCCTCTGGCGTAAGGCCCGGCTTTCTCTTGAGGAGCGCTATCCCTTTGACCATCGCCATCTACCTCCTTCGTTTTGCCTTGGGCCACATTATACGGGATGGGGCCAGAAGCGCAATGTTAGAGGTGTCGGGCACACGCACGCCGCCAAGCTGCCGTGTCAACTCATCTAACCAGGTAACCGACAGCAGTGAAGAGCGAAGGTTGATAGAGGGTGGATTGGGGTCGTGGTTGGGGGTAGGGGGTGGTGAGAGGGCCGAAGAGGGCATAGTAGAGCCGTGGTCCGGTTCGTTATCGGACGAGGCGGGTGCAAACAGGCTTGATGTCCGGGAATGGACTGGAGCGGGTTATTGGAAGGATTGCTTCACCTCGCCTTCTCTTCCCACCCGCCGCAGCAGGCGGTTTTCTGATTGGAGTGGCGACAGGCCGACCAATTCCTCGTTGATCGAGGAAAGGTAGCTGTCTTTGAGAACGGTCATGAACTTCCACCCGTAGGTCTCACAGATATAGAGAACTTTGCGGCGTATGAGGGTGTCGACGGCCTTGGATACCACCTCTTGCACCTCCTGGGGATCCAGCTTGGAGAAGGCATCATCCAGGGTATCGCCGCGAGGGCAAGTGGTTACACCGAAAAGGGCATGGAAATTCTGCCGGCATGACGCATTGCGTAACAGCAAGCCGATTTGCCTCCTGGCACGCAGCCGGCACAGGTACATCATTACACTGCTGAAGAGAAGGCCAGCCAAGGGATAGGTGATCTTCCTGGGGTTACGAAAGTCGGTTACTGAGCCCAACAGGCAGGAGAAACCGCCAAAGAAACGGCGGACGGTGTAGATGAGGGCCCGGATCAACCTTTGCGGCTCTTCAGTTCCTTCCGCATCTGTATCAGTCTTTCCCTCTGCAGCCGCGACATCTCGG
>Ga0180432_10008479_pt1 | contig 12771 bp, 2 predicted proteins | sample SS_ome_10_FD_132414 | JGI IMG/M metagenome (GOLD analysis project Ga0180432, IMG submission 132414) | Hypersaline lake sediment archaeal communities from the Salton Sea, California, USA - SS_1_MS_2 metaG | ecosystem: Environmental > Aquatic > Non-marine Saline and Alkaline > Hypersaline >...
AATGTGACCGCAAAGGCCATACCAACTGAGGTGTGCCCGGGCGAGGAGTTTTCCTTCCAGGTTGAGGTTACCAACCTGGGGAACGTAGCGGCCCTCAACGTGGCTCCCAGCTTGAACTGGACCCCGTTCGATTTAGCAGCGGAATGCGCCGGCCCACTCCCGGCCAATGCCGATATCGACCCCGGCGAGACGGTGCTCTTCGTCTGGTGCCTAGAATGCCTGGACGGTGGTGCAGTCAATATCACCGTCAACATAACGGGTACCGATGAATGCACCGGAGAGCCGATTCATAATAGCAACATAAACGGGCCTGACCCCGTTATCGTATTCCAGAAGGAGGCACGCCTTGAGGTGAAGCTCGACGCGCCCGAGGAAGTCTGCTACTGCCATAACTTCACGGTGACGGCGAACATAACCAATACGGGTGAGGTAGGAGCGTCCAACGTTACTCCCGTCCTGACGCTCGACCCTGAGTTCGCCAATTTGGTAGGCGAGCTCCCGTGTCCGGCGAGCATCGCCCCCAACGCTACGGTGAACTTCACCTGGCTTTACCACTGCAACGCCACCGGCGAGATGCAAATCACCATCAACGTGACAGGCATAGATGACTGTAACGACGAGGAAATCGGCGCCGATGATATAACCTACGACCCTCAGACCGTCAACGTGACCCAGCGGAAGGTACATCTGGACGTTGACTTTGACGTGGACCCCATGGAGGTCTGTGTGTGTGATAACTTCACTGTGACGGTGAATATTACCAACACGGGCAACGTGGTGGCCCTGAACGTCACCCCACACCTAGACCCCAGCACGTGTGGGAAGGCAGACTGCAGTGGCCCATTCCCGCCTTCGGCGAATATCTCCGCCAATGCGACGGCCAACTTCACCTTCAAGTGTCACTGTATTAACAATGTTACAACTGAGATTGGCATTAATGTGACGGGGCAAATGGGCGGTGTCTGCAATGGCTCTGCCATCCCCCTGGACAACATCTACCTGCCTGCTTCCGTCAACGTAACGCAGTACCCAGGAATTAACATTACCTGCGGTGCCTATCCCAACCCACAGCACGTATGCCACAACATGACCTTCTGGGCCAATGCCACAGGTGGCAGCGGAAACTTCACCTTCTGGTGGGACTTCGGTGACGGCTATTACGCCTCCACTCAAAATGCCACTCACACCTACATGTGCATCGGGAATTACACCGCCACTGTAACGGTGAGCGATGGCATATGTGATAACAGGACTTGCACCGTTAACGTGACCATCTACATGGACGCGCCGCTATTGATATCACCGCTCGACAACGAGGAGGTGACAATCGGTGAAGGCGGCGAGGTCTGCTTCAACTGGACGGACATTGGCTGCGTTAACTACACTCTGGAAATCTGGCAGAAAGATGGAAGCCAGACCAAGGTAGTGACTGTCGACACTGGCAAGACCAGTTCCTGGTGCGGCCCTCTGCTTGCCGACAAGTACCAGTGGCATGTTATTGCCACTGAATCATGCGGCAACTGGACAGTATCCGAGAACTGGACCTTCGAAGTGATTAGGGATATAACCTATCCCGACGTCACGGTCACCCGCCCCAACGGCGGCGAGACCTTCATAGCCAACACGACCGAGACCATAACCTGGGATGCCACTGAATACGGAACCCTCGAGGGTGGCTTCGGCTTGGTCCAGGAGGACCTGACCATTGACCTCTCATACTCGGTTAACGGCGGTGCCACCTGGACAGATATAGCTACCAACGAGGACAACGACGGCGCCTACATGTGGACGGTGCCCATCCTCGACAGCGACCAGTGTCTGGTACGGGTTGAGGCCACCGATGACTACGGCAATACGGGCAGCGACACCAGCGACGGCGTATTCACCATAACTACCGATGCTACCGCGCCCACGGTTAAAGTCAACAGCCCTGTCGGCGGCGAGAATTGGGCAGGCGGCTCAACTCACGCTATAAACTGGACCGCCACCGATCTCGACTCAGGCTTCGGAGCCAACCCCATCGACCTGTACCTGTCCGATGACGGCGGCAGCACCTGGGCAGTCATTGCCCTGGGTGAAGCCAACGATGGCACCTACACCTGGACGGTGCCCACCATCAACAGTGTGCAGTGCCTGGTCGAGGTGGTTGCCACTGATGTTGCCGGCAATGTCGGCTTTGACACCAGCGATGCTGTGTTCACCATCAGCACCGATTCCGGTGTGCCCGAGGTAACCGTCACTCGCCCCAACGGCGGCGAGGAGTTCGCAGGTGGCACACAGGAATACATACTGTGGGATGCTGTGGATGATATAACACCTCCCGGCAGCCTGACCATTGACCTGTACTACCAGGTCGCCGGCGGAAGCTGGATAAATATACCCATGGATGGCGTGAATGATGGCGAATACAAGTGGGACGTGCCTGAGATTAACGATACTCAGGTCCTGGTAAAGGTTGTTGCCACTGACGGAGCCGGCAATGCGGGCTTCGATGTCAGCGACAACGAATTCACCATCGCCACCGGCGTCCAAGTGTTCGTCTTAGACTACGGTGTGTCAGCCAATGGCACTATGGTAGTGCCGATACAAATCACCGGCGTCACTGACGTGGCAGGAGTAGAGATCTGGCTGTCCTGCAACAGCAGCGTCATCATAGTCCTCAATATCACCGATGGCACTCTGGGCAGCGTAACCTCCAGCTTCAACAACACTGCCGGTCTTGCCAAAATGAACTACTTCTACGCGACGGGGAAGAGCGGCGACTTCATCTTCACCAATGTCGCCTTCCAGGCCGTGGGAGGTGCCGGCGATACCAGTCCGCTTGACCTGGACGTCAAGGCCCTGTTTGATGAAAACGGCGTCCCCATCATCCATACCACGGAAGATGGCGTGTTCACCATACTGGCGCTCATGGAAGGAGACGTCAACCTGGATAGCTGCGTAACCATCGTCGATGCCATGTACATCGCCCAATATGTGGCTACAACGAGAACCCTTAATGCCGACCAGCTCATCTGCGGTGACGTCAATGACGATGGAGTCGTGAATATGCTTGATGCCCTGCACATCGCCCAATGGCGGGTTGACCCCACTGGTGGGCTCGGTGTGCTCCTGATGGGGCCCTTGTATAACGCGACCGCCGACGCAGGCTTACTACCGCCGAATCCATGCTGAGCAACTACACAGCAGGGAGAGCCCCAACTGGGGCTCTCCCTGCTCCCGACTACAATATAAGGAGGGAAAGGATGGCATGATTAAAGATAAATTCGCTAAGATTAGAAAAGGCGGTGGGCTAGTTGCGGCTCTGGTGCTACTCGCTATTTTGGTTCTTCCCTTGCCGACAGTTGCTTTTGTACCGGACGCTGTACTGTCAATCCCGGATGCCGAGGCTGAGTACTGTCACAATGTGACAGTCGCCCTTGACCTGGACGATGTCGTCAACTTTGCAACAGGTGAGATCCATTTACTCTACGACGGCAGCGTGGTCGAGGTGATGGATGTGCTTGGCGGAGACATCGATCCATTTAGTTACTCTATTGATAATGTCGCCGGTGAGACCATAATGACGTGGCTGGAGATAGGCGGGGTGAGTGGTGACAAAACGCTCGCCAATATCATTCTCCACGCTGTGGGAAGCGCGGGTGACACCAGTCCCCTCGGCCTCGATGTTACTACCTGTGCTAACACTTCTGGTGACCCTATTCCTCACACCGTAGTCAATGGCACGTTCACGGTAACGGGAGTGCCAGACATCTCGGTCAACCCCACAACGAAGAACTTCGGCGATGTCCAGGAGGACACATCGAGCGCAGCACAGACCTTTACTGTGAGCAATGACGGCACCGGTGCCCTGGTAATAGGCACGGTAGCTCTGGGCGGAGCCAATCCGTCACAGTTCGATATACAGAATGATAACGCTTCCGGGCAGACCATAGACCCCGCGGGCTCGCGCACCGTTGATGTAGTCTTCAGCCCAACGTCTACGGGAACAAAGACAGCAAACCTGGTAATCCCGTCGAACGACACTGACGAAGACCCGCTCACCGTCCCCCTCCAGGGCAGGGGTACTGCCGCCCCCGTACCCGCTCCAGTTGCGATACAGGTGGCTTTCCTTCTCGACACATCAGGAAGCATCGGGTCCGGCAACTGGGGAATTATCGTAAATGGACTGGCTGATGCTGTGGAGAACGCTGATTGCTTTCCCCACAATGGCTCGGTAGAGCTGACCGTGGTCAGATTCAGTGGCTCCGCCGATGTGCCGGTGGGACCTGTGGTCCTCACGGCGGCGAACGCCGCAAACGTGTCCGCAATGATTCGCGCCATAGGTTATCTTGGTGGAGGTACCTGTATATCATGCGCCTTCGATGCGGCTGCTGATGCCCTGAAGAATTCACCCAACTACTCCCGCAGCCTGAAGCAGGCCATCAACCTGGTCACCGATGGCTATCCTAACTCAAAAACTGCAAGTGAAGAAGCGCGGGACGATTGCATCGACTTACTGGACATGAGCGAGACGCAGGACGTAATCTGCTCCGAGGGCATCGGCAGTGGTCCAGACATGGACTGGCTCCGGACTGAAATTGCCTTCCCGCAGCCAGGTTGCGAGTGGCCTGTTGGAGAACCCAGTCCCGTATGTTCGGGCTGGGTAAGACAGGTCGCAGACGCTGAGGCATTCGCCGATACCGTTTGCGAGAAGATAAAGGCTATTGTCATTCCACCACCACAATGTGCTTTCACAGCCCAGCCAAGCGTAGGCATGGCTCCGCTGAAAGTGCGGTTTATTGACAAGTCGACAGGCGACATTGACACCTGGAACTGGGACTTTGATGATGATGGAGTCAATAGCACGCTGCAGAATCCCACTCATACATACATGGACGCTGGCATATATACCGTGACCCTGACAGTGACTGGTCCCGGTGGCTCGTCCCAGTGCGACACGGAGATTCGTGTACGCGAGTTTGCAGCGGAAGTAGAGGAGGGGCCCAACCTGGCAGCTGCCTACCTTCTCATCACGCCCGACGTGGTCGTCCCCGACCAGGAGGTCGAGATTTCCATTAACATCGGCAACGACGGTGGGACTGTAGGAACTCGCAGCATTGCCCTGTACATCAACGGCGAGCTTGAGCAAAGCCAGACGGTAAGTGTTTCCCCGGGCTCTGCCAAGAATATAATCTTCAGGGTAAGCAAATCTGAGCCGGGGATTTACCATGTGATGCTGGAAGGCAATGAAGGACAATTCACCGTGCAGGCTCCGGCAAAGGCCAAGCATTGGTCTGGCCCGCTGGGCACGCCCGGCATAATTGTCATAGTAGTTGTTGCTGTGGTCCTTATCGTGGCCATAGTATTCGTGTTTGTCAGAAGGGAATAGCTGTAAAGCTTTTTACATAAGACCTGACAGGGGGGCGGCTTGAAGCCGCCCCCCTTCTTTTTGAGCAAGAACGTGGTCCCCCCTCCCCTGGCGGGATACACAAGGGCATTATCCTCTCCCCTCGCGGGAGAGGACTAAGGTGAGGGGGAAATCCTAAATCCCAAGCTCTAAATCCTAAACAAATACAAATTTCTAAATCCACATGCCGGAATCCTTTTTCGTTTTGAGTTTTGGTCATTAGTGCTTGGATATTGTTTAGTCTTTCGTATTTCGTGCTTAGGATTTTCCCCACATTCTCCTTCCCCCGGCAGCCAGGACTTCTTTACCATTGACAGCCTCTGCCAGACTATCTATACTGCCAAGCATTGGGGACGGCAAACCCCGCCCATTAATATGAGTAAGCCTTACATGAAGAAGCTGGGAATTATCTTCGCCTTAATTATATGCCTCGTTTCAGTCCTCCCGCTTGCAGGCATCGCCGGGGCGGACAACGGCGGCAGGATTTACCCTGTCATGCGCCCCGACCAGGAGACCCTGGAGGAGTGGATAGAGGCCTATAATAATGCTCCCCTGGCCTATATAGAAAGGGAAGGGTTCCGGGCCTCCGCCCCCGGCGCCTCGTTCGACATCCTGGACCACCTGGAATACGACCCCGGCGAGCGCGACCAGGGAAGCTGCGGCAACTGCTGGGCCTGGGCCGGCACCGGCTGCCTGGAGGTCGCCCTCGATGTCCAGACGGGAACAAAAGACCGCCTGTCGGTGCAATACATAAACTCCTGTGAATATGATGTAATCGGATGGACCTGTTGTACCGGAGGCTGGCTGTCCTATCTGGCAGACTTCTACGCCATTACCGGGCAGGCCATTCCCTGGGACAACCCAGGCGCTCACTGGCAGGACGGTGACGCATCATGTGATACGACCTGCGCCAGCATCTCCACGACCCCCAGCTACCCCATCTCTTCCATTCAGGAGACCGCCATCCCGACCCAAAAGGTAAGTCAGGCCACGGCGATCGCCAACATCAAGAACGTCCTCAACCAGGGCAAGGCCGTCTGGTTCGCCTTCTACGTGCCCACCAGCGCCGCCTGGAACAATTTCTGCACTTGGTGGAGTACCAGCGGCGAGACCGCCGTTTATGACATGGACCAGTTCTGCGGCACCGCCTATACCACCGGCGGTGGCCACGCCGTTCTCTGCGTGGGCTACGACGATACCGACCCCAACAATTCATACTGGATTATGCTCAACAGCTGGGGGACAGGACACCCCAGCACCGACAACCGCCCCCACGGGCTTTTCCGTATAGATATGGACATGGACTATGATTGTCTTTACCTTAATAGTCCTGATTTTTATGCTTTTTACTGGCAGACCCTGGACGTCACCTTCGGTCTGCCCCCCCTGCCGGACATCACGCTTTCCCCGGAGGATTTCGATGTAACTCTGCCTCCAGGTAGCACCCAGGACTACCCCCTGACCATCACCAACGATGGCGATGCCGACCTCAACTACAGTATCGGCCACTGGGAGACAACGGGCATGGCCGCCCCGGCCGGGGCTCCCGGGCCCGCCTCGCCGCCCGGCCAGCCAGTACAGCAGATTGAGCCGATAGAGATGAAAGCCCCGGGGCCTGTATCTTTCGCCACGCCCCCGCCCCCGGCCGGAACTGCCGAGGAGCTGGCCTACGACAACGGTGTCTGTGACGGGGGTTGGGCATGGTACGACGCCGGCGGTGCCTTCGCCGTCAGGTTCACGCCCCCGACATATCCCGTCAGCCTCCAGACAGCCCGGATTTGCCTCTGGCCTGGCTGGCCTGATGACGACCACGAGATGTTTGCCGTGGCGATTTTAGATGACGACGGCGACGGCGGCAGGCCGGGGACCCTGCTGGGAACCGCCAATACCACCGCCACCAGCTGGAACTGGTCGGATGTGGATATATCCGGGCTGGGAGTCAATGTTACGGAGGGCGATTTCTACATCGCCTACGGTCAGCTCACCAACTCCACCGACTGCGAGGCGCTGTGTGCGGGCTACGGCGACCATCATGGGCGCTCCTGGGCATGGAACGGCGTACAGTGGGTGCGGGCGGAAGTCATCACCGGGCTGGCGCTGGACTGGATGATTCGCTGCGTCGTTGAGCAGTTCGACTGCCCCTGGCTCAGCGAAAGCCCGGCATCGGGCACGGTCGGCCCCGGTGCCTCACAGAATATAACCGTGAGCATAAATACCACGGGCCTGGAGGCCGGCAACTACACTGCCGAGATAGTGATTGACAGCAACGACCCCGCTGAGAACAGCACCATAGTGCCGGTGACCCTGCACGTTAAGCTTATGGAAGGCGACACCAACCTGGATGGACATGTCACAATGGTCGATGCCCTGTTTATCGCTCAATATAGGGCCAAACTTATAACCCTTAATGCCGACCAGCTCATATGCAGCGACACCACTGACGATGGTGCCGTAGACATGATAGATGCCCTGCACATCGCCCAATGGCGGGTTGACCCTGACGGAACAGGCGGTGTGCTGTTTAAGCCCTTATGGGAGTCCCCCGCCGACGACCATATGCTGCCACCCCAGAAATAGCCAGAGGGATTATCCGGCGAAATGGTTAATTTGAAGGGGAAATCCCAAATCCTAAGTCCTAAACCCTAAACAAATTCAAAATCCTAAATTCAAATGCCAAAACGCCTGTTCGTTTTGAGTTTTGGTCATTAGTGCCTGGATATTGTTTAGTTTTTCGTATTTCGTGCTTAGGATTTTCCCCACGTCCTCCCTCCCCCGGCGGGAGGGAGTCAGAGGGAGGTGGAATATATTCCAAGCGAGAGTTTTAAGGGGAGGGATTTATTCCCCTTGACAGAGCTTATTTACATAATTTATAGTCTAGACCACCGGGCAAAATGAGCCTGCCATGTATCGCCCGCAATGACAGACGGAGCGTCGATAAATGGCCGGAATGTCAGTTCAGGAAGGGGACTATGAGGAAACTGGGCGCTATTCTAATCACTTTAGCATTACTGCTGTCGGTGGCTCCCATTGTCACCGCCGATGACGGTGACGGCGGAGCTCTGGCCAGCAGCGGCTCCATCACGGTGACCCTGGAATCCGAGGACTTCGAAATCAGGGAAGTCGAGTTCCTGGGCGAAGAATACTCGGATATCGTGATGGAGGACTTCGGCTCCATACTCGTTCCCGGCAAGCCGAAGCTGCCGGCCAAAACCTTTTTAATCGGGCTGCCGCCGGGGGCCGAGGCCACTTCGGTGACCCTGGTCAACGAGGTCGAGGATGAGCTCCCGGGGACCTACCGCGTCCTGCCCGCCCCGCCCCCCGTCTCAGGAAACCAGACCGCAGCCTGGGAGGAGGACGAAGAGCTTTACTCGTCAGAAGGTCCCTATCCCGAAACTGTATTCGAATATACGGGAATGGGGCAGATGAGGAAGTACTGCTTCGCCAGGGTGAACTTTCGCCCCCTGGCATACTATCCCGAAAGCGGCGAGCTGGCCCTGTATGACAACATAACGGTGAGGGTCGATTACGAAATCGCGGAGGAGCTGCCTCCTGAAGCGCTCGGTGATACGGCGATGGACGATATAGCCTCGCAGATAATAGTGAATTACCCCTCTATCAGTCCCCAATATCGCCCGGCTCCGGGCTACGCCCCTTCCGCAGGCGAATATTATGACTACGTCATCATCACCTCCGACGGGCTGGTGGACGATGTAGAATGCCTCAAGACATGGAAGGAGAGCCTGGGCTATTCGGTCAAGGTGGTGACCAAATCCTGGATAAGCTCCACCTACAACGGGACGGACATACAGGAGAAAATCAGGAACTTTCTCAAAGACAAATCTCCCTACCCGATTGGGTGGGGAATAACTTATGTCCTCATTGTGGGACCCCATAACACGGGCAGCGCCGACACCAACATTCCCATGCGGACCTGCACCCCGGATAGCAGCGAGGACGTGAGCGTCACGCCCACGGATCCATATTATGCCGGGCTCGATGGGGACTGGAATACCGATGGCGACGGATATTACGGGGAACTGGATGATGACGACCCCGACTTCCACGCCGACATCTATGTGGGACGGTGGCTCACCGATGACCCCAGCACTATCGATTACCTGTGCCACAAGACCAGGCACTTCGAGCGGGCCCAGCACAGCGGATGGAAAAACAGTGTCCTGCTTCTGGGCGCCATACTTAACTATAACTGGACGCAGGAATCCGCAGTTCCCTACGGTTTTCCCAAAGCGGACGGCGCCACGTTGAAGGAATCGTTATGGACAGACATATTCTCTCCCAGGGGTTACTCCCGGACCAGGATGTACGAGGAGGATGGCCTCGACCCCTCTATATACACCTATGACTACGCTCTAACATGTAACAACGTGCAGAGCTCGAGCCACGGCTGGGGCCACAGCTATGGGCTGGTCAACTGGTTCTCTCATGGAACCACATGGGAAGCCCAGAGGAAGGTGCTAGAGGGTACGGACAATATCGTATGGCCCGACTTCCTCTGCAGTTATTCAGGTGTCGGAAGCGGCCTCTGTCTTCCCTATCCCGACCATCCGGCCATCGCCTTCTCCTGCTCCTGCTATAATCTGGACCCCGATTACTCCAATAACCTGGGGCAGTCATTGCTGAATTGCGGTGCGGCTGCGGCTATCGCCGGCGCCACGCGCGAGTCCTGGTACAATATCGTCTGGGATGAATATGCCGACGGATGGGAAGCTTCGCTGGACTATGGCTTCTGGACTTACTTGCTGGTTCAGCCAGTGCCCTGCGGGCCGGCATTGTATTACTCCAAATGGATGTATTATGACAACTTTGCAGACCCATATCTATTTGACGACAAGTGGAAGCAATGGCAGAACCTCTACACCTATAACCTCTACGGCGACCCTTCCCTGGGGGTAAGGACCGACCTGGTGGTCCAAAAGGCAGTTGAGATTACGGGCGGCAACTTCACCGCAACCTACATGGTAGTCAACAACGGCACCGCCACGGCGCCCAACAGCACCACCTGCCTCTACGTCAACGGCGAGCTCAAGCAGACCCAGACCTGCCCGACACTGGGTTCCGGCCAGGGCTATCTCAGATCATTCGACCCCGAGCCCTGCCCCTGCAATGCAACCATCAACATCACGGTCTGTGCCGACAACGATGATGTCGTCGACGAAAGCAGCGAGCTCAATAACTGTGAGCTAAACATCGTGGAATGCCCTCAATGTATAGGGACAGCCACCGGCTCGGGCACGGCATACTTCAGCGCCAGCGCCGGCGCGATAGAAAACCTCGCCCCCGTGGATGAAGGAACATTGCCCACGGGAGGCAAGCCGGAAAACACCGCCTTCCCCCACGGATTCTTCTCGTTCAACATCACCGGCCTGACCCCGTGTGCTGCTGTGAATATAACCATAGTGCTTCCCGATGACCTCCCCGTGGGAACAGAGTACTGGAAGTACGGGCCAACCCCGAGCAATGCCACAGCCCACTGGTACCAGCTACCGGTACTGGATGATGACGGCGACAACATCATCATTATCACACTGGTCGACGGCGGCCTGGGCGATGCCGATGGCGTCTGTAACGGTGTCATCGTCGAACCCGGTGGGCCCGGAATATCATCGCTACCGGTCCACAACATCGATACCGGAGAAGATTTCAACACCATCCAGGCTGCTATAGACGCCGTCAATACCACAAACGGACATACCATCACCGTCGACCCCGGAACCTATAAGGAAAACGTGGATGTCGATAAGCAGTTGACCGTCAGGTCAAGCTCAGGGAATTCCACGGATACCATCGTAAGCGCATTGACCCCGAACGGCGATGTATTTACGGTAACCGCAGACAATGTAATCATAGCTGGGTTCACAGCACAGAATGCCACTGATAGTCCGGCAGTGGGAATACGCCTTTCCGCTGACTACTGTAAGATATACAACAATACAGCGACCAATAACTTTCACGGCATATATCTGGATTCGGGTGCCGACAGCAACAATATCACAAGAAACGACTCATATTCGAATAACAACGGGGGAATTCGCCTCTATTATGCCGACGACAACAATATAAAGGACAATAACACCTGGAACAATACCTACGGCATTGTACTATCTCATTCCATTGGGAACACAGTTGAAGGCAACAACTCGACGGATAACGGGAATTATGGCATACTCCTAGGGAGTTCCAGCACGGGAAATACCATAAAGGGCAATACCATCAACGGAAACACGTGGGGTATGGAGCTAGGCCATTCATGCGATAATAACGGCATTATAGGAAACACGTGCTATAACAACACCAACTTCGGCATCAAGCTGGATAACTCTGACAACAACAATGTCGCCGGCAACAATGTAACGAACAACGGGGGAAACGGCATCCAGCTAAGTGGTTCCCAGGGCAACAACGTAACCAGCAATAACGCCAGCTCGAATGGCAATATCGGCATCTTCCTAGCCAGCTCCAGCAGCAATAATGTAACGGGTAACACGGCAAACTCGAACGATAACTACGGCATCAGCATAAGCTCTTCTCATAACAACGCCGTAATGGGCAACAAGATGATGGACAATGAAAACGGTATCAGCATGAGCTCTTCCAGCGGTAACAACATCATAGGCAACAACGCCACAAACAACACCTGGGGCATTTGGCTGAATTCCGGCAGTGGTAACAACATCTACAACAACTATCTGAGTAACCAGAATAATGCCAGGGACTACGAGACTAACGCCTGGAACACTACGAAGACCTCGGGCACCAATATTATCGGCGGTCCGTACCTGGGCGGTAACTACTGGTCGGACTATGCGGGGACGGACACTGACCATGATGGGCTGGGAGACACGGTTTACAACATATCGGGGACATCGAAAGCGGATATGCTACCGCTGGTCCATTATGTGCCAATGCCGGACCTGGTCATCACCGAGAAATCGGAAGAATGGGTTGATTTCGACACTGGTACTTATAATATAAGCTACACGGTGAAAAACGGGGGAGATGCCGCTGCCGGCGCCAGCAACACCACCATCACCATTAACGGCACGGATGTCCTGGAAGACCCTGTGCCGGAACTGGCAGCAGGTGCCAACTACAGCAACACCGTAGGACCCTACTCCACATCGAGCGATGGCAATAACATCACGGTCTGCGCCGACAACGGTGCTGCGATTGCTGAAAGCAACGAGACCAACAATTGCCAGACGAATACCCTCTGCAGCCTTATGGAGGGCGATGCCACACTGGATAGGCATGTCACAATGGTCGATGCCCTGTTTATCGCTCAATATAGGGCCAAACTTATAACCCTTAATGCCGACCAGCTCATATGCAGCGACACCACCGACGATGGTGTCGTAGATATG
>Ga0180432_10008480_pt1 | contig 12769 bp, 6 predicted proteins | sample SS_ome_10_FD_132414 | JGI IMG/M metagenome (GOLD analysis project Ga0180432, IMG submission 132414) | Hypersaline lake sediment archaeal communities from the Salton Sea, California, USA - SS_1_MS_2 metaG | ecosystem: Environmental > Aquatic > Non-marine Saline and Alkaline > Hypersaline >...
CTCTCTGCAGCGGCGGACAACCTCGATTTTCCCCTCGATTCCGCGAGTTCCGAACCCTCCGGGGACAATAACACCGTCAATACCGGCGAGCGCTTCATCGGCTGTCATTTCACCTTGTTCGATGCCGGTTGTTTCTATCCACGATAGATTCACGTGGGCGTCATTATGGGCACCGGCGTGGGTCAATGCCTCGATTATCGAGGCGTAGCTGTCGTGAAGCTTTGTGTATTTTCCACAGATAGCGATATTGACATCTCGCGATGGGCTTTTAATAGATTCCGCTAACTTGCGCCATCTGGCCATCTTCGGCGGCGAGTATATCGAGAGCTTCTTGTGGAGGATTTCCGCAAGACCCTCGTCGTCGTAGTGAAGCGGTATCTCATAGACCGTTTCGGCGTCCTCGCCGGAGATGACCGCCTCCACGGGGACATTACAGAACCGCGCGACTTTCTCCTTAATCACGTAGTCAAGCGGTTTCTTACATCGACATATAATAACATCCGGCCAGATACCGCGCTCGTTGAGCAGTTTTACCGATTGCTGTGTCGGTTTCGATTTCTGCTCGCGTGTGCCGGTCGGTATTGGAACATAGGTCAGGTGGACGAAGACGACATTTTCACTACCCTCGTCTTGCGAAAGCTGGCGGACGGCCTCGATATAAAGTTCGTTCTCCATATCGCCGACTGTTCCGCCGATTTCGATTAGGCATATATCGGCGCTCTCCTCGGAGGCTATCCTGCGGAACCAATTCTTGATTTCATCAGTAACGTGCGGGATAAGCTGGACTGTCTTGCCGAGAAAGTCACCCTTGCGCTCGCGGTCGAGGATAGTCTGATAAACCTTGCCCATCGTGAGGTTCCAGTCGAACTTGGTGGTTACGCCGAGGAATCGCTCGTAGTGGCCAAAATCCATATCCACCTCGCCGCCGTCGTCGAGCACGGACACCTCGCCGTGCGCGATTGGGTTCATTGTGCCCGGGTCGGTGTTCAGGTAGCCATCGCACTTGATTGGGATAATGCAGAGCTTGCTTCCTAGAAGGTGGCCTATCGAGGCCGTAGCGATACCTTTGCCCAGCCCGCTCAACACGCCGCCGGTTACAACGATATACTTGGTCTTCCTGGCCATTTGGGCTCCCCTATGTTGGAAGGTTTACCAAGTATAATAAGAGTTTTACGGAAATGAAAGAAGAAAATGAAGAGAGTTTCCCAAATTTTTGAGATAAGAAAGATTTTGGGGACAGTTTATAGCCCACAGCTTCAGCTATGGGTAACGGAATATAAGCGTAACTTCAGGGCTGGCGCGATGGCGGGTTGTTGGAGTCTTGGAGAGGAATCCTTGCGTCCGATATAATATATTCAAAAACCTTATGAGGACATAGCAAGGAGCGTGACAGCCCGCTTTACTTAATCTGTGTTATTTATGGAAGTTGCAATCCTTCGATGGCGAGGAGGGCGGCCTTCATTTTCAGGTTGCCTCCAAATCCGCCTGGACCGTTTTTTGCAACCACACGGTGGCAAGGAACAATTATCGTTATTGGGTTAGCGCCCACTGCTGCTCCGACCGCCCTCGCGCCGTGAGGATTGCCTACTTTTTGTGCAAGCTCGCCGTAGGTTATTAACTGACCGATGGGTAATTTGTATAGTTCCGCCCAGACTTTTCGCTGGAATGGTGTTCCCCAAAGAGGTTGGGGTTTGAGCAATGGCAAAATTTTTCCTTCTTGACCGTATTTCGTCAAACCTCGATATATTGTGTCTTCCAAGTGGCCCGGACCACAAATTTTTGCCGAGTTTCGTATCCGATATTCGAACTCATCAATCTCGTTAGGGTCGAGGCAAACTGCAACAACATTTGTGTGTTCCCCCCATACCGTAATTTTATAACCGGAGATATTAATATCGTATCGTTTGACGTTCATTTTTATGGAGTGCGAGTTTAATTAGAAAGCAAGTAGGCCCTGATAAATCCATCTAGGTCGCCGTCGAGGACCGCCTTCGTGTTCGATGTCTCGAAATTTGTTCGGAGGTCTTTTACCATATTATAAGGGTGTAACACATAACTTCGTATCTGGCTGCCCCATTCGATTTTTTTCTTAGTGGATTCGAGTTCCGCGCGCTGTTCGGCGAGTTTCTCGTCGCGCTTTTGCTTGAGCCGAGCCATTAAGATTTGCATTGCGCGCGATTTGTTTTTATGCTGGCTTCGTTCCGCTTGGCACTGGGTTACTATCCCTGTGGGTATATGAGTAATTCTTACCGCAGAATCGGTCTTATTGACATGCTGGCCGCCATGGCCACTGGCGCGATAAGTATCTATTCTCAAGTCGTTCTCATTGATTTCTATATCACCTTTTTCCTCGACCTGTGGATATGCATACAAACTCGCGAAGCTTGTGTGGCGTTTGTGTGCCGAATCGAAAGGAGAAAGCCTGACTAACCTATGGATGCCTATCTCGCATTTTAGATAGCCGTAGGCGTATTCGCCATCCACCTGAACTGTTGCGGATTTTATTCCCGCCTCGTCGCCGGGAGTAATTTCTAAAATAGTAGTCTGATATCCGGATTGTTCACACCAGCGGAGGTACATTCTAAGAAGCATCTCCGCCCAATCGCACGCCTCCGTTCCGCCGGCACCGGAATGTAACTCGATAAAACAGCCGAGCCTGTCATCCGGTTCAGAGAGTATCTGCTGAAGTTCGAATTTTGCGAGGTCTTTATCTAATCTAACGGCATCATTCTTTAGACTGGTATATTCTGGAGTGCCAGGCTCGTAAAGTTCGAGCAGCTCCGTAAGGTCGTTCAGGCGTTGTTCCAGCGAGTTCCAGGAGATAAGACGGTTCTCGAGCTCCTTCCGCTCGGTCATAAGTTCTTGAACCTTTTCGTTGTCGTTCCAGAAATCCGGTTCGGCGGCAAGTAAGTCTATTTGGGTTATTCTGTTTTCAATTTGTGGCGGGTCAAAGATACCCCCTCAGTGCCTCCAAGCGCGCTTTTAATTCTCCTACGTTAACTGTTTCGAGTGCCATCTATTTATCCTCCTGAGTTTGAACGATGGCGGCAATTATCTTGAGGATAGCCTCTCCATACATCCGAGCCTTCCATTCACCGATGCCGTGGACTTCTTTCAATTCATCTATATTTATCGGTCGTTTGATGGCAAGCTCGCGCAAAGTGCGATTGTGCATAATAAAGAACTCGGGGAGATTTTCCTTCTGTGATGTATGTCGCCGCCAGTCGATTAGCGCCTGATAGATTTCCTCATCGTGGAAATCCAACTGTGGCAACGACTCCAATTTGTGGCGATGGTGCTCATTATCAAAGAGCAGGACGATGCTCCAGACCTTGCCATCGGGCGTGTCAACGATTTCCATCCATGTGCGTTCGGGCGATAGGCCATCGAGCTTTTCGTTCAGCTCGGCCAGTTCCTCCTCGGATGGCGCCACCGCCGGTATGTTGAATATTGATATATGCATTATTTTTTGCCCCAACGGGCTGTCACGTCTTTTGCTACACTCTTTTTGGTATTTGTTTTATATTATGCGAGCGCAAAAGCCGCGCCAGCCCAGGGCTTATGCTCGTAATAATCTTTGGAAAACTCCTCACTATGTTATTACTTAAAACGGTAAATTCTCTTTGTTTCGGTAATATTCTTTTCTACCGTCTCGACATCGCCGAGCGCGCGGAAGTTGTCGAGAGCTCCGGCTATTGATGAGGTCTCGTTGTCCGTTTTAGTGCGTGCCCACCAGCTGTTCCAGCCTGGGAGATTGGGGAGTAGTTTGAAATAGACCCGCCACGCTTGCGATGCTGTTTCGAGGTCCGCGTAGGTCCGCATATGACCATTATTTGGACAGAGTTCCCGGAATATAGGGTTTTTCGACAGCGATTTTTTGCCCGCACCCGCCTCGATACATAGCCGCACCGCTTCGGTGGAGGTACTCAAAAAGGCAACGTCATCTATGCAGGAAATACACAACCCGAGGTCGGTGCCTGGGATGGGTATTATGGAGTATACCTTTGAACCTTTTAGCGAAAACTGCTCAGGTTTCAGGGCAGGTGCGTTGCCATAAGATAATCGGGAATCGAACCGTTCGGTAGTCGACTCGATCCACGATGAGACCTGCGATTCGCAATTCTCCACTCGAAGGGCGGTTACGGCGACGAATTGGGGAATGTCTTCTTTTATATCACCAAGCATAAGTAGTCCCCACGCGCCGTCACCGACCCAAGATTTCGGCAGTTCGAGATTCAAAGCGAAGAAGGCCTGAAAATACGGAGCGAGTTCGTGTAAGGCGTCCGGTTTCGCGCCGGTTAGCTCGTGGTAAAGGATTACGTCTTTTGGAAAATAATCGGATAGAGGCTTTCCCGCTTTTTCTGAAAAAAGTTCGGGTAACCCGCCGGAATAGCTTAATACACGTGTTTCGTGGTCCTCGCCGCGAGAGAACTGGTATCCCCAAATCGCGCCGGTTATAGAGGTCTGCGGAGACTGCTCACTTTGGAACCAATATCGTTGCCAGTATTGGTCGGCGGTTAGAGAATCCATATTGAGATAGGCAACGAGGTCGAGCGCTTCCGGGAGGTATAGCAGAAGGTTTGCGAATTGTGGTTTCTGTGCCAATGAGCCATCCTCGCCGAGCTTCAAATCAAGGGACTTTTTCACAATTTCAACGCGATTACCCGCGATGAGATAACCATCAACTAGGGCGTAAGCGGCCTCGATTCCATCCTCATTGGACGCCGTTTTTAGCACTATTCCCTTATAGGTCGAGGACTCGAAACGAGCATCGTTAAGCCAAACCGGAACCGAGCCGACCTTGCTAAGATAAAGGAACTCGATATCGCCGATACCATAGAATGCCATAGCCGTAGGCCCCCGCATAATTTTGCGAAGGTTCTCCTCGCTAAACTCCGCGCCGATAAGGTGCGACAGGTCGTCAATCTTGCCGGAGAGTTTGCGCAATTGACGTGTCCTAATAGAATATTCCCAAAGCTCGCTCTTGCCAAAATCGCCAATTAGGGCCTCGTGCGCGGGGTTATGCACTATATCGAGGAAATCCTCGGCGGCGATATACAGATTAGGTTCACCGGGCACGAGGCGTGGTAGCTCGTTAATCAGCTCCCCCGCCGCTATTGCAATCGAGGCTACTGTAAGGAGTAATAATAATGCTCTCATCTTATTTCCCCTGCGTAAATATGAATTTCCGCGTCCGTTCCCACTCGTTCGGTTTCATAAACCTAAGTCTTTCGGCCTCAGTTTCGGCTTTATCGCGTTTCCCTTGAAGAAGATAGCACCGCGCAAGCATCCTGCCGAAATACATATCGTAAGAGTATTTTTCGATGGCTTTACGATATGTGCTCTCCGCGCTAAGATAATCCTTTTTGTGCATAAACACCGCTCCAAGTGTGGTAAAATCGTCCCACGTCGCCGCGCCGCTCTGCAGCTTACGCTGCAGCAGGGCGATTTGCCCCGCGAGTCGTCCGCTCTTTTGCCAGACCTCGGGCAGTTTTTCGGCGATGCTGATATGGAAATCTTCATCGGGCAAATCGCCCAAGGCGGCCCGCAGGGCCGCAGCGGCGCTGTCCGGCTGCCCAGCGGAAATCAGACATTCGGCGAGAAGCAATCTCGACTTCTCATCGGTTGGGAACTGACGAACCGCTTTGGATGCCATTTCGACTGCCTCTTTAGTGTATCCTAAATCGAGTATCACTCGGCCGACGAGATAGATTTGGCTTGCTTTGTAGCTTGAGCCAATTTCTCCACCCGCGATGGCGAGGAGCAGCCGCAGGGCACTTTCCTTATCGCCGGCCTTGCCTGTTGCCTCGGCAAGCTTGATATGGATATCTATATTATTGGACCATTGCCGAGCAACTTCACGGAAATCGTCGCGGGCTTTGGCCCAGTCCTCATTCGCAGTATACAGCTCGCCACGGAGCTTGAGGAGGCTCGGCTCGTCGGGAGAAAGCACTAGCGACTCATTGACGAATGCTATACCGCGTTCGATGAGATTGCCTTCAATTGCATACCTTATCGCTTTTTTACGTGCTTCGCCGGCTTCCCATTCCCAGTCGGACTTTTTGGCCTCGAGTCGGTATTTTTCAAATAACGCTGTGTAATCGCCGCGTTTTTTAAGTATTTCGTCTTCTAATAAATCGAATTCTTCGGAGATATACCAATCTTCCGATTCGTCAGGGTGAGCGGTTCGGTATTCTGCGATAACCTCGAGGGCATAGTTATCTAAGCCGTTGTTGTGAAGGCATTCGGTGAGGGCAAAGTATTCCCATGTTCCTCCGCCTGAGGCCATTTCTCTGAACCGCCGCACCGCCTCGGTTGTGTCTCCTCTTGCGAGAGCTATCTTAGCTCGGAGTTCATGGAACCTGGACTCGTTGTAGCTCGCGAGCTCGAGACCTTGCTCGATATACCATTCTGCTGTTTCCAAATGGCCGCCTTCGAGAGCGGCTTGCGCCGCCATTCGCCAGAACTCCGAATTCGATGGATTCTTCTCGGGGATAAGTTGGAGAATCCGTCTGCCCTCTTCGATTCGACCGGTTGCCATAAGGACACGAGCGTAATCGGCGAGCAGATTCGCGTCTGAGGTTGGCGTCAGGTTCGCGTCGCGATAGATTTCAACTAGCGTGCTATCTATTTCTCTTTCCTTATATATATATCTACTTGCCAGTGCCCCGCGGGTTGAAGTTATTACCTCCGCTGCACGACGCCAGTTGCCCTGCAAGAGGAGCAGCTTGACTAAAAGGTTCCCAAGACGCTTATTGCTTGGTTCATTAGCAAAGGCCCGCTCGTATTTTTCGATCGCCTCGTCGAGTGTGTGTGAGGTGCACCAATTCTCTATGATGCGGTCCATTATCCTGTCGGCGGAGTAGGTCTGTCCTTTCGCATCATAATGACGATAGATTTCAGAATAAGCGTTATAAGCTGCTTCGAACTCTCCGGCCTCGGAGAGAATACTCGCCTTCTTCTCACGGATATTCCAGACCTCCCAATCGCGGAGGGAAACCCTCTGGAATGCCAAATCGAGGACATTTACGGCTTCCCTGTAAAGCGCCTTCTGTCTGAGTTCCTCAGCTGCGTTCGTATAGGACCACGAATTCTCCGGCTGCCTGCGGATGGGCGCTCGCCACCAATATACGGCACTATCGGCGTTGCCGGCTTCCCAGTGTAATTCCGCGAGGAGGTCTTCGTAAGGTTCCGTGCCGCCGGAAAGCTTGATTGCCTCCGCGAGGGCCTTGAACGCCTTCTCGTATTGATTGACCGAGCGATACAGTTTCACCAGCTCGAGGTACAAGTCTCCTCGGTGCGGCTCGATTTTGATAGCCTCCGCGAGCTGAGAAGCTGCGTCGGGTATCCGTCTCTCCCAGCGATTAATACGATAAAGAATCATTCTCCAGCGATAGTTCTTGTGAGCCTCTTGAGCAATATCCTCATAGTATTCTACAAGTTTCGCAACCATCCCGTGCTCAGCCGCAAAAAGATACGCTCTCCGCTGGAGCGAGACGTCGTCCGGGTCATGGTTGATAAGCCTCTCATAAGCGGGGAGTGCGTCAGCGTAGCGGCCAAATCTGATATAAAGGTTCGCCAGCGCCTCACGCAGCCGCTTGATTTCGTATTCGTGTCCCTTCGTTGTGTCCGCTTGATAAGCCGCGACGCCGGCCACGATGCCCTCGATTGCAGCGTCTTTCTTGCCCATATCGGCCAAGAGATTGCTCCGAAGCTCATAGATATTCGCGACAAGTGAATCCTCAGCTATAATCTCGTCATATATGGCGAGTGCCTTCGACAGTTTCCCGCCGTCGGCCAAAAGCGCCGCCCGACGCTCACGATAATATTTTACCTCGTTTAGTTCATAAGCTTTGTCAAATGCCTTCGCCGCCTCGATGAATTTACGCTCCCCCGCATAGAATCCCCCCAGTTGTGCCCATCGCCCAGCCTCTGCTGGGGCGAGGTCTATCAAACGACGATAGACTGATTCGACATCGTCGCGTAGCTCAAGCTGCGAGAAGCGATAAATAAGGTCCCGGAGGAAATCCTCGTCGTCAACTTTATTACGCGCTTTTCTGAGAACATCGAGCGCCTTACTCTCCTCGCCGCGCTCCAAATGAATATCGTGAAGAACGAGATATAGCTGCCCGTTTTGTGGATTGTCGCCAATAGCGCTTTTGGCCCGGCTCACAACCTTATCGCCCACATCCTTGCGAATGGACAGTTTTAATAAGCGGGCTTTGGTCTCATACACCTCCCACGATGTCCAGCCGTCATCCGCCACATGTTGCAGGTATTCGTCAATTGCTTCCTCGATGCTGCCCTCGAGCTCGAGCAGAGCGGCGGTCTCGCGGGCGAACAATCCCGGCTCGCCGAATCGCTTCCGTGCCTTGCGAATGACATCCAGCCCCTTCTCGAATTCGTAGTAGTCCCAGTATATTGCGGCGAGCTCGCCCCACGGCTTTGTGGAAGTCGGATCCAGCCGCACTATCCATGCGAAAACGGTCTCCGCAGATGCGAAATTGCCGCTTTGTGCGAGCAGGTCGCCAAAAGCGACAAGCTGCTCGTGGTTCCACGGGTCAAGTTCGACAAGAGCTGCGTAGTTTTCGATAGCAGCGGTGGTATCGCCTAAACTTCGCTCGAGATTGCTCACCCTCTTACGGAGGTCAACGTGGTCGGGGAAGTGGGGAAGGACTGCCTGATAGTGAGGCAGGCTCTCTTCATAACGGCTCATCCAATAAAGATAATCGGCGAGCGACCTGCGCGAAAAGAAATCGTCAGGGTTTGATGCGACTTCCATCTCGAGACGCCTTATTTCACTATCTATCCTGCCGGTCCTCAGTAGCATTCTGCAAAGCTCATCGGCAAAGCGATTATCCCACGGCGCAAATTTCCTCAATAACTTCTCCCCATTAGGAGAGCTGGTGTTATATATCTTCACAAGCTCCCACGCGAAGACCGTCTCCCATGGATGTCTGGTTAGTGCTGCTTCATAGACATCCTTTTTGTTTAGTTTGTGGGAAGAGCGCAGACTCGCAAGGCTTCTATATAACTCGAGCAGATATGAGTAGTAATCGTCATAGCCGGATTCGACCAGCTTTTCGACCCGCTCTATTTCGTTCCAATACTCACGTTCCTTTGCCTCGAATGAATCGAACGAATACTGTAATCGGGGATTTGTTGTTAGTTCGAAAAATGCCTCTCGTCTGCGTTCGGAAAGTGGATGGTCCTCTATAATTCGGTGATAGGTATTGATAGCGACGTCATACTTCTTTAGCCCTTGGAATATATCGGCCAGACGGAACATAACCTCAATTTCTTCGTCCTCCGGCGGGTTGGTTTTGAGAAATTCTGTATATAAATTTTCTGCTTTCCTAATCCTATGGGCATCCTCCATCAGCTCGGCCATCGAAAATAGGGCCTGACGGTATATTTCACCGTTGCCCTCTTCAAGCTCTTCGAGCAGGTTCCAGCAGGACGCCAGTCCGGCATATCTCGTCTGTTGTTCGCCGAGCAGGGCTGAGTATTCGTTCAGCTCTCCCCTGTCGGTGAATACGCTGACAGCGCCACCGAATAGGTCGGGTTCGGCGCCCCAGACGGGCGATGGCGTAATTGCGGTCTGTGGATACGGAAAAAGCGAGAGGCTGTCGCACTGTGCCATAACCACGGCGGCCTTAATCCTCGCCAAATCGCGCTCCTCGTCGGTCTCAGCGGAGCGGATGAGCGCGGCCCTTGCTGGTAGTGCCAGCTCGTAACGCCTTTGTCCCTCGAAATGCTCGGCGACGAACAGAATCCGTTGCGGCGTATTAGCCCACTCTCGATAATAAGCGGCCGCAGAGTCGCTCTTGTTCTCCCTCTCGAAAAGATAACCCAACACCGGAATATCTGCCGATGTCGAGGAGTGTTTCTGGCGAAGCTCGGTGGGGCTGCGCTTCCGCAAAAGGGTCTGAAGATACGCTGACCTCACCTCGGCAAAGGGACTCTCCCGTAGTATCTTCTCCTGAATTGCCCGTGCCGCATCATCGTCGCCATCCGCGAGAGCGAGGTTCATCTGTTCTATTAGGGCGCGAGCTTTATATAACGAGGTTTCCGGAGCACAGCTCTCGATTCTGGTCAGGATTTTTATTGCAAGGTCTCTTTTATCAAGACGATTCAAATCCCGTGCAGACTCGATAAGCATCTCGTAATCGGTTCCCTGCTCTGATGCGGCCTTTCTGAAGTGCTTTGCCGCCCGTTCGAGGTCGTCGGCGAGGAGGGCGGTCTGTCCGGCGCGGATATAGTAATATCCTTTTTTCGGCGATTCGAGCTGCGCCGCCTGTAAATAGAGCTCCTCGGCCTCTTTTAGCTGTCGTCTGTGGAGGAAATAGTCCCCGACCTGTTCGAGATAGTAGATATTTTTGGGCGCGCGAGCGATTGTTTCCCGGAATGCTTTGTCCGCTTCGTCAAACATAAGACCGCAGGCCAGTGCCTCGCCGAGATGGAAGTATGCCTCGGGGTCTTCCGGCGAAGACTCGACCTCCGCGCGGGCACTGTCTATCCGTGCCCCGACCAAACTGCCAATCTTAAACGAGAGGTCGAGTTTTGGAGACTCGCTCAAATCGGCCGGCTTGCCACGACCACAGCCTAAAAACAAAACCAGACCGATGATTGCCACAAATAATAAGATATAGTGGAATCGGAAGTGCCCAGAAGGCGGTTTTTTCTTTGAAAAATGTTTGGAAACCGTCATTGCGAACCGAAAACGAAGCAATCCCATTACTTTATCGAGATTGCTTCGGTAGCTATGCTCCCTCGCAATGACGCGATTGCCAAACTTTTTTTGCCAAAAACCAGCAATCTCAAGTCGCAACTTGTCGCCACCTTTCATTAGAAACGACATTGCCGAAACTGAATATTCACAACAAAGACACGGAGTATTGAACCCACAAAAAACTTGGAGAAGGAGCATAGGGAACACAGAAAAGACTATGGCTATCGGATAATCGTATCTTTCCGGTGCGGGCCGGTGGAGACCCACCCGACGGGACATCCAGCCAATTGTTCTATGCGTTTTATGTAGTATTTCGCGTTTTCCGGAAGCTCGTCGAACTTGGATGCCTCGCTAACTCGTCCGCTCCAACCGCTCAGTTCTTCATAGACCGGTTCTATTTCGTCGAGCATCGCGGCGGTCGAAGGATATGCACAGAGCACCTTGCCGTCCTTCTTATAAGCATTGCAGATTTTAATATTTTCTATACCATCTAATACATCCATCTTGGTGACGAATAGTTTGTCCACGCCCCATCTTTGGCAGTTCGTGGCGAGGACGGAGCCATCGAGCCATCCACAACGCCTCGGCCTGCCGGTCGTAGAACCGAATTCGTCCCAGTCGTGCTCGCCGCTTCCGCGCAACCTTTCTACCTCCTCGCCGAAAAGCTCGGTCGGAAGAGGGCCATTACCGACACGTGTGGTAAAAGCCTTAACCAGCCCGATGACTTCGCTCACGAGTCTCGGGTCTATGCCTAACCCGCTGGCAATTCCAGAGAACGCTGTGGAACTGGAGGTTACGAAGGGGTATGTTCCCCAATCTATATCGAGCATGCTTCCCTGAGCGCCTTCGATAAGGACAGACTTCCCCGAATGTATAGCCTCTGTTAAGAAAAGGGAGACATCTCCCACTAGCTCGGAGATAATTGGCAAAGTTTCGAGTAGCGGTCCAAGAATCTCATCAGAAGTAGGTGGCGTTTCGCCTGCGGCCTCGAATATTGGACGATGTGTATTTATTAGCTGTTGGGCTTTGTTGTTTATATCTTTTTGATAAATCAACTCTCCGAGCCTGATTCCCAGTCTGGTGTATTTGTCGGCGTAAGTCGGCCCGATTCCCCTCAAGGTTGTGCCAATACCGAGCAGTTTTTCGTAAATACTTTCTATCCTTTTATGGAGTGGTGTAACTAAGTGTGCTCTGGGGGATATAAGTATTCTCGATGTTGCATCTATTCCGCGCTTTTTGAGAGAGTATATCTCGCTAACAAGCTCGGGCAAGTCGAGCACCATTCCCGCGCCGAGCACGCCGCTGACGTTCTCTCGTAATAGGCCGGATGGTATCTGATGGAATATGTATTTCTCGTCGCCCAGGTGAACTGTGTGGCCGGCATTGGCGCCGCCCTGGTATCGTGCTACAATAGAGGCATCCTCACCGAGAACATCAATAGCTTTTGCTTTGCCCTCGTCGCCCCAGAACAAGCCCATAACTAATCGGCAGTTGAACTCTTGAGCCATTTTCACTCGACCTTCTAACCTGTGGAATTAGGATTTATGGATTTAAGATGGACGTAAATTCCCATTATGTTACCAATATACTGTTGTATCCGTCATCAGTCAAGGAGATAGAAATGAGAAGTTTCCTCGAAATTTATTTTAATCCCCTCATCTGACCTCGCTTTGCTCGGCATTACCCAGGGTCAATGGTAATGTGCTAGGGGCACGGTATGCCGTGCATCTAACCCGGCTGGCGCGACTTTCGCGTCCGCATAATATTAAGAGAATCCTTAAAAAAGGACGTAGCGAAAGGCGTGACAGCCCGTATTGGTCGAATTTATATATTTTAGGGTAGCAGTATCGAAAAAAATGCAATTTTATCTTGACATAGGTAATGACTACACATATTCTTTTCACGCTTTCAGTAGGAACTAAAACCCAATTGCATCTCTTAAGGAGGAATGATGGCTTATAAGATTACAGAGGAATGTATTGCTTGTGGGGCCTGTGAGCCGGAATGCCCGGAAGAGGCTATAAGCGAGGGTGATGA
>Ga0180432_10008482_pt1 | contig 12768 bp, 9 predicted proteins | sample SS_ome_10_FD_132414 | JGI IMG/M metagenome (GOLD analysis project Ga0180432, IMG submission 132414) | Hypersaline lake sediment archaeal communities from the Salton Sea, California, USA - SS_1_MS_2 metaG | ecosystem: Environmental > Aquatic > Non-marine Saline and Alkaline > Hypersaline >...
GATCCCTTCCACGGCCTCCGATTCAAACTGGCACACTTTGAAAGGATAGAGTCGATCGTGGTAGTCGTACATCACGGTGTCCATCTGGTTGTGCGCAGAGATGGAGAGAAGATATGAACCCTCCAGCAACGGGAGACGATCAACCCGGTATTCGATCTCGCCCATCCCTTCGACCTCTGGGAGCTGCAGTCCACCGAAGTGGGTGTTGGGGCCGCAGACGTGTACACCGTCGTCCCGATGGACTGCTAGGCCAAAGACAGGTTCCTCGATCCGTCCTTGAACTCGATATCGCAGGCGAACGACCCAGGCATCGCCCGTCTCGAACACCCGCCGCGCATTGCTGCTGCCATCCATGAAGGACACACGCACCACCTCTACAACCCCGCTGCCCCAGCGGCGCTCGTCCGAGCCGACGCATTTCGCTGTCGCAATGCCCGAGTCCGTGTCGTTCCCGCCAGTCAGGCCTTCGCCGGGCGAGTCATCCGTGTCGACGCTGCTCCAGTACCACTCGCCCTGGAGGCTGATCAGACCATATCTCTCGCCAGAGCCGACCTGACGCGTTCTGAAGGTGCTGGTGCATCCAATCGCTCCCGCCTCTGATCCCTCAGGTTGCCGCAAACAAGCGAACGACACATCATAGGTCCCTTCCATCAGCGGTAGCTCGGCCACACGATACATGAAGGCACCATCGCCCTCAAGGGCCCCCGCACCGATGTGCGTTGCATTGGCGGTTGCCTCCCAGACCCGCACCCCATCATTGCGTCGGACTCTCAGGCGGACGACGGCATCTTCAATGCGTCCTTCGGGCCAGCACGGAACCCGGACAGCCCAAGGGTCGCCGACTCGAAACACGTGCTTCCGCCGACCGGACGCATCCACGAAAGCGATTTCCCCCAGACTGAGAGGCTGGCCTGGGACACTCTGCTGCGATGGCGATTGCTCGCCTTCGGCAGGAGCTCCAGAGGCACATCCTAGTCGGTCAACAGCGCGAAGACGGGTCTCCTCGTCCTCCGCCGCATAGCGCAGATAGGCCGATATGACATCATCGACAGCACCTTCCGCCGTTACAGAGCCATCGTTCAGCCAAATCGCCCGGGTGCAGAGACGTCGGATTTGACCCAGACCGTGTGACACAAAGCAAATGGTGGCGCCCTGCCGCCGGATCTCCATGATCCGGTCAAGGCACTTGTGCTGGAAGTTCTCGTCCCCGACGGCCAGCACCTCATCCACCAACAGGATCTCCGGATCGAGGTGCGCGGCCACGGAAAAGCCCAAGCGCATCCTCATCCCGGAGGAATAGTGTCGAATCGGCATGTCGATGAAGCGCTCAAGCTCCGAAAAGGTGACAATCTGCTCCACCTTCCCCTCGATCTCGCCCCGCGACAGGCCCAGGATCGATCCGTTCAGATAGATGTTCTCTCGCCCCGAGAGATCTGGGTGGAACCCGGCGCCGAGCTCAAGAAGAGCGCCAACGCGCCCACGGACCTCGACCTCGCCAGACGTCGGCTCGATGATCCGCGAGATCAGTTTGAGCACGGTGCTCTTGCCGGCGCCGTTGGGCCCAATGATCCCCACGGTCTCGCCCTGCTCCACGTCGAAACTCACGTCTCGGAGCGCCCAGAACTCCTCACGGGTCTGCACACTCTGATCCATGACGGGAGGTTCGCCCTCCGACGAGCTGCCGTTCCCCTTAAAAAAGTGAATCACAAGGTCCTGGAAGGAACGGGGGCGCTGGTGGTGGAGCGTGAATCTCTTGGAGACTTGATGGAAACGAATGGCCGTGGTCAAGCAGCCCTCTCCTGACTCCTATGAGACAAACAGCGCGGGGCCGTCGGTGGCTCCGCAGAGGCTATGATAGCACATCCCCCTCGACTCGCAACACCAGGAAATCGGCCGGGGCTCTGCCGCCAGCGGCGCCGGCCCGCCCATGCGTCCCCGGGCGTCGGCGGTGCAAGCTAGACCCTCCGGCCCAGGACGTACGCATTCACAGGGGCCGGGTGGAGGATGTCCGTCTCCACAACCTCGAAGGAGGCGCACTCGAAGAGCCGCCGCAGATCGTCCACAGTAAACGACGACAGGAAAGGGATGACACGAAGGGCCTTGAGTAGATCCTGGAGCAGGAGCTTCAGCTGGATAGGAAGGGGAACAGGCTCCGCGTAGCAATCCGTAGCGCTGACCAGGTAGCCGGATGGTCGGAGAAGGCGGTGAGCCTCTCGCAGCAACGCTCCCGGCTCCTTGACGACGTGGAGCGTGTTGAACAGAAGAACAGCGTCGAAGGAGGCGTCATCGAAGGGCAAGCCGTAACCATCGCTGACGCGAAAGTGGACGTTCTCCAGCCCCCGCTGCTGCGCCTTCTCACGGGCGACCTCGATCATCTCGGGGGCTATGTCCGTGCCTGTCACACACGCCACGCAGGGCGCGACCCCCAACGTAACGATACCCGTCCCGCATCCAATCTCCACGACACGGTCCCGGGAGGAAAGCACGGCACAAGCTTTCGCCACGGACCGCTGATAGGCGGCCGCGTAGACTTTCAGCGTCCTGGCATCGTAGGAAGGCGCCTGGCGGCTCCAGATAGATCGCTCTTTCTGCTGTCGGCTTGCCTCTTCCACAGACACTCCGGTTATGTCCCCGCTGACCGCAGACGATCCGGCCCTAGCGGCTCGCCCCCGGGGAGAAGGCTCTCGACGATCTCGTGGACGGTGGTGAAGACCTCGTTGGGGCCGCAGGTCCTGAGAACCTCCAAGGTGTTGTACCCCCAGGCCACGGCGCCCGCCGCGACCCGGGCTGCCCGCGCCGCCTCCATGTCCCTCACCTCATCTCCAATGTAGATGGCCTCGCTCCGAGGAATCCTACACCTGGCGAGGACGCCCCGCAGCTTGGCGGCCTTGCCAAAGATCGACACGCCGCACGAGAACGTCTCAATGAGAGCCACGTTTTCGGGCCCTAGGGTCCGGCGGACGTTGTCATACGAGTTGGAGCTGACCACGGCCACCACCACCCCAGCCTGAGAGAGACTCTGCAGCACACCGTCGATCCCGTCAAACAAAGCTATCTGATCAATATCTCGGGCCATCATGGACCGGAGGTGATAGACCATCATGGGTATCTTCCACACCGGTACACCCAGAGCGTCAAGCAACCGGCGGGGCTCATAGCCCCGTAGGGTCTCGTGGTCCTCTTCCCTCACCCGTTCGAATCCATACTGATCCGCCAGCTGATTGACCACTCCAGCGAACCAGGGGATGGAGTTGGCGAGGGTCCCATCAAAGTCAAAAATTGCGAGACGGTATGCCATGGCGTCTGACGCGTCAACTGCCTCCTCGCGGCGCCGATCTACGGCATCCACGCCTTCAGAAGATCGTGGATTTCCCAGCCGAGACGTCCCGCGCACCAACTCTGATTCCCCAGAATGACGACGTCGACGTCGATCCCAGGATAGTGATAGAGGCGACAGCTGACGCCATCTTCCTCACCCGTGTGTCCCCAGCGCACAATCCGGCCGTCCTCACCGCGGATGAAGGCGTTGCCGAAACCATACTCCCAGACGTAACCCCGAGGCCGATCCTCACGCTGGCGAACGTGCGGCGAGAGCATCGCCTTGGTCAGTCGCTGCGAGAGCAAGCGTCCGCTCCGCAGGGCATCGATGAAACGGATAAGATCCCCGGCTGTCGAGGTCGCGCCACCATCGGCCGCTGCCTCAGGTGTCGTTGAATAGATGTTCTTGCGCCAATCGACGATGTGGTCGTCCGCATCGGTGATCGGTATGTATCCCTCGGCCACCTCACGGTCCACATCGTCCAAGGCCACAAAGCCAGAGCGCGCCATCCCGGCCCTGGCGAATATGTTGTGCCGCACGTACTCCGCATATCGCTCGTCCGCGAGCCGTTCGATCATAAGCCCGAGCAAGATGTAACCGGCCCCATTGTACTGGAACTGCTCTCCCACTGGAAACATGGGCGGTTCATCGACGAAGAGGGGCAAGTAATCCTCATTCTCTCGAAAGAGATAGATCGGATGGTCCCGACAGAGCTCGGCCCAGTCCTCCTCCCAGTTCCCGGACTCCTCGAACCAATCGGCGATGCCAGACGTCATGGTCAGCATATGGTAGACTGTGGCCTCGGGCGGGATAGCCGTCTCGTCCAGATCCAGACAAGGGGCCACTTCGGTATCCAGCGACAGCTCGCCTGCGTCGACTAGCTGCAGAACCGCCACGGCCGTGAACATCTTGGATATCGAGGCGATGCGAAAGCGCGTATCGACGGCATTCTCGACGCGCCAGGGACGGTTGGCGTAGCCGTAGGCACCCTGGAACAGCGGAGCATCGCCGTGTTGGAGCAAGACGGTCCCGGAGAAATCCCCGGCCCTGCTTCGTTCCGCCAAGAGCTCAGTCAGTCTATGCCGCAATGCGCCAGCATCTCGGGTAAAGTCGTTCATCGACGATACGTCCTCATCTATTCCTCTCTCCTCCTGCAGAACACGTCGCTGGCCCCCAAGCGCCCGAGGCTCTTCATCGACTCAGCCCTCTAGCCAGACCACGGCCCCACACCGTCGCCCTGGACCCCTGCTTATCTTACCACGAGAGCCTTGAGATGCCACCACGAATGGACGCATTCGGCCACAGATCGGCCCAACACAATCGGGTCCCCAGCTCTCGCCGACGAGCGCTGCTCACGTGCGCACCCTGGGTGGCCCTGCCACGGGCGTACTCCCACCTCTTGTCGCGGTTCACGGTCCATGGCAGGCCTGTTCGGCGCGTGATGAACCCTAGATGAAGGAGACCGACGGGTCGAGGAGGGGGTACGGCGACCAAGGTGCATCGCACGAGAGAGGTGCAACGCACGGAGCGGATACGGGGGGACAACTCGCTGGTACGCGCACACCGGAGAGGAGCCTGGTTGGACTATCTCGCAGCGACCCGGGTCGGCGAAGCAGTGATGATCCGGCTACCCCCGGGCGGCGGAGCGACCGGCAACCCACCCGGTCGAGAACGCCGCCTGGAGATTGTACCCCCCGGTCTCGGCATCGACATCGAGGACCTCGCCGGCGAAGTGGAGCCCTTCGACAAGACGCGACGCCATGGTATGGGGATCGACCTCCGCTGTGTCCACACCCCCGGCGGTCACGATAGCGTCCTGCAGAGGCCGGTGGTCGGTCACCCTGAGTCGGAAGTCCTTCAGCCAGATACGGAGCCGCTGCCTTTCCTCGGCCGTGATCCGGTGCGCGGGTTGATGCGGGGCAAGCCGGGTCTGCTCGAGGCAGACCGGGATCAAGCTACTGGGAAGAAGCTCGGCAAGCATATTCCGGGCGTGCCGCTTCGGGCTCGCGTCGATGTCCCGAAGAATGCGCGCGTCGAGGGTCGGATGGTCGAGGGCGGGTTTGAGATCGATGGACAAGGTGACCCTGCTGCCCATGCGGAGCGCGTCTACCACCTGGCGGCTGAGAGTGAGGATGATGGGACCGGAGACGCCGAAACCGGTGAATAGCATTTCGCCGAAAGCATCGGCCTCCTTGCTCCCACTCCCGCTGCGCTCGCCAGCACGGGCAATCCAAACGGACACGTTGACGTTACGCAAACTGAGCCCCTCAAGACGGCGCGCAGCGTCCCCGGCGGTCTCCAGCGGCACCAGGGCTGGCCGAACGGGCACGATGGTATGGCCGACTGACTTCGCCAAGCGATAACCATCACCCGAGGAACCCGTTGCAGGATACGACGCTCCTCCAGTCGCGACGACGACTGCATCGGCGCCGTAGACTCTGCCATCGGCTACCCGCACACCCGTCACCCGCCCTGCCTCAAGTACAAGGCCCGTCACGGCCGACTGGACTCTCAGGGTGACCCCCTGCTCATCGACCCACCTCGTCAGCGCCGCCACCACGTCCCTAGCATCCTCGCTGACGGGGAAGACGCGGCCGCCACGCTGAACCTCCGTCGGCACACCGCGCTCGGCGAAAAACGTACGCAGAGCCTCGTTGGAAAGGCTGTAGAGGGCGGGCCGGACGAAATGGCCACCGGATGGGAAGTATTTGATGGCCTCGCGCACGGAGTCGGCGTTGGTAAGGTTACAGCGTCCATGTCCCGTGATGCGGAGCTTAACACCGGCTCGGTCCATCTTCTCGAGGAGGAGCGTCTCCGCCCCGGTGCCAGCGCTCTGCCCGGCGGCCATGAGGCCGGCCGGGCCTCCGCCGATGATGATGACCTGGCGCTTAGGCATAGCTGCGTTAGCTGCTAGCCCTGAATAAGAAGAGCTGCGAGACGGCTCTCCTATCCAGCAGCATCACGCTCCTCGCGGAAGGCTTCGATGAGACGGAGACCTTGAGGATCCTTGCCCAGGATGACGTCGAGCCCCATGATGAAGCAACGGTCCCGCTCCACGTTCACGATCGGGCAATTGACGCCGTTTTGGATGGCCATCGCCGTGAAGCCCCAGTCGAGCATGTCACGTTCAGGCAGGCCGAAGGAGACATTGCTGGGGCCCAAGGTCATGTTGGCGCCGAGCTCCTGGCGCACGCGCCGGATGGCGTCCAGCGTCACCCGCCCGGCCTCCGGGTCGGTGCTGACGGAGAGCGCCATGCAGTCGATAACCACGTCCTCAAGGGCAAGACCCTCGGCCTCTGCCCGCTCCGCGATAGTCCACGCCACGGCCAACCGTTCGTCGGCGGTCTCGGGGATACCGTCGTCATCCAGCGTCATCCCGATGACGGCCGCACCGTACCGAGCCGCGAGGGGCAGGATAGCCTCCAGGTAGCGCTCCTCCCCGTTGACCGAGTTGATGAGCGGCTTGCCCTCCGGTGCGTGCTCCCGGTGCGCAGAGAGGGCTGCCTCCAAGGCCTCGAAGTCGGATGTGTCGATCGACACGGGCACGTCGACCGCATCGAGCACCATGCGCACGGCCCTGGGCAGCCACTCGGTCTCGTCGATTCCGGGGGCACCCACGTTGACCTCCAGCACGTCGGCACCCGCGCCTACTTGCTTCTCTGCCTCGCGCCGCAGCGGTTCCAGGTCTCCATCACGCAGCGCACGGGCAAGATCGTCTCTCGCGGCAGCGCTTATCCTCTCCCCGATGAGCACAGTGGGACGGTCGGGGCTGATGACGACACGCGTTTCTCTGCTCCTCAAGATCGTCTCCACGGACGGACTCCTCTCGTTGGGGCCACGTGTAAGCACAGCTTAGGTGTAAGCACGGCTTACGTGTCAGCTCGACTAACGTGTCAGTTCGACTGACGTGTCACCGCGGCTGGCTTGTCAGCACGGCTTGTGGCGGTGCCGATTCCGTGTGCAAATGCCGCGTCCATCGGGATCATCTCCGGGAGCACGTACCATCAGCAGGCTGATTCCATGAGCCGTCCGGCACCGCGCAACTCCGGCCGGCAGCGCCGATGGTCGTGCTACGACCCTGGACGGGGCGCGGTTCCCAGAACGTAGCCCCCTTAGCGGCCCCTGAGGAGCGACCCGGCCGCCCCCAGACCGATGGCCCCAACACCCATCACCGCGCTTATGGCGAGCGTGATGACGGCGACGATGACCCATCCGATGACGACTGTGATGAGTGTCTTCGTCGTGTCCAGATCCAGCGCTTCCTTGACGCCGATGAACCCAGCGACCAACGACCAGATACCGCCGACCAACACAGCCAGTCCTCCCACGCAGGGGATGAAGCTGAGGATGCTCAGAGCTCTTGGTCCGCTAGCATAGCCAAGCACGCGCAGCAGCTCTCCGGCGTCCGCGGTGGCGCTAAACAGCTGTGTCCCGACGAAGAACGTCACGTAGGCCCAGATGTAGTACGTCGCCACGCCGGTGATCACGGATACGACCAGAGCGAGCAATGCGGAGCCAATGTTCCCCCCGATGAGCCCGCCGATGAAGCTGCCCAGGGCACCGGCCACCGACACGAGGATGACGACCATCAGCGCTTCCTGGGTCAGGGCGGCATCCGCCTCCGCCTCCTTGTAGAACTCCTTGTCGAGCATGGCTGCCTTCACGACGCGATTGATCATAGTACTCATTCCTACACCTCCCTCTATCATATAATGCCCGTGGCCTGTCACATAACCCCAGAAGACCCAGCCCTGCTCGTCTCGCGCCGCCAGGTCCAGGCCGGAGGGCCAGGTGGCGGCGACTTCGTCAGAGAGCCTCTGAATCTACTGAGCATGGGTCCACCGTTCGGCCTGCCTGGACCCCCTCTCGGGTCGCGCTATCAATCAGTGTACATCAAGCCCTTGCTTCATGCAACCCTGGGGCGATATTGGGGCCCAGGTGCATCGCACGCGAAACGTGCAACGCGCCGGGGGCGTTGCCATGACAACGCGTTGGTGCAAGGGCACAAGAGAAGGTGATTGCAGGCACACTTACAATCAGGTACAATGCGTTATCCGATTCGGACTCGCAGACTAGGAGGAAAGGGCGTGACAGCGATCAATTACCGTGAGGAAGCCTCATCACTTCGTGGACAACTCGTATCCTGGCGACGAGATTTCCACAGACATCCAGAATTGGCCCTCAACGAGCATCGCTCAGCCGGCATCATCGCCGAAGAGCTCGGCGCCCTGGGCTATGGCGTCGAGACGGGCGTGGCGGAGACGGGCGTCGTGGGCCTGCTCGAAGGGGACAAACCGGGGCCGGTGGTGATGGCACGCTTCGATATGGACGCTCTCCCCATCGACGAAGCGAATCAGACCGACTACGTCTCCGAGAATCCAGGCGTCATGCACGGGTGCGGACACGATGGGCATATGGCGATTGGCCTGGGCGTGGCCAGGGTACTGGCTCGACATCGGGAGCGGCTCGCGGGCAGCGTCAAACTTGTCTTTCAACCCGGCGAAGAGGGCGGAGACGGCGCCAAGCGCATGGTGGAGGAAGGCGTTCTCGACAATCCGCGTCCAGACGTGGCCTTGACCACCCATCTGTGGAATGAGCAGCCTCTGGGTACGGTCAGCGCGACGGCAGGCCCCATCATGGCCGCTGCGGAGAGGTGGACGTGCAAGATTCAAGGCCGCGGCGGACACGGTGCCCTCCCGCATCAAGCGGTGGATCCCATCCTGACCGCGTCCCGCATTGTGACTTCTCTCCAGTCCGTCGTGAGCCGCAACGTCAGCCCCCTCGATGCGGCTGTGGTGACGGTGGGCTCCTTCCATGGTGGCGGGGCCTTCAACGTCATTCCCGATTCCGTCGAGCTGACGGGGACGATCAGGACCTTTGACCGTGACGTGCGAGACAAGGTCCTCGCTCGGGTACGTGAGATTGTCGAAGGCGTGGCTGCGGCGCACAACAGTTCCGCCGATCTTCACATTGCGCGTCTGACGCCAGCCGTCGTGAACGACCCCCAGGTCGTCGAGATCGTACGTGAGGCGGCGAAAGCCATCGTGGGGGAAGAGAAGGTTCTATCCGGCGAGCAGACCATGGGAAGTGAGGATGCCGCCTACTTCATGGAGCAGGTACCGGGCTGCTATTTCTTCGTGGGGTCCGCCAACGCCGAGCGGGGCCTCGACGCGTCACATCACAACCCACGTTTTGACTTCGACGAGGATGCCCTGCCCATAGGCGTTGCAGTGATGACCGCTTCGATCGTTCACTACCTGTGAATCGAGACAAGGACAACGCGGCACTGACACGGGCTGGCCCACTGGCCTGGCGCGCCGGGGCAGGCTGGCTGATTCTGGCGGGCGGGGGATCCTGGCGGGCGGGCGACTTGGACGACGTCAACGCCGCCGCTCTGGGGTGGGCGGATCTTGATCGGCCCGTGGCAGTGCTGCCGACAGCTGGGGGATCGACGCTGGAAGCCGAGGCGCTCCTTGAAGACTACGTCGATTTGGGCGCGCCGAGCGGCTATGTAGTGCCGCTCTTCGACCCGGTGGGCGCTCAACAGCCGGAGACCTGCGACTTGATCGAGGACGCAGGCCTGATCGTGATCGACGATGGGCCGGAGCTGATAACGCTGGTGCGCTCGCTCCGCGAGAGTCCCGCCATGGGAGCCATGATCCGGGCCTTTGAGGGGGGAACTACGATCCTCGGCATGGGAGCCGGTGCTTCCGCTCTGGGGGCGTGGGTGGCCGAAACGGACACCAAGGAAGTTGACGTGACTCGGGCTGAACCAGGCCTTGGTTGGTTAACCAACATTATCGTCGCCCCCCACTTTGAGGGAACAGAGGACGCTCATCGTCTGCAACAGCTCCTGAATCTGAAACGGGACTGTCTCGGTATCGGGATTCCCGAAGGCGTGGGATTAGGACTGGGTCCCTTCAGCGAGGTGGAGAACGTGGGATCCGGACAAGTCACGGTCGTCGTCAGCGGCCTGGAAATCGAGGTGTAGGGCATGGAGCATCAAGGTACTGCATCGTACCTGAGTCTCCTCAAGAACAAGATCGACATCACGCACGTCCCATTCAGCGATCGCGGTTCACGGCTGCTCGTCCACCAAGTCCCAGGTCAGAGCCGCTTGCTGGTGAAGTTGGCCGAGCGGCTTACCGAGCTCCAGCCGGGGCTCGATACCTACCGGCATCGTCCTCCTTTCATCCACAGCTTCTCGCTCGTCGATGAGGCAGGCGAGCAGCTCGATTTCGAGAAGGTCAATACCTACCCGCACGCTGTCTGCTTCCAGACGAGGCTCGGTGAGTTCCGGCTGGTCTTTGAGGAGGAGAAGGTGCTGGCGCTGGGGCTGCCGAGCGACGTGACCGCCGGCCTGCGCTTCCACGTCTCCCCGCAGTTCTGGGAGGAGACCGAGCGGGGCGGCGTCTTCAAAGCTGTGCGCAATCTTGGCTACGCCAGCAACCACCCGTGCGTTCGGAACAAAATCACGCCCAAGGGCGGCGGCTACATCGTGGACTTCGTGGTCGAGTCCGGAGATGATTGCGCGATCACGATCACCATCGGTGGCAGCCTCGATCTTCAGCAGACTGTGTCGCCCTTCTCGACATCTTACGCCAGAGCCGAGGAACGATGGCGACGATGGTTCTCGCAAGTCCCCCAGGTGGACGAGCCGTACCGCGCCACCTACGCCTATTCGTGGTGGGTCATGGCGAGCAACCTGATCAGCCCCCAGGGCAGCGTCACGTACGAGGCGATGACCCCCTCGAAGATGAACTACGTGGGGCTCTGGCTTTGGGACAGTGCTCTCCACGCGCTGGCCTATCGGCACGTCGATCCCGAGCTAGCTCGGGATCAGATCCGCGCCATGATTGCCCACCAGCTTTCCGACGGGATGATGCCCGACGCAGTCTACGACGAGGGTGTAATCGCGGAGATCGACCACCCCATCCGCGCGGAGGTCACCAAACCACCGATTCTAGCGTGGGCCGTACTCAAGCTCCACGAGAGCGACCCCAACCTGGATTTCCTCCGCGAGATCTACGTCCCCCTGGTGCGCTGGAATGCGTGGTGGTTCAGCATGAATGACGATGATGTGGATGGCCTGGCCCAGTACAACCACCCGTATTCGTCGGGTCTGGACGACAGCCCGCTGTGGGACTACGGGATGCCCGTGGAACCCCCCGACCTCAACACGTATCTGTGCGTCCAGATGGGGTCCCTGGCCATGATTGCAGAAGCACTAGGCATGGACGCCGAGGCGGGCATGTGGCGCCGGCGCGCTCAGGCCATCGTGCGCCGCATGATAGAGGATTTCTGGGATGAGGAGGCCGGCCTGTTCTGGGCGCTTCACGAAGAGGAACCTGTACAAGTCGTGACGCCCTTCAATCTCTATCCACTGTGGACCGGCCAGCTCCCCGGGGAGATAGCCGATCGGTTGATCGATCACCTGACCAACCCGGAAGAGTTCTGGGGTGAGACCATCATCCCCACCGTGTCTCGGAGTGATCCGCACTACGATCCCACGACCATGTGGCGTGGGCCGGTATGGGTCAACATCAACTATTTCTTCGTCGAGGCACTCCAGCAGATGGGAAGGGAGAACCTGGCCCGAACCCTTCGCGACAAGACGCTGGAGCTGGTGATGAGCCATCCTAGCATTTATGAGTACTACGACGCGGAGACCGGCGAGCGTCCCGAAACCGCGGCCGACATCTTCGGCTGGACAGCGGCGGTCTTCATCGATCTGGCTATCCAGGCGAGTCGTGAGGAGGGGAGCGAAGGATGACCCAGGATGAGGCGACCCGTTTCGATAGAGGTGCGACAGAGATGCGCCACCGTTGCGCGAAACTGCAGTCGGAGTTCTTCGCCCATCGAGCGCTGATCATCGCGGCGAATCGCGGCCCGGTGACGTTCCGCCGCGATGAAGACGGCACCTTGACCTACGATCGCGGCGAGGGCGGGCTGGTGACAGCCTTGCTGGGGATGTGTCGTCATACGGAGGCGACGTGGATCTCCTGTGCGCAGACGGAGGCTGATGCCGAGTGGGGTTCTGGAGAGATCCATCTCGGCGAGGACGACAGTCTGCTCAAGGTCGAGTTCCTGGCTCCAGAACCGGAGGCCTACGGGGACTACTACAGCGTCATCGCCAATCCTCTCCTCTGGTTCCTTCAGCATTCGATGTGGGACGTGGTCACGTCGCCCATCATCGATAGCGCCACCTGGCAGGCGTGGGAGCAGGGGTACGTTGCGGTCAATCAGCACTTTGCCGAGGCCATAATGCGGCAGGCTCAGGCTACCGAGCGCCCCACGCTGGTGATGCTCCAGGACTACCATCTCTATCTGGCACCCCGCTTCCTGCGTGACGGCTTCGATCACGCGATATGTCCAACGCTCCTCCATTTCGTGCACATTCCCTGGCCCGGCCCAGAGTACTGGTCGATTCTTCCACCCGAGATGCGGAA
>Ga0180432_10008483_pt1 | contig 12767 bp, 11 predicted proteins | sample SS_ome_10_FD_132414 | JGI IMG/M metagenome (GOLD analysis project Ga0180432, IMG submission 132414) | Hypersaline lake sediment archaeal communities from the Salton Sea, California, USA - SS_1_MS_2 metaG | ecosystem: Environmental > Aquatic > Non-marine Saline and Alkaline > Hypersaline >...
CTTCGCGTTTTTCAACCCGATTGCGCAGGTAATTAATACCAAAAAACCAATTTTCTCAAATTTTTTTATCTCTTACCCCATAACCACTTACAAAATTTAACTATACCAAATTGCCCTAATTTTCGCACTAAACGCGCAGGTTCGTCTAATTATGGGAAGCCATGTTTTTTTAAACTCCCCTTAGGAGATGTTATTATGACCACCAAACCACAAACCAACTTGTCGCGGCCAATCCTCTGGCCAAGACGGATCACTTATACAAGCGCACAAAAAGAATCAATTATGCAAAACAAACCCAATTTCCCTCGTTTCTGCGCCAAAAACAGCTATTGGGAAGAAAATCAAACCCAATTTTTCACGTCTTTCTTCTTACCCATCCTGCCTGTCCTGAGCAAAGCCGAAGGGCCTGTCCTGAGCAAAGCCGAAGGGCCTGTCCTGAGCAAAGCCGAAGGGCCTGTCCCGGCCAAGCTCCACCCAAGCCGGACCCAGCGGTGTTTCCCCCCCCCCAAATCCCCATTTCTTTCAATTTCTTACCATTTTTTGCACTTTTTTGCATTTTTCTGTCCCCTTCGGAGAATTTTTAGCTGGAGAATTTTTAGCTGGAGAATTTTTAGTGGGAGAATTTTTAGCGGGAGAATTTTTAGCGTTTTCTTCCCGAATCAAAGAAAATGGGCACATCGAAGCCGGATAAGCAAAAGCAGGGATTGTTCGGTGATGGAGATATCAGCCGAGTCTATCTCGCGGGAGAGTAAGGATTTGGCAGTTGTTGTTTTCGATGTTGGCTGCTGTAGTAATCGAAAAATCACGTGTTATCGTACTCAGAAGGGCACTTTTGGCGGCAAAGATTTAGTTATGTGTGCCGCTTCTGAGTACGATAGACAATGATGACTCTATGCAACAGCTTTCTTCCTATAGAAAAGGAAGAAGATGACGCTCAAAGCGATAAGCCCAACGAGTCCATTTTCGCCCAGAGTGTTGATTAGTGCGGTGAGATTGGCGACAACATGGCCGCCAAAAAACGGCACTGCACTGCCAAAGAGGATTTCCACTGTAATCCCAATGGCAATCAACAATAAGAAAATTTCGGTAATCTCCCCCAGCCATCTTTTCAGTTGTTCCAGAAAATGCATAATAAATTCTCCTACATAAATAGTAATAAACGGATAATTAAGAACCTGGCGCATTATTCGGCTTACCATTTCCAATTCCTTTAATATTTACGGCTAAAAAAACCAAAGTATTCTGATAATTGGTTTTGTAAGCCGCTGTTTTTGTTAAAATAGGAATTTTTTGCTTGACTTTCTGTGTTAAGATGGGTTATTATGGATTCATGTTTATGAGTGTTATATCCCTTTTTTTGCGAATATCGCTTATTGTGGCTTTTTGGGGTTTTATATGGCAGTTTGTGGAACCCAGGACACGCCTTTTGCGGGTACTGAGGGCTGCAATGCTGGTGGTCGGCCTTTTATTTATGTTGGCTTTGTTGAGACTAACGGGGTGGTGATGTCCGGGGGGTCCTCTTCATTGATTATTGATAATTATCTATTGATTATTTGATGAGATTGCCCCTGTATCATTCGATGTGGGGCTTACGCTTCGCTCCATTTGACTGCGCTGCGCTTCGTCTCCTTCGACAGGTTCAGGGCCGGTGCCGTAGTGGTGGCGGCAAGGCAAAAAGTAAAAAAATATGATAATTTTTTGGGGGGTTGTGAAAAATTTGTCGGGGGGATTTTTTTGCATTATCGGGGTTAAGTGGGGGAGATTGCCGGCTATTGGAGAAAAGAGGAAAGATGTTAAGATGGAGCGATGGGGGAGTGAAGAAAGAGTGAGAAGGCTTTAAGTGGTTGGCATTCTTGCCGGCATTAAACAGTGTTTTATGAGCGGAGAAGGTGACTAACAAAAAGGCTCAAGATGACAGAGAGAATCTGTCGATGGACAAAATAGAAAAAAAAGAAGTAGCAGTTGGCCGGGAATGAAAAAGTAAGCCGAGTTTAATTTTACTTTGTGTTGCCGAACTGGTGGAACTGAATACAAGTCAGAGCGAAATGCGGGCGTAGTGAAAAGGCAGCTAACGAATAAAAAGGAGCAAACGCCAACTGTTATGGTCTTGCCCCTGTGATACAGAAGGCGAGTATTTCAAAGACAAAAAAAAATATAAGGGAATACTCTCGCCTTAGTTCGCACAGGGGTTTTTTTTATTCTATGTTTTAGAATTTGCGATTTGAGATTTTTTGGCGCAAGAATGGCAAGGGTGGGTAACCTCTTCGGTTTGGTCGGCCTTTGGCGGATTCCTGTGACGATGGTGATATCTGAAAGTGTTCAGTATTGAATTGAAAGTTATTTTATTAGATGTCGGGGGCCGGAGGGAAGTCGTTAGCTGTGCGGTTGAGGTGGTTAAAAGAATTTGTAAATAAGTTCATTGAAATGACGGCGATGACTTCGACGATGTCGGCATCGGTGTAACCAGCGGCACAGAAGGTGTCAATCTGCTCGTCTGAGACGGCGCCTTTTGTATCAAGGACGGTCTGTGTGAATTGTGCCAGGGCGTTTAGCTTTGGGTCTGTCATTGAGCCTCGACGAGCTTCGCGGGTCTGCTCTTCGATGAGGCCAGCCTTTTTAGCTAAGCCGACATGAGCACGGACATAATAATCGTATCTGTTGACCTGGCTGATAAGAAGCCAAATGACCTGTCGCTACGGCTCTGTTAGAGAATCTTTTGCGAGAGCGGCATTGGCGACCAGGAACATATCGAGGGTTGCGGGCGAATTAATCATTGCCTTGAAGATGTTTATGTGCTTTGAAGCAAGAGGTCCCTCGTAAATTTCCTTTGCCCTGCCCTGTGCAATGGCGGGGTCAACGTTCTTTAGTCATGTCATAATTTTTTCCCCTACTGTCTGATAATATCGAAAATCGGATTTTAGCCCATCAGGGAACTTGCTGGTCTTTGAGGTATCGGCCGCAGTGAGCGACAGGGAACGGTAACTAATATATTCGCTGGTTTAAGTTTTGTCAATATCAATGGGCAAAAGATGAGGTATGAAGAAGAGATGTAGAGTCTGGGAATGAAGTTTTTGTGATATTTGGGGCGGTTTAATAAAATCAATTGGTTCTTGAGGTAAGATTGCCCAGCAGATATAATCGGTCGAAATTGAAAGTGTAACAGAAAAGGACGGTGAGTAAAATGAATGTACTCAAGTTATTGTTTATTGTAAGTATAGCGCCGGTTATTTTGGCAGGATGCGCGGACAACAAGCAATTTGAGCCGGTCGAAGAAGTTTGTCTGTCAGATATAGCTGAAAGCGAGGCGATGCAGGCGGCAGAAGAGGTCTTAGGGCAGATGCAATTTAGCATTGTCAAATCAGATACCGAAAGCGGGGTGATAATGACCCGGCCAATACGCGGTGCGCAGCTTTTTGAAATCTGGCGTGGTGACAGTGTCGGGGGCTTTAATACCGCAGAAGCCAATCTGCATACTATTCGAAGGAGCGCAGAAGTAAAAGTCGGCGAAGAAGGCGGGCAGGTTTGCATTCGCTGTGAGGTAAGAACCCAAAGGCTTAATATGCCACAAAAGGCCGAAGGCAGCAGGTCACAAGCTTTTAAGCTGTTTAGCGAAGGCAATTCAAGGCTTCAAAAGCTGACACTTGGGCCGGAACAGAAGCAGGGGATGGTCTGGGTTGATTTGGGTGGTGATAAGGTGTTAAGCACAGCGATTTTGAAGCGAATTGAAAAGAAAGCTACAGGACTGTAGAAAGAAAGCAAGCTATGAAAATACTGGTTGCAGGCGGGGCGGGATACATTGGTAGTAATATGGCGGCACTACTCAGGGCCGAAGGCTTTGAGCCAGTGGTCTTTGACAATCTAATTAAGGGCCACAGGGACGCTGTGGGAGATGCTGAGTTTGTCCAGGGCGATTTGGCCGACAGTGAACTGCTTGTCGATACGCTGAGCAAATATAAGATTGAGGCGGTAATGCATTTTGCGGCTTTTATCGAGGTCGGCGAGTCGGCGGCAGAGCCGATTAAATACTACCAGAACAACGTTTCCAATACTCAAAATCTATTGGGTGCGATGGAAAAGGCGGCGGTGGAGAAATTTATATTCAGCAGTACGGCGGCGGTGTATGGTATGCCGAAAGAGGTGCCGATTGGCGAGGAAGCGCCGACAGAGCCAATCAATCCATACGGGCAAACGAAACTTGCGATTGAGAGGATGTGCCACTGGCAGATGATGGCGGGCAAGCTTCGTTATGCCACACTTAGATACTTCAATGCCGCCGGTGCGGGGTCAAACGGCCGGCTCGGAGAGGACCATCGGCCTGAATCTCATCTGATTCCGCTAACTATCAAGGCGGCGATGAGCAAGCGCAGCGACATAAAAATCTTCGGGACCGATTATCCGACGGCAGACGGGACATGCATTCGAGATTACATACATATAGAAGATTTGTGCAGGGCGCATCTGCTGGCGTTGAGAAAGCTGGAGACTGAAAATGAGCTGGTCTATAACTTAGGTAATGGCAAAGGATATTCGGTGAGAGAGGTAATCGAAATGGTCAGGAGGCTTTCGGGTAAGGATTTTGATGTGGTGGAATCGGGACGCCGGGCGGGTGATGCGCCTGTATTGACGTCCGATGCAACAAAGGCGCAAAAGGAACTTGGGTGGGAGACCAAATATCCTGAATTAGAAAAAATAGTTGCCACGGCGTGGGAGTTTCACAATAAGTACCCTAATGGCTATTCTGATTAGGTAACAAAACAAAAAAATGAATGAGCTTTTTGTTGGAATTGATTTGGGTGGGACAAATATTAAGATTGGCTGCTTTGATTCTGGACTGAATCTTCTCTGTAAGACTTCGACGCCGACCGATGCGGATATGGGGCCGGAGGCGGTTGTGGAAAAGATGGCTGAGGCGGTCGAGCAACTCGTTGCAGAAGCGGGGTCCGGATTGCAGGGGGTTTGTGCGGCCGGGATAGGAAGTCCCGGGCCGGCAAGGTACCGCAAAGGTATAATAGTGAATGCTACGAATATGCCGAAATTCAAGAACGTTCCGCTACGTCAAATGCTGAGTGAACGGTTAGGCAAACCGGTTGTCCTTGAGAATGATGCCAACGCCGCCTGCTGGGGCGAATATGTTCTGGGGGCAGGCAAAGGTGTTGAGGATATGGCCTTTTTTACGTTGGGTACCGGTATAGGCGGCGGCATTATCACAAACGGCGAACTTGTTCACGGCTGGGATGATAACGGGGCGGAACTGGGTCATATAATAGTTTATCCGGACGGGCGCAAGTGCGGCTGCGGCCAAAGAGGCTGCGCCGAAGCTTATGCCTCGGCCACATCGACGGCAAAAAGAACAACCGAAGCAATTGAAGCCGGGGCTGAATCCAGTTTGAAAGAAGTGTTGGAGGAAAAAGGTGAAATAACCAGCAAAGACGTTTATGAACATCTGGCAGGCGGTGATGAGCTTGCCAAAGAGATAACCGACAAGACGGCAGAAGTACTTGGGATTCTCTGTATCAATGTGCTGCACGCAGCAGAGCCGAAACGGCTGGTCTTTGCAGGAGGTATGATTGCCGCCGGTGACGTGCTGCTTAATAGAATAAGAGATTACTTCGATGAACATATATGGGCGTTGAAAAAAGAGACGGTTGAAATATGTTTTGCGACGCTTGGTGAAGATGCCGGCATAATCGGTGCGGCGGCTTTGGCAAAACAACTATACGAACATAACAAAGGCAAATCGTAAAAATCTGAAAGGAACGTTGCAGATTCGGGAGGAGTAAAAATGAGACGTCGTTCATTCTTGAAACTTACCGGCGGAGCATTTGCTTCGGCTTTGTTTAGTGGAGAAGCGGCCATTGAAGAATCTGCCTTGGCAGAGACTGAGGGTGGGGGAGTGTTAATCGACAGCGAAAAGCTGCGTGGTAGAAATCAGAACCGCTCAACGCTGGTGTGCCGAAATGGACTTGTCTGCGCAAGCCAGCCGCTTGCGGCAATGGCTGGTGTTGACATCTTAAAAGCCGGTGGCAATGCAATTGATGCGGCCGTCTGCACTAATGCGATGCTGAGCGTGGTCGAGCCGATGAGCTGCGGGCCGGGCGGCGACCTGTTCGCAATTGTGTGGATAGAAAAAGATAAGAAGCTTTACGGGCTGAACGCCAGCGGGCGGTCACCATATAACTGGTCTCTTGAGAGTGCAAACAAACTGGGATTAAAGAGCATCGGTTCTCATAGTCCTCTGTCATGGAGCGTGCCGGGCTGCGTCAGCGGCTGGTCGGCCCTGTTAGAGAAATTCGGTAAATTTGGGATGGGTAAGGTACTGGAAGCGGCGATTGACAGTGCTACCGGAGGATTTGCCGTTACACCGATTATTTCGGGCAAATGGTGGCGGCCGGACGGGAAATTTAAGAACCTGACCAGAACATTTACGCCTGGCGGTAAAAGGCCGGAGTTTGGAGACCTTTTTAAGAACCCGGATATGGCGAATTTTTTGAAAAAAATTACCAAAGGTGGGGCAGATATATTTTACAAGGGTGAAATCGCCGAGCGAATTGTCAATTATTCCAGGGCCAAAGGCGGGCGGTTCTCGATGCGTGACTTTCACGACCATACTGTTACCTGGGTCGAGCCGGTAAGCGCCAATTACCGCGGCTATGACGTGTGGGAGCTTCCTCCGAACGGGCAGGGGATAGCGGCACTGCAAATGTTTAATCTGCTGGAACATTTTGACATTGCATCGATGCGTCCGAACAGCGCCGAACAACTTCATCTTTTTATCGAGGCCAAGAAGCTGGCTTTTGAAGACCGTGCGGTATATTATGCCGATATGAATTTTGCCGAGGTGCCTTTGAAGCAGCTTATCTCAAAAGAATATGCCAGAGAGCGCCTCAAGCTGATTGACCCGAAGCGTGCGGCACAAAAAGTTTCTGCGGGAAGATTAAGAAGTTCTTCTGATACGGTTTACCTGACGGCGGCGGATAAACAAGGCAATATGGTTTCACTAATCCAGAGCATTTATTTCGGTTGGGGGTCACGGCTTGTTCCTGATGGTCTGGGTTTCTGTCTGCAGAACCGTGGGAAGCTGTTTTCGCTCAATCCGAAAGACCTGAACAGACTGGAGCCGCATAAACGGCCTTTCCATACGATTATTCCTGCATTTGTTACTCGCCGGGCAAAGCCGGTATTTTCATTCGGAGTAATGGGCGGTGATTTTCAGCCGCAGGGACATGCCCAGGTATTGATGAACCTGATTGATTTCGGTTTGTCAGTACAGCAGGCGGGTGAGCAGCCGAGAGTCTCACATTCGGAGAGTTCAAAGCCGACAGGAGAAAGAAGCACCGGGCCGGGCACCGTGACATTTGAAAGACATATTGATGAATCGGTAAAACGAAAGCTGGCTGAGATGGGCCATAAAATCAATAAAAACACCAGGGCCTTCGGGGGTTATCAGGGTATCTGGCGAAAAGATAATCCTCTGCGATATTTCGGCGGGTCGGACCCGCGCAAAGACGGTTGTGCAATTGGATATTAGTGGGGGTTAAAAGTTTATTTGCTTTTGGTCATCGGTGAGTGGTTCGTTTAGTGAGCCGGAGCGAAAGCCCTGCAGGTCGAGGGATATAAATTTAAAGCCGAGCGATTTTAATTTTTCAACTATCTTCGAGCGGCTGGGTTCACTCGTTATTTTTTCGATGTCTTCAGGGTGGGCTTCTATTCTGGCGACTGTGTCGTGATGGCGGACGCGAAACTCCACAAACCCGAGTGAGCGGAGGAAATCTTCGGCGAGTTCTATTTGGTTCAATCTTTGTTCGGTGATTTTAAGGCCATAACTGATTCGCGAGGCCAGGCAGGGAGATGCGGGGACGTCGGCAGTGGGTAAATTGAGGTTATGGCTTAATCGGCGGATGTCCTTTTTTGTCAGTTGCGATTCGGCAAGAGGACAGCGGATGCCGAAATTCTTAGCGGCACGGCTGCCGGGACGGAAATCGTCCTTGTCGTCGAAATTGTGGCCTGAAATAATGTGAGTGAAATTATGCTCTTTGGCGATGCCGGTGAGGATTTGGAAAAGATGGGATTTGCAGTGGAAGCAGCGGTCGGGATTGTTGGCTGAGTATGCCGAATCGGCCAGTTCGTTCGGCTCGACGGTACGGAGTTCGGCACCTATATCTTTGGCCATCTTAATCGCCTGGTCGTATTGGTTTTGCGGCAGGGAAGGGCCTTTTGCGATACAGGCCAGGACGTTTTCAGGGCCTAATGTATCGACGGCTGCTTTTAAGAGGAAGGTGCTGTCAACGCCGCCGGAATAGGCAACGAGGATCTTGCCGAGGTCTTTTATGTTTTGCTTTAGCGAATCGTATTTTTTGTCAATATTAGCACTCATTATCTCTATCATACAAATTTGCGGCGCCCCGGTAAAGACATTAGGGTTGTTTTAAGCGGGAGCGTTTTGTGATGATGATGAATATTGTGGTCATAAGTAGTATTGAAATGGCCATTGAGGGCAGCCAGGTAAGGCCGAATGCGGCAGGGATGTAGCCGCAACTAAGCGCAATAAAAGCAACGAATAAGCTATACGGCAGTTGGGTGCGGACATGGCGCATGTGGTCGCAGGAGCTTGAAACGGAACTCATAATCGTGGTGTCGGAGATTGGTGAGCAGTGATCGCCGAAGATGGCGCCATCGAGAACGGCACCAAAACTAATCATTGTGGTAAGGCCGTAAGAAGAGCCATCGAGTGCAAAGGCAATCGGTATGGCCGTCGGCATCAGGATGGCCATTGTGCCGTAGCTGGTGCCGGTGGCAAAGGAGACAACAGAAGCGGTGGTAAAGAGTATGGCCGGGAACCAATACGGCGAAAGGTTGTCGGCCAATATGGAGGCGAGAAAAGTGCCGGTATTTAGAACATCGCAGCAGTTTTTAAGCGACCAGGCGAGAGTTAGAATGCTCATCGGCAGTAAGCTTTTTTTCAGCCCGATGCGGAAACATCTGCCGATAGCGCCGAGACTGAGTGACGCTGAAAAGCGCGCACAAATCAAAGCGATGGCGAGGCCGAAAAGCGAGGCGTAAATGAGAATTATTCTGGAGTTTTCGACGCCGGTGATGGTATCCCGCCAATAGACCCAGTTGAGCGGTGAGGCGCCGGCTTTTAGTTTTTCCGGGCCTCCGCCGCTCAGCCACAGGCCTGTAATGTCAAAAAGAACCAGTCCCACCAGTGGTAAAAGTGCATTTCGTGCTCTGTGTTTGTGTGTCTGTGGGGTTCCGTGATGGGATGCTGTCTCGGCGGGCGGGTGCTCGTCGAGAGGGCGTGATGAATTTTGTGCGGTTTTCATCGGGCCAAAATCTCTGCCGACAATAATGTGCATAAAGACAAAAATAATCATAAGCTGACAGTAAAAGCGGAAGCTGAGGGCGTCGAAAAAAATTGCATATCCATCTCTTTGTATGCCGAGTTGATGTGCTACTGCGGTGAAGAGGCCGACTTCGTATACTATCCAGGTGCTGATAAGAGCCAGACCGGCGACAGGGGCGCTTGTGGCATCGACAATGAAGGCGAGTTTTTCACGGCTGACGCCGAAACGGTCGGTTATCGGTCTCATAGCCGAACCGATAATCATAGCATTGGCATAATCGTCAATGAAACAGATTATTCCCATCAAAGCGGTGGTTAGTTGGGCGGATTTTTTGCCGTTGACCCATCGCAGAAATAATTTAATTAGTCCGCTGAACCCGCCGGTAGCAAAGACGACGGTAATCATTACGAAAATCGGTGGTGCGAATGCAAGTATCTGAAGATTGCTTTTGGATGTAAGTGCCGTTTTAGTAAATGAGACGGCGGTGATGAGACCGTTTACCCAGGCAGCCGGGTCGACCGGTGTGTTGGGAACAGTGGCGAGCAGGCCACCAATGATTACGGCAGTTGTCAGACTAAGAAAGACACGGCCGGTAACAAAAGCAAGTAAAATGGCAATTAATGGCGGCAGTATGCTGTACCAGGGACCGATATTAGAATCTGGGCGGACGGTCGGCGCATAAAGAAAAGCCAGTGCACATATAGCACTGAAGATAACGACTGAAACAGCAATTTTTATGAAAGTATTGGACTTCAAGGAACCCGTCTTTAGTAAATACCTGTTATCATCGTAGGAACATTATTTCTGTTTTTCCTCAAGCTGCGATAATTGCTCTGAACAAATGGAGTTAGATTTTCCATATATTTTGTAAAACGGAATTTGTGTCACGGCTTGTTATACGAATTATCCGGATGTTTGTAAAGTGGGTGGAGGTTTTTTGTGGCAGGTTTTTTGATGTTTTGGTATAGTCTGCGAAAATCGTAGTGTTTTTCGTTTTTGTGAAAGGGAGAAATTAGAATGAAATTTAAGAAGCTCGTTTCAAATCTTGGGGTGCAAATTTTTGTGGCTATGTTCGCCGGTATTGCGGTTGGGTTTTTGATGAAGGAAAAGGCCAATATGTTTGCGCCGCTTGGTGAGTTGTTTATTAAGCTGCTTATGATGTTGGTGATACCGTTGATATCGGTGTCAATTATTTCGGGTGCGGCTTCGCTGGGCAGGACGAAATCAGCCGGCAAGCTGGGACTTGCAACGGTGGGCTATTATCTGGGGACGACCGCTTTTGCCGTTACGCTTGGTCTTGTATTTGCAAATATTTTCAAGCCGGGCGTGGGCATAGATTTTTCCAAGGTGAAAAACATGTTTGAAAGCGGAGAAATTCCGGAAGCTGCAGCAGTGCCAGGGTTCTGGGAGACAGTAAAGGCATTTGTCCCGTTTAATCCGTTCGAGGCTTTTGCAACCGGCAATGTTATTCAGGTATTGTTTTTCTGTCTGCTGGTAGGGCTTGGGATTTCAACGCTGAAGCAGGACAAGAGAGAGTTTCTATCGAGATGCTTCGATAATATGACCGAAGCTCTTATATGGGTGATTGGGATTATAATGAGGACGGCGCCTATCGGCGTGTTCGCACTGATGGCCGATGCCGTGGGGACATGCGGATTTGATATTCTTGGAAGTATCATTAAGCTGCTAATCGTATATACGATAGCACTTCTTGTTCATATGTTAGGCGTTTTTTCGCTGACGATAAAATTATTTTCCAGGGTGAGCGTAAAACGTTTTTTCGCAAAGATGCTCAAGCCGCAATTATTTGCTTTTACGACATCATCGTCGCTGGCGACGCTGCCGGTGACCTTTGAGGTTTGTGAAGAAGATCTCGGCGTTTCAAAAGAGACCGCTTCCTTTGTTCTTCCACTGGGTGCGACGGTCAATATGAACGGCAATGCGATTTATTTTGGGATAGTTGCGGTATTCTTCGCCCAGTTATTCGGGATGGAGCTTGGTTTTTCTCATTATGCTGCGATTATATTCACGGCGACTCTGGGGGCGGTCGGTTCGGCGGGAGTGCCGGGGCCGTGTCTGTTAATTTTTGCAGTTTTGCTGTCGGCCAACATACCGCTGGAGGGGATACCGCTGGTATATGCGGTGGACAGGCTGTTCGATATGATGCGTACGACGGTCAATATTACAGGTGATGCGGCCTGTGCGGTAATAGTCGATGGGGTAACAAGGGAAAAATGAGTGCCGGGTGCTCCTGGGGGTATAAAAAGGAAAGCCGATGGTGGGAGTCGAACCCACAACCTCAGCTTTACGAAAGCTGTGCTCTGCCATTGAGCTACATCGGCAAATACCCCGGCCATCATATAATTTGAAGGTGTGTTTGTAAAGGGTCGGGATTTACAAAGAACAATAATGAAAAAGCTAATTACAATTTGCTTGACAGCTTGTCGGCAATACGATATAGGCTTAGAATTGAAATCAGGGTCGGTGCCCGAGTGGCTAAAGGGGATGGGCTGTAAACCCATTAGCGTAAGCTTACGTTGGTTCGAATCCAACCCGGCCCAATAATTTTTTTGGGGGCAGACTATGGGATAATATTTGATTGTAACTAAGAAATGGAGCCAGTTATAACCATCCCGACATTCAGCGATAATCTTATTTATCTGTATAGGTATGACCAAAATAATGTGTTTGCAGTTGACCCCAGCGACGCTTCGGCGGTGCTGGACATCATAAATAAACACGGACTGAATCTTACGGAGATTTTCATCACACACCATCACTGGGACCACGTTGGTGGAAATTCGGAGTTGAAAAAAGCGGCCGGCTGCAAAGTCATCGGCCCCGACAAACAAAGGACACCGGGTATAGACCATGTTGTCGAGGATGGTGAGGTTGTAACAATTGGTAATACAAAGGTAGAAGTCATAGCGACGCCGGGCCATACTCGCACATCGGTCTGTTATTATATCGGGGCAGCGGGCAATAACGAGAATGGGATTCTCTGGACGGGCGATACATTGTTTACGGGGGGCTGCGGCAGAGTATTTGAATGTGATGCGAAAACAATGCTGGGTTCTCTGCTTAGATTGGCAGCTTTGCCTGATGAGACAAGAGTGTACTGCGGGCATAATTATACAGTTGAAAACTATGAATTTGCCTTGAGTCTTGGGCCTGATAACCAAAAGGTGAAAGAGCATCTTGAGCAAATCAGAGAGGCGCAAAAGCAGGGCGGGCAGACGGTTCCAACAACGATATTGCAGGAGAGGGCAACGAATGTGTTTTTGCGGTGCGATACCGAAGAGAAACTATGAAAGCCAGGCCTCCCGTTGGTTACTTATAGCGGATATAATATCCGCGACGAGCTGGTCACAGGGACCGCCCAATATTTAAAGTCAACCTAACAAGGAGACCTGACAATGAATA
>Ga0180432_10008486_pt1 | contig 12765 bp, 11 predicted proteins | sample SS_ome_10_FD_132414 | JGI IMG/M metagenome (GOLD analysis project Ga0180432, IMG submission 132414) | Hypersaline lake sediment archaeal communities from the Salton Sea, California, USA - SS_1_MS_2 metaG | ecosystem: Environmental > Aquatic > Non-marine Saline and Alkaline > Hypersaline >...
GCGGGGAGAGACGCGGAGCCTCGTGAATCTCGAGGCCGATGCCGTGCCCGAGGCCGTGGCCGAAGAGGTCCCCGTACCCCTTGGCGGTGATCAGATCGCGTGCGGCCGCATCGACGGCGATGCCTGTCTCTCCCGCCTTCGCAGCTTCGATGCCGGCGAGATTCGCCTGCAAGACGATCGCGTAGATCGACTTCGCACGTTCGGATGGCGTCCCGACCGAGAACGTCCGTGTCATGTCGGATCGGTATCCGTCGACGCACGCGCCGAAGTCGAAGAGCAGAAGATCGTGGGAGCGAAGGGGAGCGGGTCGACGGAATGGGTTGTAGTGGTTGAGCGCGGCGTTCGGCCCGGCCGAGACGTTGATCTCGAAGGCGATCTGTTCTGCGTGGGGCGACTCGCGGATCAGCCACTCGAGGCGGAGCGCGACCTCCGCCTCGGTCATCCCGATTCGGATCTCGTCGACCAAGCGGGTCAACGCTTCATCGGCGATCCGCGCTGCGGCCTTGAGGGATTGGATCTCGTCCGGGGCCTTCTTCCGCCGGAGGGCTTCGACAGGGTCGGCCTTCGAGACGAGTTCCCCCTCCCACACACCTCGGACGGTCTCGACCCATCGGTGCGAGACGCGGTTCGCTGCGAAGGCGGCGCGGTCGAGACCATGCGCGTCAAGGGCGGCGGCGAGGCCCTTCGAGGGCCAGCTTCGCGTCTCCTCGACCTCGATACCGTCGGCCTCCCGGTCGGCCTGCTCCGTATAGCGCGAGTCGGTGAGAAGCACCGTTTCGCCGCCGGTCACGATCAGGGCGCCTTCGCCGGTGAATCCCGTGAGATAGCGAATCGACGCTTGATCCGAGTTCTCCAAGTTGTAGGCGATGAAGGCGTCTTCTTCGAGGGTCGCGACGAGCCTCCTTCGACGATCTGCGTGGTCGGCCATCGGCAATCGCTCCTTCCGTGGCGTTGGAAGCCGACCCGCCGTGAGCCCGGGCCGGCTGTCTGCCGGAGTCTATATGCGCGGGAACCGGCTTGTCAATGGAAAAACCGGCCGCTATACTCCCGAGCCATGCCGACGCTTGCGGACTTCAAGAAACGCCTCTTAGAGCTGGAACGCGACATCGAGAACCGTCTTCCGGGATTGGAGGACCGAGCGTCCGTCGAAGCGTTTCGCGTGGAGTTTCTCGGCCGGAAGGGGCGCATCGCTCGGCTGTTCAAGACGCTCGGAGAGCTCGAGGCGGCGGACCGCCGCGCAGCGGGCGAACTCCTGAACGAGTTGAAGGGGCGCGCGTCCGCGGCCGTGGAGGAACGGGAAGGCGAACTGGAGAAGGCGAGGCTTGCGCATCGTCTGGAGACCGAGTTCGTTGACATGACGCTTCCCGGCCTGCGCGGACCGCTCGGGCGGATGCACCCCCTAACGAAGGTCCAGCAGGAAATCGAGTCGATCTTCATGCGGATGGGGTTCGACGTGGCGACCGGACCGGAGATCGAAACCGAGTACTACAATTTCGAGGCCTTGAACATCGCCGAGGAGCATCCGGCACGGGCCGATTGGGACACGTTCTACATCGGGGACGACACGCTCCTGCGTCCGCACACGTCGCCGGTGCAGATTCGCGTGATGGAGAGTTCGTCCCCCCCGGTTCGGGTGATCTGCCCCGGTCGCTGCTATCGGCGCGATGCGCAGGATGCGACACACTCGCCGGTCTTTCATCAGATCGAGCTCCTTTGGATCGAGGAGGGATTGACCCTCGCCAACCTGAAGCACGTCGTCGAGCTGTTCACCGAGGAGTTCTTCGGCGAGGGCTACGAGATGCGCTTCTCGGGAGACTTCTTCCCGTTTACGGAACCGTCCGTCCAGGTACACATCCGGGCACCCGGTGCCGACGATTGGCTCGAGATCATGGGAGCGGGGATGGTCGATCCTGCGGTCCTGACTGCCGTCGGCCACGATCCGGAGGCGGTCTCGGGGTTTGCCTTCGGGCTCGGAATCGAGCGAATGGCGATGCTCAAGTACGGTATCGGCGACATTCGGACGTTCCTGACCAACGACCTTCGATTCCTCAAGCAGTTCTGATCGTTCCGCGCGAACCGCGTTCTATCGATCCGAGCCTCCGCCGTGGAAGCGTTTGAACAAGAGTGTCGCGTTCTGCCCACCGAACCCGAACGAGTTCGAGAGCGCGATCCCGATCGGCATCGAGATCGGCTCGGGAGTGTAGTCGAGATCGCACGCTGGGTCGGCAGTCTCGTAGTTCAGAGTGGCCGGGATGTACTCGTGAACGATCGACAAGACGGTCGCGATCGCTTCGACTCCTCCTGCGGCGCCGAGCAGGTGTCCGATCTGCGACTTGGTCGAGCTGACCCTCACGCGATTGGCGGCGTCGCCGAGGGCCGCGCGGATCGCTTTGGTCTCCGCCGGGTCGTTCAGCGGTGTCGAGGTGCCGTGAGCGTTCACGTAGTCGATCGATCCGGGTGAGACGTCCGCCTGGTGGATCGCCAGCTCGATCGCACGGCGCTGTCCGGCGCCGTCCTCGGCCGGGGCGGTGATGTGAGACGCGTCCGCCGTCATCCCGAATCCGGCGAGTTCCGCGTAGACCGCCGCTCCGCGAGCGGCCGCATGCTCCTCCGCTTCGAGCACGATGAAGCCGCCTCCCTCTCCCATCACGAAGCCGTCGCGATCGAGGTCGAACGGCCGTGAGGCGCGCTCCGGCTCATCGTTCCTGCGCGAGATGGCCCCCATCCTGGCGAAACCGGCGTAGGTGATTCGGAGCAGGACCGCTTCGGCCCCTCCGGCGAGGACGCAGTCGGCGGCTCCGGTGCGAATCAGCTCGCCGGCGAGTCCGATCGCGTGAGCGGAGCTCGCGCAAGCCGAGACCACGCCGAAGTTCACTCCTCGAAGCCCGTGAGCGATGGAGATCTCGCCGGCGAGGGCGTTCGGCATCATGCGAGGGACGAAGAACGGACTGATGCGGCGGGGGCCTTTCTCATTGAGGATCAGGAAGTTCTCCTCGAACGTGAGGAGCCCACCGATCCCCGTCCCGGCGACGACGCCGGCGCGATCGCGATCGATCGCATCCGGATCGAGCCGCGCGTCATCCATGGCAAGGCCCGCTGCTGCGAGGGCGAGCTGAGCCGATCGATCGAGCCGTCGTGCCTTCTTCGGGTCGATGTACGCATCCGGAGCGAAATCGACGACCGGGGCTCCGATCTGGACGTCAATCCCTTCGAGGTCGATCAAGTCGTCGACGCGGCGGACCCCGGTTCGTTCCTTGCAGAGGCCCTGCCAGAAGGCGTCCTTGCCCTCTCCGATCGACGTCACCGGGCCGAGGCCGGTGACCAGGACGCGCCTAGCCATAGGTCTCTTTCACCCGCCGAAGGACGTCGAGCCATTCCTGGGAGGTGCCGGCCTCTTCCGAGTCGTTGGCTCCGTCGCGGGCCTCCGCGAGGTCGATCTCCTCGAGGGGTACCGCATGCTCGACCAGGACCGTGACGGCCCCCTCTTCGGAGACGCGGAGACTCCCGCCGAAGCACGCGAAGACCCGTTCTTCTTGCGGGGTTTTCACGCGCAGCGGCCCGCTGCGGATCGTCGCGAGGAGGGGGGCGTGGTCGTCCATGACGGCGAACTCGCCGCGCGTGCTCCTCGCGACGACCATGGTCGCTTCACCGTCGTAGAGCGTACGGTCTGGAGAGCGGACTTGGCACTGCATAGGCACCTCCGAGTCCGAAGACTATAGAGATCGTCTCGACGGGTCTCAAGAGGTCCCGGAAGCGGGTGGCTCCTCGTCGCTCTCCGCTCCGGAAAGGATGTCGATCGACCGACTGGCGCCGATGCGCGTGGCACCGGCATCGATCATCGCGATCGCCGTCTCGTAGTCGCGGATTCCGCCCGCCGCTTTCACGCCCATCTCCGGACCGACCGTACTGCGGAGGAGCGCAACGTCCTCGACCGTCGCGCCGCTCGGCCCAAAACCTGTTGAGGTCTTCACGAAATCGGCCCCCGCCTCCTTCGCAAGACGCGCTCCGGCGACCTTCTCCTCGTCGGTCAGGCGAGCCGTTTCGAGGATGGCTTTGACCAACACGGGACGGGGGGCCGCCTTCGCCACCTTGCAGATCGTGCGGATGTCCTCGATGACCGCTTCGGTATCCCCCTCCTTCAGAGCGGCGACGTTAATGACCATGTCGAGCTCGTCTGCGCCGTCCTCGATCGCTGTACGAGCCTCGCACGCCTTCGCCGCGGTCGCCGCCATGCCGTGGGGGAATCCGATGACGATGCAGACCTTCACGTCCGTTCCCTGGAGCTTCTCGGCGACGAGGCGCGCGTGACAGCCGTCGACGCAGGCTGAAGCGGCGTTCAGCTCGATCGCTTCCCTACAGAGCTTCACGACCGCCTCGCGGGTCGCTGAGGGTCCGAGAACCGTGTGGTCGATCATCCGGGCCAGCTCGGTTCGCTTCATCGTTCCTCCGTTCGCCGATAGGAACCCCTACGAGCGTCCGAGGACGGTTCCGCGATCGGCACGTTCGAATAGGTGGAAACTTCGCCCTCCCTCATGAACGAACCCAACGATCGTGTATCCATCGGAGAATAGCAACTCGAACCCCCGGCGCGTCAGGAGCCGCCACGAGCGAGCCGCCTCCTCGTCTTCGGCGCGAAGCCGGTCGAGGTCGGCCGGAATCTCGACCAGAACGAAGCGACCGGACGGGGAGCTCCCCACGTCAGAGAGCGCTCGAAGACCGGATGAGAGGGCGCGCGTCTTCGTCAGGACATGCATTCGATCGAGCCCGACGTCGAAGTGCGGAGGGGGCTTCCCGCCGTCGAGAATTGCGGTGACCCGCGGGGAGTTCACCCACCATTCGATGCGAAGACGGTCGGTCGCCAGTCCAGCGTTCTCCCGATCCCGAAGCGGTCCGAGAGCGTTCCGAACGTGAGCCGGGGCGATGGCGCCGAGACGGTTGAACGCGATGTGCGCGGGAGGGCTGCGGAGAGGGTCGCCCCACCAGAAGACGAGCTCGACGCCCTCGGTGTGGCAGGCCGAGCGTTCTGCGCCCCGTAGGGCCTGTGCAGTCCCTCGATTGCGAGAGCCGGGGGCGACGCCGAGGAAGGCCGTGAACCGCGCTGGGAACCGGTCCGCCTCTGCTGCGAGGTCCACAAGGGCGCCCTGCAAGGTCCGACGAGAGCCTTCGGTCTCCCAAGCTCCGAGAAGCAGACCCCCTGAACGACGAATCCCCGCGAGGATCGGGACGGTCAGAATCGAGCGCGATCGAGGACCGAGAAGTTGCTCCTGAAGTCGCTCGCAGAGGAGCAAGTCGTCAAGCGACTCGATGCGGTCAACTGCGATACTCATCGGCGCGATCGACGTTCTGTCTCCGCTTGTCGGCGTACATCCTGCGGTCGACCTCTTCGAGAATGGACTCGAGCGACCTTGACTCGTGGGGGAGCCGGGTGTACAGGCCGATCGCCAGACCGATCTCCACTCCGGCGATCCCCGCTCGTCTGGGGACGGCCTCCACCTTGGCGCGCAGGCGGGCGGCGACCGGAGGGGCCTCACGGTCGGTCTCCGGCATGAAGACGAGGAACTCGTCGCCCCCGTATCGGATGACGCGATCGGCAGAGCGGACGTTCTCGCGGATGCAAATGGCAACCTCCTTGAGAACCTCGTCACCCTTCAGGTGACCGAACCGGTTGTTGATTGCACGGAAGCCGTTGACATCGAGCATCATCAGCGTGAGCGGGTGCTCATAGCGGTCGCTGCGGCTCAGCTCGGGGGCGATCAGCGAGTTGAAGTAGTGGCGGTTGTAGAGCCCGGTGAGCGGATCCCGGACCGCCTGATCGCGAAGGCTCGCCTGGGATGCGAGGTTCGAGAGAGCGGTCGCCAGGTGATTGGCGACAACTTCGAGGAGCTGTCGATCCTCGTTGTCGAAGAAGCCGACGACGAGGCTCTCGAGGTTGAGAACGCCGTACAGACGGTCGGTGACGAGTACGGGGACGGCCAGCTCGGATCGCGTCTCGGGGAAGGACTCGTGGTAGCGCGGATCGCTCGAGACCTCTTCGATCAATGCGCCGCGGCGATTGCGGGCGACCCACCCGATGACCCCCGTGCCCGGCGGGAGGATCCAGCCTCGCTCGAGGCTGCCTCTCGCGTATGGACCGCGCAGATCGGCGAGGGCGAGTCGTCCCCGGTCGTCGAACAGGAAGAACTCGCCGATCTCGTCCGGGAATTGGTCGGCCAGGAAGTCGAGCGTATTGGAGACGACCTGTTCGACGGTCGAGGCGGACGCGATCCGTTGTCCGAACGAGTAGATTCGTTCCAAGGCTTCTCGGCGGCGCTGATCGGAGACGGCGACCGAAAGCTGGCTTGCCAGCGCCGAGAGGACCTCGAGATCGTCCTCTCCGAATGCGGCCAAGCGCTGGCTCTCGGCGCAGATGGCGCCGGACGGCCCCTTCCGGCCGGGGATCGGGATTGCGATGACCGAACGGATCGACGCGCGGGAGCCGTTGTAGCGTTCATCCTCCCGTGCATCGGGGATGATCACCGGTTCGTCGTACTTGAGCGCCCACCGGGTGATCCCGGGCCCCTCGATCGGGCTTCTGAGCCCCTTGGCGCTCATCTCACCCGGAGGGAAGAGGGGTTTGGTCGACATCCCGAGCTTGACGAGTTCCGGTCCTTCCGCGATCCATATGGCGCAGTAGTCGTAGTCCATGTCATCCCGCGTCCGACGGGCGGCGAGATCACAGAGCATCTCGATGGAGCCTGCCTCGGAGAGCTCGGTGCCAAACCCCCAGAGCGCGTGGAGCCTGTCCTTCTGGCGACGAAGCTGATCGAGCTTGTGAACTCGCTCGACGGCGAGCGCCGCGAAGTTGGCGAGCGCCGCGACCGGCTCGATCGAATCGATCCTGGGGACGCTCTGGTCGATCGGGTCGTCGACGGAGATCGAGCCGATGATCCCGCTCGTTCCTCGCAATGGAATGAACAGGAAGTCGTCGACATGCCATCCTTCGACCGAGATCGTCCCTTTCAGTCCCCATTCGGGCGCCCACGGAGTCTTCGTGTGCGGAACGTAGTAGGCGGGCCCCAGGCGGAACTCGTCTTGGAAGACCCCTCGGCGTTGCTCGATCGACATCGGATCCTGGGACCGCAGTGCGGCGTCCTGCTCCGGGTCGAGTCCCGACGAGAGGATCTTGTAGACATCGCCCTCGAACGGGACCGGGATCGAGAGGTCGTAGAGCGACAGCACCGCGCGGCGAAACCCGCTGTACTCGGTGATGGTATCGAGAACCAGTTGAAGGATTCGATCGATGTCTCGTTCGCCGAGGATGATCTCGGCGAGGTTGAGAATCGCGTTATGCAGCCTCATCAACCGCGTCTCCTGGGTGATATCTCGGATCGTTCCCTCCAGCTTCCCCTCGCCGGGATCTCCAATCGGGCGCGATCGGACTTCTCCGACGTATGTCGCCCCGGACTTCCCGATGAAGTGGTAGATCGTCGGAACCTCATCTCCCTGGACCTTGCGAACAAGGGCGTCGTGAAGCCGCTTCTGATCCTCCTTCGCGACAAGGTCGGCGGCGGGCCGTCCGATCAGCTCGCTTCGCGTGTATCCGGAGAGCTCCTCGATGAAGTGGTTGATATAGGTCAGAACGCCCTTTTCCATCTCGAAGACGCCGACCGGCGCATTGTCCACGAGCTGGCGGAACCGCCGATGCAGTGCCGGCAGTTCGCACAACGAACGGTGGCGGCGCGCCGCCCGGTCGATCAGGAGTTCGAGCAGGCCCCCTTCGTCGGCTTGAGGAACCCAGCACGATGCCCCGGCGGACAGAAGCGCGAGACCGGCCTCGGGATCGTCAGTGTCAGCGACGGCGATGATCTCCGGACCCTCGGGACCGGCGATGGAGGCCACCCGCGAAACGCAGTCGGAGAGGCGTCCTTCGGCCTGCAGGACGATCACCGCGGCGCCTTCGACGTTCAGGTTCCGCCCATCGCCAAAACGTGCGGGCACGACCTCGTATCCGGCGTCAGCGATCCGGGCGGCGAGAGCCTTGTCGGGAGTGTCTGCAGCGTGGATGAGAACGATTCGAGTCGGATCATGGGTAGTCATCGCTCTCTCACGATCCGATCGCCTGCCGGATCTGCTCGTCGTCATTCGTCCACCCGCGCGCGACACCGACGATCAGGTCGAGGTGGACACGCTGTCCAAGGAGCCTCTCGATCCCTTGACGGGCGTCGATGCCGATCCGCTTGATCCGCCGTCCGGCCTTCCCGATGAGGATTCCCTTCTGCGAATCGCGGGCGACGAGAATCTCGGCTTGAATCTCCACCAGCCCATTCTCACCCTCGCGAAGCCATCTGACGCGGACGGTCGTCGAGTACGGGATCTCCTGGAATGTTTGCGCGAAGACCTGCTCTCGGATGATCTCCTCGATCAGAAATCCCAGCGGACGGTCGCATTTCACATCGGGCGGGAAGAGAGGGGAGCCGGGGGGAAGATACTCGATGGTCGTCGATACAACGTCGTCGAGCCCGTCTCCGCGAGTTGCCGATACCGGAATCAATTCGGCGAACCGACCGGTCGCCTCGTAGGCGATCAGCGTCTCCTCGAGGCGATTCCCTTTGGCGAGGTCGATCTTGTTGACCAAGAGAAGGATCGGAACGTCGAGGCCCTCCAGGCGATGGAGAGTGTGGGCGTCGAACGGCGTCACTTCGCCCCAAGGCTCGGTCATATAGAGGAGAACGTCGATCCCCCGCAGTCCGCGGTAAGCTTCTCGGACGAGTCTCCGTCCGAGCTTGTTCATCGGTTCGTGCAGGCCGGGCGTATCGACGAAGACGACCTGCGCTCGTTCGGTCGTCAGGATGCAGCGGATGCGATGTCGAGTCGCCTGGGGCTTGGTCGAGGAGATCAGGAGCTTCTCCCCGATGACGGCGTTCAGGAACGTCGATTTCCCGACATTCGTCCGGCCGAGGAGACCAACGAGGCCGGCCCTGAACGCCTGCGTCGTCTCACCCGAGAGTCCGGGTGACGGCGAACGCCGGGCCTCAGGGTGCACTTCGAGTCGTATCTCGGCCGCTTCCTTGCCTCTCCGCATGGTCTGAACCCGAATCCCGAGAATCGAGTATACATGTCGAAAACATCGTTGTAAAGCGAACCTCAGGCCCCTATACTCAGTCTTTGGGAGCCTTCATGATCACCCTCGTCACCAACATCGGCCAGCTCGTGACCCCGGAAGGACGGGGGGCTGCATTCGGGGCCCGAATGTCCGATCTGCGGGTCTACGAGAACGTCGAGGTCGTCATCTCCGACGGTCGGGTCGAATCGGTCGGGCCCTCGGGAGGCCGAACGGATGTGTCTCAGACGATCGACGCGGGGGGGCGGGTCGCGCTCCCGGGCCTGATCGATCCCCATCGGCACCTCGACGCGGTCCCTTCTCCGGTTGGTGGGGCGGTCGTGGGATGCGTGCTTCGGCCGGCTTCGCAGGAAGCCGAGGCGGTCGAGAAGCGACTCCTTCGTGGGTTCCGGCGCGCGGCGCTCTCGGGGACGTCGATGATCGAGATCAAGTGCGGATCTGGAGGCGGAGAAAACGGGGAGATCGAGAGCCTCTCGAGGGCCCGAGAGGCGGCCCGGTCGACTCCGCTTCGCGTCGCGTCGACGCTGTTCGCCGATTGGCCCGGCGGCGGCTCGCGGAGCCGTGACGATCGCATCACCGAGATGATCAGCGAGCTGATCCCCGTGGCTCGACGGCGGCGACTGGCGCAGTTCTGTGACGTGGTCTGCGGCGAGGAGGCCTACTCCGCGCGCGAGGCGGAGGCGATCCTTCGTGCTGCGCGAGGCGCCGGGCTGGGGCCGAAGCTCCACGCCCTCGGTCGGGAGACCGACGCAGCGGCTCTGCTCGGCGAGAAGCTGCGCGCGGCGTCGGTCGATCATCTGTCGGTCCATTCGCCACGCGCATCGGCCGGCCTTCGTCGAAGCGGTGTCGTCTCCGTGCTCCTTCCGGGGGCGGCTCTTCTCTCTGAGGAGGCGGCCCCGGACGCGAGACGGATGATCGACGATGGGATGGCCGTCGCCCTCGGAACCGACTTCAGCTTCCTCGGGTCAGGCGTCGAGTCGATGTGGGTCTGTATGGCGCTCGGCGTCGCCAAGATGGGGATGACGCTGGAGGAAGGGATCCTCGCATGTACGTTGAACGCTGCTGCGGCCCTTGAATCCGCTGACGAAGCTGGTTCCATCGAGCCTGGGAAGTTCGGCGATCTTGCCATTCTCGATGTCGATGACTATCGAGAGATCCCCGGCAGCATCGGGGGAGACCCGGCGTGGATGACGATCATCGACGGTCGCCCGGTGCGCTCGCTGTGACGCGTGTTCTTGCCTTTGCGAAGGTCAACCTGTCCTTGGCCGTCCTCGGCCGGCGTGAGGACGGGTATCACGAGATCGACTCGATCGTGCAGACGATCGACCTGTTCGATGAGATCAGGATCCGCGTCGGCGGGACGAGAGTCCGGGTGACGAATGACCTGACGGACCTGACCGGGCCCGATCTCGCCGCCGTCGCCGCCGAGCGGGTCCTCCGCGAGAAGGGGTCGACGAAGGGCGTTCGGATCGAGATTGCAAAAGGGATCCCCGCCGGTGCCGGACTCGGTGGAGGATCGTCGGACGCGGCCGTGGCCCTTGCGGTGGTCGATCGCCTTGTCCCACCGCGGCTGCCCGGACCGGTCCTCGTCGGGATCGCGGCGGGGATCGGCTCCGACGTGCCGATCTTCCTCCGCGGTGGGCGGCTTCGAATCACCGGGCGTGGGGAGAGACTGGCGCCGGCAGGGCGGCCCACGGGCGAGGTCTTCGTTCTCCTGGTTCCGCCGATTCGCTGCGAGACCCCTCGCGTCTACCGCGGGTGGAGCGACCCGGGTCCGAGGTCCTCTTCGCAGTGTGCAATGGGGGAGAACGACCTCCTCGAATCGGCGCTCTCGGCCTACCCCGCGTTGAGGAGGTACCATGATGGGGTCAAGGAACTCGGTGCGACGACGTCGGGGATGAGCGGGAGCGGATCGGCGTTCTACGCCGTCTTCCGCAGCCGGGGGGAGGCGGAGGGGGCCGCGGAGGGTCTGCGAGTGCGCTTCCCCGAGGCAAGGGTCTTCGTTTGCGGGGCGACGGAATCGGGGTCCAGGGTTGTCGAAGGAGACGAGTAGGTGAAGATCGCGATCGACGGGCCGGCCGGATCGGGAAAATCGTCGCTCGGGCGGGCGCTGGCCGAGCGGTTCGGATGCCGGTTTGTGGAGACGGGGAAGATGTACCGAGCTGTCGGGCTTGGGTTCAGGCGTGGGCTGACCCTCGATCAGATCGATCTCGAGGTGACGGAGTCGGGGCGGGTCCTGATGAACGGCGAGGACGTGACCGATCGCCTTCACACGCCGGAGATCGACCAGGCGGCCTCCGAGGTCGGGACGATGGGCGAAGTGCGGGAGCGGCTGGTGGCGCTCCAACAGGAGATGGCGCGTGGGATCGACGTTGTGATGGAAGGTCGGGATATCGGGACCGTCGTCCTCCCCGACGCCGACGTGAAGATCTTCCTGGCAGCGAGCCCCGCCGAGCGGGCACGAAGACGGGCGGCGGATCGCGGCGAGGTCGATACGGAACGGACGTTGAGCGAGATCGAAATCCGGGACGAAAGAGACACGTCCAGGGCGATCGGACCCTTGAACGCCGCTTCCGATGCGACTATAATCGATACCGATCGAAAGCCCCTCGCAGAGGTCATTTCCGAGGCAATACACTTGGTCAAGGAGCGGTTGCAAGGGCGTTGTTCCGGGGACTAAGGAGCGGACTGAGAAACGGCATCTACTCGATCACAACGTGGTCATTGTACGTTGTGTTGAAGCTGTTCTTTCGTTTGCGAGTGCTCGGCCGGGAGAACGTCAAGCGAAACAGGTCCTACGTCATCGTCGCTCGTCATCGAAGCTACTGGGACATCCCGGTCATGGCCGTCGCCCTCGGCGCCAGGAATCGGATTCAGTTCATCGCACGGCGGGGTCTGATGAAGGGGAACCCGATCTTCCGGCTCGCCATCCGAGCCTACTCGACCGCCATCGACCGAGACCGATTCGCCAAGTCGGACTTTCGGCGAATGAGAGAGACCTTCATGCAAGAGCGGCTGATCGGTCTGTTCCCCGAAGGGACGACCAAGGAGCACGTTGACGCGAAGACGGGCGCAGTCCGGTTCGCGGAGATGGCGAAGAAGGAGATACTTCCGGTGAACATCAAGCCGGATGGTCCCTACCCGCCGGAGTACCCCTTTCGCTATCCGAAGGTGACCGTCTCGATCGGACAGCCGTTTCGGGTTGCGGATCTCAACGGGGACGAGACGGCCGGCGAGGAGAGGTCGGAGAGGCGCCGGAGGATGAACGAGCGGCTGATGGAGCGAGTTGATACGGCATGAGGAATGAGGGAGGATAACGCCCGAAGCTCGTGCCACGGGCCCGAACCACGCTAGAGCGGGGAGGAAACAACAAGTGATGGCTGTGGAGCATGGATAGCAGAATCAAGATGGAAGACGCTTTCTCGGAAAGCGACGTCAAGACGTACAGCCGGGGAGATACGATCTCCGGGACCGTTCTTCAAGTCAACGACAGCGAGATCCTCGTCGACATCGGCTACAAGTCGGAGGGGATTCTTCCTGTCGCCGAACTCTCTCCGTTCCGCGAGAACGGAGAGATCAAGGAGGGTGAGGAGATCGAGGTTCTCGTCACCTACATCGACGAGGAGAAGGGGACCGTCTACGCATCCGAGAAGCAAGCCGAATAC
>Ga0180432_10008487_pt1 | contig 12763 bp, 17 predicted proteins | sample SS_ome_10_FD_132414 | JGI IMG/M metagenome (GOLD analysis project Ga0180432, IMG submission 132414) | Hypersaline lake sediment archaeal communities from the Salton Sea, California, USA - SS_1_MS_2 metaG | ecosystem: Environmental > Aquatic > Non-marine Saline and Alkaline > Hypersaline >...
CGCCGGCAAAGGATGTTTCGGGAGTTAATGGGGCAAATGGGCAAGCGTTATGAAGGGGTGCGACTAAGCAACTATCAAGTGTCCCACCCCGGCCAAAAGGAAGTGGTCGATTCGCTTCGCAAATACGGCGAAAAGATGCTTGAAGAAATCGCAGCCGGAAACGGCATCGTCCTTTTTGGTAGCGCCGGCACGGGAAAGGATCATCTTATCATCGCAATGGCCCGATACGCCATTTTGAAACACGGGCTAACCGTCCAATGGTGGAACGGATTGGATTTGTACGGACAATTCCGCAACACAATTGGCAACGATAATCAAACTGAAATGGGGTTGATTCGGGAGTTGATGAATCCCGACATCCTTGTGTTGAGCGACCCGATACCGCCCGCCGGGCAGCTTACCGAATTTCAAGCGTCGTGCCTGTTGCGTATTTTGGATGGGCGTTACCGCAATTGCCGCCCGACGTGGGCAACGTTGAACGTGGCAAGTGGGCAGGAAGCCGACGAAAGAATGGGTGCGCCCCTGGTTGACCGCTTGCGGCACGGGGCGGTATGCGGGTTTTGCAATTGGCCGAGTTACCGGCAGAGAGGGGGCGTTGAATCGTGAATGCTGTTGAGGGGCGTTTGGTGCTCACAAAATACATCGGCGGGCCACTTGATGGACTCGTGAAAATTGAAGATAAGGACGAATTCCAAAACGGGCATCGAGTAGGACATGTTATTATTGGACAAGGGTTTTACGGAACACGGCAACCCATTGTTGACAACAGGCTGCCGATTTTCATGTATTGGGAACAGTACACATGACCACCCGCCGCAAAATCCGCTTCGACACAATCCGCAACCTAGCCGAACCCTACGGAAGTGCCCCGGTTCACCGGTTGCATTTCGGACGTTTTGCCGTTGGCTTTTGTGCGTCCCTTAAAGGCCCTTGGCTTTGCGGCAGCGAAACGTTCCTGCTTTGGTACAACGAAGACCGCATGTTTTTTCTTCGCATATTATGGTTCATGGGAGGGTTTACAAAATGATGGTGACTATTACCGTCTACGGCCGCCCGCAACAGCGAGGCAGCAAAAAGCCGTTTATCATTCGCGGCGGCCCGCGCAAGGGCCAAGCGTCAATGTGCGATGACAACAAGCGTTCGGCCCCGTGGATGGCGGCCGTAACCGCCGCCGCGGCCGAAGTGATGGATGGGGGCACGCTGCTGACTGGGCCGGTGGAATTGACGGCCAAATTTTTTTTCAAGCGTCCCAATTCGCATTTCGGCACTGGGCGCAACGACGGGAAACTGAAAGAATCTGCGCCGTCGTTTCACTCGCAACAGCCGGACTTGTCAAAACTACTGCGGGCGGTTGAAGACGCCCTCTCGGGAATCGTTTACGGGGACGATAGGCAAATTACGTTTTACGGAACGGGAACCGGCAAGTATTGGACGGCGGAACAGGAACGTTGCAAAATAATAGTTCGCACAGTCGGAGACCCGATAGCATGAGCGAACGCCCACGGGCAGAAAGCGAGGATGACCATGGCAACATGGAATAAAATGCGGCAACTACACCCGACGCTGCCGGAATCGTCTAACGAGTGGCGGCAGGTCGGCAGCGGCTGGGCGCACAAGACCGCCACAATCGGCCAGCGTGCGTCCATCGGCCAGTGGGCGTCCGTCGGCGACGGCTGCACGATCGACCGCACGCCGATTTACATTGCCGGCACGCGCTACCCGAGTTTTTGGGCGGGCGGCGATATGGTCGGGTCTGGGTGCATTACGAAGCCTCTCCAATGGTGGCTCGCAAACGTCGAAGCGTGCGCGCGGCACCATGGATACACAACGGACCAACAGCGAGAGTACCAACTACACGTTGAGCACATCGCCGCGTGGATGCGGCTTTACGGGTTCGCAAATGATCGAAAAAGCAAAAGCAATGGCTGACAACACAGTTGAACCAGATGCCCGCGAACACCTAGCGGCAGTTTGCGAAGCGACGCAGCGTTACGGCGATGGTCGATATTCGGAGGGGCTGCAAAAAGGGATAGACGCGCTGCGTATGCTTTTTGCGTGCAAGCAGCGGCCGACAAAACAACAGATTACAACGCTGATAGCAGAGCTTGAAAACCAGCGGCGAACGGGATTGAAATAATCGAATGCCCGTAGGACAGAACGCGAGGATAAACACTAAATCATCGCTCTCGCCAAAAACCCCAACCGGCCATTGCCAACGCTAAGATAAACATGCCCGCCACAAGGTAAGGGTAAACCGGTTCGCTTAGCAACATGAACCATTCCCAAGCGTCGAAACTTTTCATCGCATCTTCTCCAGTTCGTCAAGAGCGCTGATAGCGTAATCAAGAGCGCGGCGGTATGCGGCAAGTCGCGTTTCGCAATCGCGGGCGGCATTGGCTACGCCGCGGGCAATTCTCAATTCTGCCTCAATTTCGGACGCACGGCGTACCAGCCGCACGTCCAAGGGTTCGGCATCCTGAAAAGGCCGGCGGGACATTTCGCGGGCGCGGTCTGCGACGGACATGGAAAGGGCCCTTTCGTGTTGGGGGTGTAACTCCGCTCCCAGGCCGCCCGCAGGCGGCGAGGGGCCGGGGTTAGGACCGCACAACGGTCAATTGCGCGATGCTGTTTTGGCCGGGATCATTGGCCGCGTAATGCGAGTTCTCCCAAAACAACAGCCGCTCCATCGGCCCGCCGTCGTCGTCGCTGCCATCTGCATCCCATTGATCTGCGGCGACAGGATCGCCGCCAAGCAGTTCGGTTGCCTGGGAGATCGCATCGCAATCATCCTCGGCGCAGATTTCGCTGATCGCTCCACTGCCTGCGCGGTTGAGTACATAGTTCATTTTTCGCTCCTTGTGTTGGGGGTGAGTGTTTTTGGTTGAGCGTGTCATTTGTCCCTCTCATGCCCCAATTATACCCACGCCCGGGTAAAGTGTCAATACGGTTATCGTCAATTCCCCCCCGATTCCGAAAGAAAAACCGCCGCAAAACGATTACCCGTCTTGACACCACCGGTTTTTTTCGCAAAATTCCCCGTATAATGGTTAGCGGGGCAAGTGGGGGTTATTTCAAAGAGGCAGAGGCTATGGCAAAACGCAAAACCAGCACGGCAAAAAAACGCGGTCGGCCGCCGAAGAAAGAGGCGGCGGCGAAACGCAAGCCCGGACGGCCGAAGAAAAAGGCCGAACCGAAAAAAAGGGGACGGCCGCGGGCCATTGGTGAGAAGCAGCGAACCGAAATCCTTTCCATTCTGAAAGCCGGGGGCAGCATATCTGACGCCGCTTCAATTGCCCGTGTTGACCGCCGAACCATTGACCGTGAGTGTGAACGCAACCTGGAATTCCGCGCAGACCTAACGCGCGCGGGTGACGAATGCAAAATGACCCTCATTCGCCGCGTGGCCGGAAATGAAGATTGGCGGGCCGCGTCTTGGTATCTTGCCCGCAAGTGGCCCGCCGAATTTTCCGACGCCATCGGCAAGCAGCTTTCCGTCAACATCACGCCGAAAGCCTTGGCGGAAATGAGCGATGACGAAATCGATTCCCTTATCGGTCGCCTTGAGCGCGGTCAAAGCTGAACGCGAAAAGCGGCGGCGGCAAACGATGGGAGTGGAAGCCCGGCAGTATTGCCCCCATACGCCGTGGCCGCGCCAACGCGACTTCCTCAAACTGGATTGCGTGGAATCGTTCTATGGGGGGGCTGCTGCTGGGGGTAAGTCAGACGCCCTGTTGATGGCGGCCCTTGAATACGTCCACGTTCCGCGATACGCGGCCTTGATTCTGCGGGTTGACTCGCCGCGACTGTCTCTTTCCGGCGGCCTTATTCCGCGTTCGCATGAGTGGTTTGTGGGAACCGATGCCAAGTGGTCGGGCCGTGATAGGCGTTGGACGTTTCCCAGCGGGGCGTCCATTCAATTCGGCTACATCCAAACGGCAACCGACCGTTATCGGTACGGCTCCAGCGAGTACCAGTACATTGCGTTTGATGAATTGACGGAGTTTCGAGAAGACGACTACACGTTTCTGTTTTCGCGCCTTCGCAAAACGGTTGACCTTGACGTACCCTTGCGAATGCGTTCGGCGTCCAACCCCGGCGGGTTGGGGCATGGTTGGGTAAAAACTCGATTCATCACGGACGAAGCGGCGGCAGCCTTGCAAGCTGGCCAACACGGCATCTACTGGAAAGACGGGGCGGCCTTTGTGCCGGCTCGAATTGCGGACAACCCGGCCATCGACGCAAACCAGTATCGTGAAAACCTCATGCACTTACCGGTCGTCACCCGCGAACGGTTGATGGCGGGCGATTGGACGATCCAAGAGGAATCGCTTATCCGCGAAACCTGGCTCCGCTACTTCGATATGCGAGGACAGATTCTCTTACCGCTGACCGCGGACGGCGAGAAGATCGGCCATGACGTGGTTATCGACGAACGGGAATGCACGCGGTTCAACGTTTGCGACCCGGCCGGCAGTTCACAAGACCGGGCCAAGGAAGCCAAGGGGAAGCCGCGTAGTTGGTCCGTGATTGAGACTTGGGACTATTGGCCTCATACGTCGTTTTTGTTCCTACGCAATGTTTGGCGCAAGCGTGTGGGCTTTGATGGGCTATGTGCGGGCCTGGTCGAAATGCACAACGCATGGAAGCCGGCTCGTACCTACATCGAAAACGAAAAGTTGGGAACGGCCGCGGTGGACGTGCTTAGGAATAACATCCCCATTGAAACCATACCGACCGGCGGCCGGGACAAAGTGAGCCGGGCCGCCCCGCTACTGAACAAGCTGGAGCGCGGGGAAGTCTTTCTCCCGAAATTCGACAACGACTGGCGGCCGGACCTGGAAGCCGAATGGCTGGGGTGGACAGGCTTGGACGAAGAAACATCGGACCAAATCGACGCGGCGGCATACGCGGCGGTCGTGGGCAAGGGGCACGCCCCCACGCGGATAGACGCGGTGGTTTGGGACGGCGTGCCGGGGAACGGCCGGTCTTCGTTGTGGGGAATGCGTGGGGGATGAGTGGGGTTGACTCTTTTACCGGGGGCGGGTATAGTTGGGGTATGGCAGGGACGATTCTACAAGCCGAGTTTCATTTTGACACCGAAGAGCAAAATGGCTTTCCCCCAACCCCAAAGGAACCGACAATGGAAGAACTGCACGCGGTAATTTCTAAAGTGGTTGCCAAGCATCCCGACGACATTGACAAAACGGTTAATGCCGTCGAACGATGGGCCGAAAAGTCATGGCCCGAATTCAACAAGTGGAAAGCGGAACTGATACGTTCTCAATTCCGCAACATGATTCACGACGCCCGCCACGGTATCAATGTGCAAATGCGCCGTGACGCTGGCGTGTACGGCGGCCCTGCCAAAGTGAAGCCGGGGGAATCCGTCCAAGCCGTCAATCGTTCCTTGTACCTGTACCTCATCGACGGGCGAACGTTGGGCAGCTTGCAAGGTTCAGAGTTGCCGGACATCGCGGCGGGCGAACGCGAACGGGCGGAAGGCCATACGTTCAACGCGCGTTTGCTGAATGAACTGCGCCCGCTTGTTGGCGCTGAAAAGACCGTAGCCGATGCCGTGAGTGAGCGCCGTTTACGGAAAGCGTTCAAGGATGCGGAGAAAGGGGGCGGGCGGAAAGTAGCGTAAGGGCGAAACTTGAATTGACACCGAAATGAGCGATGCCACTACCGCACAAGCCGATCTGCAGGTTGATACCGAGCCGTCCAGTGGCCCCTACAAGCCGAAGTAATCTGTGACACCGAATCTTGCCTTGGCTTTTACATTCAACCCATAAGGAACCAAACATGAAAAACGCCGAGACCCGCGCTGACACCGACAAGCCCCGTGGCACCCTACAAGCCGAAAGTCGGTTTGACACCGAATCGACTGGTGGCCTAGCCGATCTGAGGATTGACACCGACGTCCCGAATGGCCTTACCGCCCTTTGCGACAACATCCGCTCCCTACAGCGGCAGCGGGTGCAATGTATGGAAGCCCGCAAGGCGATTCGTAATCGCTTGAACGCAACCGTTCGCTTGACGTTGGGCTATCACGCCGGGCTTGACGAAAAGGAACGCAAGGCCGCCGTCAAGGAAGCCGACGCCATCATTGACGCCGTGTTCAAAGGGGACACGGCCGCGGCCAACGGCACGGGTGAATTGATTCTGAACACGCAAATGGCGTTTCAGGGATTCACCAAACAGGAAAACGGATACTACCAGGCGATGCAAAAACTCGCCAAGGAATTACCCGTCGCCCCGTGGGTGGAGTTGCCGCAACAACGCGGGTTCGGGATCGGTTCCCTTGCAACGCTCGTTGGCGAGGCCGGGAACCTCGACAACTACGAAGCCCCCGGCAAGTTGTGGCGGCGGTTCGGATTGTGGCCTATCGAAAAAGGCGGGCTTGTCCACATGCCTTCCCGCTGGAAACAGCGACAACGGCAAAACCCACACTTGACAGCGGCGGAATGGGAAGAGGCGGGCTATTGCCCGCGGCGGCGGTCGATTGCGTATCTGTTTGGTGAAGGGCTTGTCAAGCAAAACAAGAGCATCTACCGCGCCCGTTATGACCAGCAACGCGAGAAGAAAGAGGGCCTTGACGGGTGGCCGCCGATTCGTTGCCACCGGCACGCGATGACGCTGGCGACCAAGCTTTTAATGAAGCACCTTTGGGCGGAATGGACGGGAACGCTGTTGAGGGACGCATAAGCCGACGTCCGCAATGACACCGAGAAGCCATATGGCCCCCACAAGGCGATGTGAACCCTGACACCGATGTTGAGAGTGCCTTTGCCGAGACCGGGCGTGACACCGACAACCGCAATGGCAGAAAGGAAAATCCCATGCCGAAACGAATAAAACGCGCTCTTGACAACGCCGCAACCGCCGGCGCTCACGCGGACGCCACGCTTGCGAAAGCGGACATCATCCTTGCCGAAATCGGGGACTTGATAGACGCCATACGCGACGGCGTGGAAATCGAGTTGACCATTTCGGGCCGGAAGATTCCGGCGACGTTGAAGATAAAACCGTAGTCACGCCACCGCCGCAACGCCTCTTTCCGGCTGAACTCCATTGGTCCACGTAACGGTCTCGTTCGGATCACGGATGCCGCCCGCCTTCAAATTGCAATCCGTCACGGTGCGGCTTCGGTTGTCCGCGGCAAACGATAGTTGCGGGCCGTCGAAGTCCAGGTTCAACGTCGTAATCGTACCGTTACTGCGATAGAGACACGTGCCGCCATACAGGTTGAACGTTCCCACCGTCGCCGTACCGTCGATTATCGAACGCCCGGCCCGTTGCGTGTACGTGGTCAAGTTGGCCGCGCAAATAAACGAGCCCGCCGTCTGCGTTACGGTTGCCAAGGTGCAACCGCTAGAACAACGCAGCGAACCGCCCGACTGGCGAATGGTGGCAATCGTTGCGGTATCATCGTCCCGTGGGGCCACGTCCAGCGAACCGCCCAGCATGTCGAGCGTGGAATTAGCGCCGCTGTTGATTATCTCCACCGCGCCGAAGCGGTTATCTTGAGAGCTCGTGTCTGTGCCGTACATCGTGATGGCGGTTTCGACGCTCTCTAAATCAAGCAGCACTTGCCCCGAGAAGTCGCCGGACTTGTCCCCGATGTTCAACACGCTTGTCCCGATTTTCAAATACCGTTCGCGGTATTCCGCGTAGGGATCGTCGCCCGAAGTGTCGTAGTATGGCAGGCCGATCTTGCCGCTGTAACTGGCGGTGATATTCAGGCTAGCCAGTGTGACGGCGTTCTGGTCGATGCCGTAAAGAATATCAACGCTCGTGTCCTGAATCCAAACATCATCGGCGTCGACGGGCACGGCCGCACCGCTCCAATTAGCGGCAACGTTCCAATCGTTCGGCCCTGACGACGTGGTGACGGCCGTGAGCGTGTTGCCGTTCGTCGGGTCCATCGTGCCGGCCCCGCCGCTGGTATAGGCCGCGGCGACGAACGGCTTGCCGGCCGTATCTGCCGTCCCTTGAACATGCTGGCTATCGGACCCCTCGGCCCACGTAATTTCTGCGAATTCTGGAATTTCGCTGGCGTTTAGGGCGGTAATCAGATTATCCGCCGTGGTATCTTCGTCAGTGTCGGCCGCCACCAAAACCGTTTTTCCGTTGATCGTCACGCCGTATGTCGTGCTGGCGTCGTAGCCATCGATTTCGACTTCCGAAACTTGCGGCACCTCGGGGGCGTCCCCGCGAAAAATAACCGTGGCCATGTTTTTACGCCTTATTTTCGTGTTAAGATGGGCAAACCCGCCGAAAAAAAGCGTACCGAAAAAAACCGGGGTTGACAAGGTGAATCGGAAAGACAAAAATTCCCGCAATGTGAGGCACAACCCAAAAGGCGGGCTGTGCTGGTACGGCAACCATTTCTAAAACCCGGTTTTTACGGCGATTCCCGCAATGGTTTGCGGCAAATTACCGCCGACGATCTCAAGCGCTATCGTGACGATACGAATAAAGCGCTTTCTTCCGGGCTTGCCGTTCCGCTCCTGAACGAGCATTGCGCCCCCGATGATTTGGACAGCGACTCTGCCGAATCCGTCCGAACATCCGGCTGGCTGAGAAAATTGTCCATCGACCGGGGCGGCAACCTATGCCACGAGACGGACGTAGCCGACAAGGCCATCGCCGGCAAAATTAAAGACGGGACCATTCGGTTCGTTTCGCCGCAACTGAACCCGGATTTTGCGAAAAATGGCCAGTCCTACGGGGCCATTGTCCGGCATATCGCCTTGACGCCGAAGCCGGTAAACCCGGAGCAGGGCGAAATGGAGGTCTTGGCGCTTTCCGAATCCGACAAAAAACAACCGTTTACGGTTTCCCTCGAATCATACAAGGGTGCAAAAATGCCCAAAGCGAAAAAGACGCCGCCAAAAGACGATCCCAAGCAAATGGCGGAAGAGGAAGAATTGGCCTCGGAGAGCCCGCCGGCGGATGAGTTGGAGACGGCGGACACTACCACAACGGAAGGCGTGGGCGGAATCGACCGCACGGCGCTGGTGGACCAGTTGGTTGCACAGTTCGGACTCGTTTTGCCCGATGGCGTCGATTTAGGCAGCGACGACGCAATTGACTTTTTGCTCGTGGCGATTGCGAACGCCATGAAGGAAGAGGCGGCCCCGGCGGAAGAAATGCCGATGGAACCCATCGAGGAGGAGACGCCGGAACTGGCCCAATTCAGCGAATCGCAACAGGCCATTATCGGACCGTTGCTGGCTCGCCTGGACGCCGCAGAAAAGCGGGAGCAAGCCCGCGTAACGCAACAGGCGAAAACGAACCTGGCGTTGCAAATCGCCGGCGCAGGTTTGCCCCCGGCCATGACGAAGCGGCTGAAATCCATCGCGTCGGCCGCACAGTTTAGCGAAGACGGCAAGGAAGAGGGGCGGCTGACCGTGGGCAACGTGCTGGCAATCTTGAAAGACACGGTCCCGCCGAACATTTTGCAGCTTGCCGAAGGGGCCACGCTGGAAGCCGAAACCGAAACGGAAGATCACCCGGAAGGCGGCGACTTTTATCAGGACGGACACGGCCGCCGGCCCTACACGCAGCAAGAGGCGGCGCAGTTGGCCGAAGAATCGCAACCGCGCAAATTCGGTGGAACGCCAGACCCGACAACCACCATTGAGCACGTTCACGTTGCCGAAGAGACGCCGCCGGCCGCACCTCGCAAGCGAGGACGGCCGAAGGGCAGCAAAAACAAAACGTAATACACGGGTTCACCCCCGCCCTTTTTAGCAAGGAAAACACTCATGTTCACCGTTGGAAATTCCCCCGGCTTCACGTCCGCCGTCGAAAGCGAAGAGGCGCAGGTTTGGTGGAAAGGCCGCGGCAATCAAACGCAGCTTTCCGACCAACACATTATCTTGGACGATGAAAACACCGACAGCGGTAACACGGGCATTACCAGCACGATCCGCGGCGGTATGATCTTGGCCAAGGAAACGTCGAGCGGCAATCACTACATTTACGCTGCCGACGCGAACGACGGGCGCCAGTTCCCCACCGGCATTCTCGAAAAACACACCGATTTGTTGGTCGACAACACGAAGACCGAACGGTTCATCGCGCAAATGTCGTCTGGCTTGTATATCAAAAACGAGATTATTGCGGACGCCGGAACGAAGGGAAGTCCGGACTTGCAAGCGCAGGCGGCCTTGCTTCGACAGGGTTGGTTGTCGGACGGCAACGGCCCGGACGGCGCGGCCTTCCTTGAACACCCGATGGGCGTCGAGCGGGTATCGGCCACGACGAAAACGCTGGTTGCCGCCGACAATGGCAAGATGCTCATTTCCACGGCGGCCGGGAATTACACGCTGCCGGCCAACAACGCGGCAAACGTCGGTTTCAAGGTTCTGGTTCTCCAAACCAGCGACAACAACCTTGTGATTACCAGCGCCGCGGGCGATGACATCATTCACAAGGGCAACGCGGCGGCCGATACCGTCACGTTCGGCACCGCGTCCGAAAAAATCGGCAGCATGGTAGCCGTCGAATTGCGGTACATCGCGGCCGATACGCGGCGGTGGGTGGTGCAAAACCTCGGTGGAACCACGGCGACGGTTGCCGGATAAAGACGGAAACTATAACGGCCGACCAGTTCGGCACTTACGACAAACAAACATTCCTTTTTCCAAAGGGTTTGAAAAATGGCCGGAAGATCGGTTGCAGAAATCCTTGCCCCGCAACTTATCAAGGAACGGATCTCCCGTTATACCTTGGTCGGGACAAGCCTTCAAAAGTTGTTTGGCTGGAACGTCGGCGCGGGTGCGTTGGACGATGGCACGCTTGACGGCGTGCTGGGCTTCACCGAAGGCGACGTTACGGCCGCGGGAATTCCCCGGCAGGGCAACGTCGACGACTGGGAAGCACGGAGCGGCCAATACGACATTTTCGACCACACCCGAAAGCTGGCAACGGCAAGCGTGCCCGGAACGGGGTCAACGATGGTCGAACCGCAAAAGGTCGGGAAGGTCGATTTCACCATTCCGCGTTCGGCGGAAACCATCGCGCTGAAGGATGAAGACATCCACAACCGCCGGCCGTTGGGTGGCCCGTCAAGCGAACTGGACAAAGGCGGCCAACGCTATATCCAGTCACAGGAACGATACATGGCCGAACGTATCGCCAACGTGGTAGAGTTCCAAACCGCGGCCATGATTCGCGGGAGCTACACGTTCACGCAAAACGGCGACAAGCTGGAGCATACTTTCAGCGGCGGCGAAACGACGATCAATTATCAGGTTCCCGCGGGCAACCTGAGCCGGCTCGACATGCTTGGCGATGGAGATATCCTTGATGCCGACTGGGACTCGGCCGCGACGAACATTCCGCTTCACCTGGCCAAAATCAATGCGGCGATGGTACAACTGACCGGCAAGGGCTTGAAGCACATTGTTCTCACGGGCACTTCGTGGGAGCATGTCAAAAACAACACGAAGGTTGCGACCCAAGGCGGTTCCGCAAACGTCGTTTTTGAACAGTCCACTCGGGACCGGCCCGGCGAGTTTACGGCCGTGATTCGCGGCTTGCCGCATTACGTGTGGCACATCATTGAGTACGGCGTCGAAGTCTGGGACGGAAGCGCCTACACGTTCACGAAGTTGATGCCTGAGAAAAAAGCGGCGTTCTTCCCCGAGCCGGATTCGGAATGGTGCGAATACATCCGGGGCGGGGAACACGTCACCGAAGGGCCGAACGGTCCCAAGACGTTCCAATACGGATTTTATCCGTATGCGTACCCAACGCATGATCCGAGCGGCTGGCACCTGTCGAACGTCTTTAACGGCTTCCCGGCCCTGAAGGTTCCGAACTGCATGGCTTACGGCACAATCGACACGTAACAAGCGCTTCGTCATGGCCCCACGGCGGGCGGGCAAACCCCGCCTGCCGTTTTTTTTTGGAGAACAAAACAAATGTCACAAGAGACGGTAGACGGCAGTTTGGAAGTTGTCGGCTTTGAACAAATTACGGGGCTTAATGCGGCCAAGGGGCTAACGTCGGCCACGTATGGCGTAGCCACGAAGGCGCTCATTCAGGCGACGGACCAAAACGTTCGTTGGCGTGATGACGGCACGGACCCCACCGCGGCAATCGGGATGCAACTTGCCGCCGGGAATGACTTTTGGTACACGGGCGATTTGTCCGCGATTACGTTCATCGAGGAAACGGCGTCGGCTAAACTCAACGTGTCTTATTATCAGGGATGATAAACCAATGGGCGATTTCACCACCGGCGCAACGATTCTGACGGTTGGGGGCAGCGTGATTGTGGCCCTGATAAAGTTTGTTCCAGTTTTGCACCGCAACGGCAAGCCCTATGCTAATTCAGAACGTTGCCACGATCACGGCAAACGAATTGCCGTGTTGCAACACGAAAGCGCTGGGCTTGATTCGGCGCTTAGCGATTTGAAAACAGACGTTAAGGAATTGGGCGCAAGAATGGACAGCGGTTTCCGTCGTCTTTACGACAAAATGGAAGGCACCGGCAATTCCGGCATTCACCAATGAAAAGCTTTGCCCAAACATCCCGGCAGACGAAGCGAATGCACCCGATGGTTTCCAGCGCGGGGCGGGGGATGCCGGGGGCGTCGCCTTACACGCTTTACGATAGATTCACGGATACCAACGGAACGGCGTTGACTTCCCACACGTCGGATGCCCGCGACCCGCAAGGGCGAATTTTGCCGGTATCTGTGAATTGGGCCAATGCGTTTGATAACGGCAGCCCCACGGTTGATATTCA
>Ga0180432_10008488_pt1 | contig 12763 bp, 23 predicted proteins | sample SS_ome_10_FD_132414 | JGI IMG/M metagenome (GOLD analysis project Ga0180432, IMG submission 132414) | Hypersaline lake sediment archaeal communities from the Salton Sea, California, USA - SS_1_MS_2 metaG | ecosystem: Environmental > Aquatic > Non-marine Saline and Alkaline > Hypersaline >...
CAAGGGATCGCCACGGCGCGGATCGAGTATCTCCGGGATCTGCCGCAGGTCCAGCTCGAGTTCGTCCGCGAGGGTCAGCTCAAGACCCAGTGGGTGTGCGAGGAGGAGTTGAAGGCGGTGACGGCCAGCGCACCTAACTGAGGCGAGAGTGGGGCGGGTCGGGCGCCCTGGCGGCCGCTCGACGGGGCTGAGGAGGCCCGCCGCCCCATCATTGACAAGTGAATGCTCGCGGCGGCAGCGGTGACCCGCGCGGGTCGCCTGAGAGCCCTGCAGGGCAATCGGGCGATGTTGGGAAGCGGACGAAGACCGTTCGACTCGGTCGCCTGACAGGCCGCCAGCCAAGCCGGTGAAACCCCGGCCCGCGAGCACAGACAACTGAGCGGTCGGCCGGAAGTGCGGTGAGAAGGCCTCCGGGCGATTCATGGCGTCGGCGAGAGCTGGCGGCTCGTTACTCTTTTGCCGTCCGGAGAGGTTGAGGCCATACCGGGTTCCGGCCGGCCGGCCGCTCTGTTTCTCGCGGACCCTGGCAGGGCGAGGAGGGACGGATGAAGCCGGTGTTGTTCGTGAAGGAGGGGTGTTACGAGTGCCAGGAGTTGAAGGACGACCTGGTCACTGCGAAGCGGGTCTCGGCCGCGAACGTCGTCCAGGTCGACGACGTGGACGGGCTGGCGAGTGCGGCGATGTTCGACGCGGCGCAGGGTCCGTTCCCGTCGCTGGTCGTGTTTGGTGCGGAGCCGAACGAGTGGCGGGTGGTGAGCGAGGTCGCGGAGATCCGCGAACAGCTTTTTGGCACGGATGAATAGCAGTTGCGGGGCAAGTCCTCGATGAGCACGGATGGTGGCAGAGACCAGGGGACGCTGTTCGAGGTGGAGCGGGCGATCCCGGCGCATTGCATCGACGCCCGGAAGCCCGACCACGACGGCACGACACGGCGAGCCACGGATGACGCGGATAACACGGATCAGACGGGGCGGGCCGCCGGCGGGTCCGGTGCGAACCGGTCGCCAACTTCGGCCGGCGGTTCCGCCTCGTCGGACCCGAACCCCGCCGCGGGTGCGGCGGACCTCTCCCTGGGAGGGAGAGGGGTTGGCGGGAGGGTTCGGCGGCGGGGGCTCCGGAAGTGGACGCGGGATCGGCGGACGGGCGAGCGGAAGGTCTCGGTGCAGTACTTCGTGGTCAGGAAGCTGGCTTGCGACGGTTTCATCACGAGCAAGGAACTGCGTCAGTGGGGCCGGAACGATCGGTTCCAGAGCGCTCCGCAGCGGGTCCGGGACGTGCCGTTGTACGGTCTGATGTTGTTCCAGGACCTCCCCGCGGCCGAGGCCCGGGAGGTTGCGGGCCGCGAGTTGTCGGCGGCCGAGCAGCGCAGGTTGATCGAGACGGATTACCGGGGCGGGAGCACATGGATTCTGGCGAGGTCGAGCCGGGCGAGGGCGCGGTGGCTGGTATCGGGAGCGAAATGAGTGATGAGTGAAATGAGCGGCGAGTTATCCGTTCGGGGCCTGGCGGTTCGGCTGCTGGCGATCGAGCGCGGGGATCGGCATCGGGCGATGGGTACGGCGCATCGGAACGCGATTCTGGCTGGCGAGCTTCGTCCGCGCTCGGTTTGGCTGGCGGTCGAGGCGGAGCTTCGGCGGTGCGCGGTCGGGACCACGGATGGGCACTGATTCACACGGATCGGAGTCGGAGGGCTGAGCGATGTTACGAGGGCTGGTGTTCGGCGCGGGCGTGTGGTGTGCGGGCGCGGGGCTCTGGGGCTGCTGGACGGCCTGGGAGGGCCTGGGGCGGATCGCAGCGGGCCTGGCGGTGATCGCGGGCGGGCTGGCGATGGTGATCGCGGCGGGTCCGGACGAGGACGGCTAGGAGGCAGTGGTCAGTGACCAGTGACCAGTTATCAGTAACCAGTGACCAGTGACCAGTGACCGGTGACCAGTTATCAGTGACGGCAACGGCAACAGCGAACCACGGATCGACACGGGCAGGAAGCAGTGACCAGTTATCAGTGACCAGTGACCAGTGACCAGGCGGATGACGGCAACGACGGATAAGAGGACCTGGCTGAGTCAGGCGGGGGCGGCTCGACTGCTGCCGATCAGTGCGGGGACGCTGCGTTCGTTTGCCCGGGCGGACCAGTTCTTCGGTCCGGACATCACGTGTCTTTGCGGCGTGCCGGAGGGCCTGACGCCGCCGCTCCGGCTGATCCGGTACCACGCGTACCACGTCGAGCTGATCGAGCGGGTTCTGACGGGCGAGCTCGATCGGGAGACGGCGGGGTTGATGCTGGAGGTTTGGCGGGGCCGCAGATTGACGCAGATGAACGCGGAGACAGCCGCCGGCGAAGCGGCGGGAGGGTAGGCGATGGCGAAGGCCGATCCGGTGAATGAGTACGACTTCCACGCGGCGCTCTCGCTGGCGGCGGAGCTCCTGAGCGAGCTGTCGGCGGCCGGCGTGGCCGTGACGGAAGAAGGACGGCAGGCGGTGATCAGGGTACTGGCAAGGGTGGCGGCAAGGGCGTGACGAAGACGGGGCCGAGTCGGTCCGGCGGCACAACGAACGGAGCGCGGCGACCGGATGAGATCGGTGTTCATCCGTGTTGATCCGTGGTTGAAAGGAGGATGGAGACGATGGCGAACGTGACACTGATGTACCTGGACCCGGGCGAGTTGATCCCGACGCGGGACAACCCGCGGTTCAAGGTCGACCGGAAGTCGCCGAAGTATTCGGCGCTGCTCGACTCGATCCACGCAGACGGGGTCCGCGTCCCCGGCCAGGCGCGGCCGCACCGGACGGAGAGGGGCAAGTACGATCTGCTGGACGGCGCTCGCCGGCACGCGGTCTGCGTCGAGCTCGGCATGAGGATGCCGGTCCTCGTCGGCGAGTGGGATGACGCCGAAGCCTGGCGGATCGTCAAGGCGGCGAACTTCGGCCGCGAGGACTTGAGCGTCCTCGAACAGGCGAACGCCGTGCGGATCACGTTGGAGAAGTTCGGCGGAGACCACGCGGCGGCTGCCGCAGAGCTCGGGCAGTCGGCGTCCTGGGTCGCCCGCCGGGCGAAGCTCCTCGATCTCTCGAAGAAATGGATGAAGGAGGTCGCGAGCCCCGACAGCCATTTCTTCGACTGGCCGGCGGCGTGCCTCGAGCTGATCGCCCGGCTGCCGGCGGACGTCCAGGACGCCTTGCTCCCGGCCGAGGGATGGGACCAGCGGCGGCTGGCGGAGCGGTCGGCGAAGGACCTGGCGAAGTGGATTGACCGCGAGGTCCTCCATCTGCTCGCGAAGGCGCCGTTCGACACAACGGACGACAAGCTCCTTCCGCGGCGGCCGGCCTGCGTCGACTGTAAACGGCGGTCGAGCTGCGAGCTGCTCCTCTTCCACGACGACGAACCCTCGCCCGAGGACCTCGACAAGTCGGACCGGTGCCTCGACCCGTCGTGCTGGCGTGCGAAGGCGATGGCAACGCTCAAGGCAGCGATCAAGGCGGAGGAGGCGGCTCGGGGCGCTCCGCTCGAGGTGTTCGGCGTGGAACTGTCCTACAGCGCCCGCGAGGTGATCGAGGAGAAGCTCGGCCGGAAACCGGAGTACGTGGAGTACGGGCAGAAGCTCCGGGCCCGCAAGCCGAAGGACGCAACGGACGCGAAGGAGGTGTTCGTCGTCGAGCCGGACGGCTCGGGCCGGGTGAAGTGGCTGGTCAGGGAGAAGCGCGCGCGTGCAGGAGGGCGTGGGAGCTCGGGCGGCAGGAAGTCGACCGGTCCGGACCCGCGGCTGCCGATCGAGCGGGAGAGCGTCGCGGAGCAGTTCGCCCTCGCGGCCGGGTGCCTCGAGCTCGCGCGGGCGGTCGACGCCGGCGAGTACGAGGACGCGGAAGCGCTGGCCGCCGACGGTGCGGTCCTGGAGAAGTGCGTGCTCTATGCGCTGGAAGAGGGCGTGATGACGAACACGAGGGACGCGGGATTCGACTGGCTCCAGGCGCGCCTCGGCCTGGTCGTCGAGTCGAAGACGCAGTACGGCCCGCGCTGGCGGACGCTCGAGCCGGCGAAGCTCGACGTCGAACCGTGGCCGGCGGCGTGCGCGCTCGGCCTGTACGAGTGCGCGCGCCGGCATGAGAACGTCTTCGCCGGCGGCAAGACGGGCAAGAAGAAGGCGCCCGGGCTGCCGACGCCGCACCGGGAGCCGGCCGTGCTTCGGTCGGCGGCCGACCGGTTCGTGATCGACGACCATTTCCTCGAGAGTCACCTGTCGGCGAACATCGCGGTCATCGCGCGGGAGCTCGGCGTCAAGCCGGGCGCGACGAAGGCCACGACGATGACGCGGCTGCACGGGGCGGCGATCCCGCCGGGCGCGATGACGAAGGACCTGGCGAAGGCGTTCGGCCTGGCCGAGAAGGACCTGGTCGTGATCGAGCCGGCCGAGCTGCTCAAGGACCGCGGCCCGATGGTCATGGCGGCGCAGGACCTCGTCCCGGACGGCTGGGTGCGGTCTTCGGCGAAACCGTGGACGAAGGGCAAGCGGAAGGGGAGGAAGTCGGCGAAGAGGACGCGCACCACGAAGAGCACGAAGGGCACGAAGAAGAAGAGAAGCAAGCCACGGATGGACACGGATGGCACGGATAACGGCACCGGCAACGGCCCACCACGACGGCACGACGGCACGACGAAGACGGCGACGGTGCACATCGACAAGCCGCACCGGGGCCTGGGGGCGGGTGAGCACACGGTGACCGGGCTGAAGGTGGGGCGGAAGTGGACGCGGTTCACGGACGTCTCGGGCCGGTCGCACAAGATGAAGGTCGAGGACGTGCGGGTGAAGTAGTCAGATCAGTGACCAGTGACCGGTGGTCAGTGACCAGTAACCGGTGACCAGTGACCGGTGACCAGTGACCAGTGATCAGTGGTCAGTGAACGGCCACGGCAACTGGCTACGGATTCTGAAAGGAGGTCGTGATGCCGGACTATCTGCGGAAGATTTTGGAGGCGGAGTACGCGGTCCTGACGCTGCTGGACGCGGACGGTGCGGTCCGCCGGTACGCGGTACGGTCGCTGGACGGGGCGGTCGACGACATCGTGATGGGCGCGTCGGCACGGGTTATCGAGAACCCGGACAGTCCCGGCTGCGACGTGTACGAGGAGCTCTGGCGGCAGCTCGACGAAGAGGAGGATGGTGATGGCGAGTGATCGTGTGCACGTGGTGGTCGTCCAGGAGGTCTGGACGACGCTGAAGATCCCGGCCGGCGAGGACCTGTCGACGGAGCGGATCCTGACGCTGGCAAAACGCGCGGTCGAGATCTCGCTGAAGTTCAGCGACCAGGTCGGTCCGACCGGCGAGCCGATCGGGCCGACGACGGAGATGTACAGCGAGGTGATGGGGCAGGACATCGAGGAGGACGACCGGCCGGACGCGGCGAAGGGCAAGGTCGAGCCGAAGGTCGGGGAGCAGAAAGGAGCAGGGCAATGAGGCGGTACACGTTGACGGCACGGATCAGGTCGGTCGTGAGCCGGACGATCGAGGCGGACGGGCTGCAGAGCGCGCTGGCGAAGGTGCAGACGCTCGGCCCGGGCCAGCTCCTCGCGCCGGGCGAGGGCGAATCATACGTCGAGACCGTCGAGGCGGTGGAGCTGCTCGGGTTAATGGCCGAGCCGGGCGGCGCGGCGTCTCCGACTTCGTCGGAGCCGGAGACGAAGCGTTCCGCTTCGTCTGGCTCGGGGTCGGGCGGTTCGGGGGAGTCGGGCCGGAAGCGGGCGCGGATCAAGCGCGACGGCAAGAAGCGCGCGGCGGGGTCCGGGGCCGGGCGCAAGAGCAAGCTGGAGCCGAGGATGTGCCCGTACTGCGGCGAGGAGTACCAGCCGAGGCGGAAGGACCAGGTCAAGTGCACGAGGCCGGCGTGTCTGAGGGCCTATAACCGCGAGCACAAGGCACGGCGCAAGGCGAAGCGGTCGGCGTCTCCGGCTTCTCCGAAGCCGCCGGCGTCGGACGACCCGGTCGTCCCGCGCGGCCACACCAAGCGGCGGTGCATCGGGTGTGATCGGCTGGTCGTCGGGCCGAAGGGCGGGACGGCCAGGTGCCCGAACTGCGGTGCGGACGTGCGGATGGACTGAGAAGCAGTGACCGGTGACCAGTGACCGGTGACCGGTGACCAGTGACCAGTGACCGGTGACCAGTGGTGAGTGAACGGCCACGGCAACTGGCCACGGATGGACACGGATGGACACGGATGGGAGCCGCGACGGTCGAGCAGTTGCACCGGATGCCGAAGATCGATCTCCAGGCGCTCTGCTGCCGGAACGGTCTTTCGACGCGCGGCGACAAGTGGGACCTGGCGGAACGGCTTTGCGGTTGTGTCCGCGAGGACGTGGCCCTGATGTACGGAGGGAAGCGGCGATGAAGGAACTGGTGATGCAGTATTTTCGGACGGGCGTCGATCCGGTGTGCTACCAGTATATTCGCAAGGTGGTGACCAACGGGACGGTGGTGCAGCTCTTCCGCCAGGACGGCTCGGGGCAGGAACGGCTGATTGCGATCATCAATCTCGGTCCGGGTGATGTTATCGAATCGATCGACCAGGCGCTGTACGAGAAGTACGTGGCCAGGCGTCGTCTTGCGGAAGACGACGTGTGAGCGCGGAGGAGGGTCGAATGACGCCTGACGAGACTGACCTGCGGTTGAGGGCGGCGGGGGAGATGTTCGCGACGGCCTGGCGTCGGCTGGCGTCGATCGTGTACGAGACGGCGGTCGAGAAGGGCTGGTACGAGGACCGGATCGACACGCCGGGTGCGATCGCTCTGATGCATTCGGAGCTCTCGGAGGCGCTGGAGGCCCGCCGGCGGGGGAACCCACCGGATGACAAGGTCCCCGAGTTCGACGGGATGTCGGCGGAGTTCGCCGACTGCGTGATCCGGATCATGGACGAGGGCGAGTACGGCGGGTTGCGGATCCCGGAGGCGGTCGTTGCGAAGATGCGGTTCAACCGCGGCCGGCCGCGGAAGCACGGCGGGAAGGAGTTCTGATGGTCGAGGTCCTGATCGGGGTGTTGACGGTGGCGGCGGTGTGCCTGCTGGCGCTGGGGCATCGGGTCGGGAACGTGTTCGGCCTGCTGGCGAGTCCGCTCTGGCTGTGGACGACTGCGTCGGCGGGCGACTGGGGGAAGTTCGCGGCGTCGGTGGTGTGTCTGGCGTGCTATGGGGCGGGGGCCTGGCGGCATCGGAAAAGGCGATCGACAATGGACGCAGATGAACGCAGATGCGCACGGAGGGAACCGGAATGATCGATTGGATCGCTCTCACGTCGCTGGTGCTGATCTTGTCGACCCAACTATTCGTCGTGCTCTTCGGCTGGTGGATCAGTTTGCGCACGCTGAGCGTTGTGTGGACGATTGGCTTTGTGTCGATGGTGATACTGATGGTCCTGATCGCGGTCACGTGTTTCCCGACTCGATGGCCGATGTCCGTTGTGTCGATGGTGACTCTGCTGGTCCTGAGCGCGGTCACGTACTGGATGACTCGAGACGGAGGGTGACATGAACGCGCGTGAGATTGTGTCGGTGTGGCTTCGGAAGCACGGGTACGACGGGCTGTGCAACTCGGACGCGGAGTGCGGCTGCTCGGCCGACGACCTGGCTCCGTGCGGCGAGATTCAGACGACGTGCGAGCCGGCGTTCTTGTGCACGCTGCCGGCGGACCGACGCTGCGAGGGCTGCACTCGGGATCCCGAGGCGGGCCGCTGGTTCTGTCCTCGGAACCCTGCGACGGCGGGGTCGCAGGGTGCGATGGGTCGGATCCTCGACGCGGGGTACGCGCTGGTCGTGATCCCGGACGCGGACGAGGACACGCGGTTCTGTGCGATCGACGTCCGGTCGGACCTGGTGACCGACGTGGTCGGGGCGACGGGGCTTCAGCGGTTCGCGAGCGTGAACGATAACCCGCTGGCGGCGCTGGCGAAGGACGTGGAGGCGGAGGCCGCGCAGGCCGACGAGCCGGGCGATTGAGCGGCAACGGCAATGGACGCAACGGATGAAGGCCAGTGACCAGTGACCAGTGACCAGTGACCAGTGATCAGTGACCAGTGATCAGTGACCAGTGACGGCAAGGGCAACGGCGAACGACGACGGCACGGAGGGAATGTGGTGATGGACGCAGAGCAGAGGAGACTCGTAGATCAGTTCCGAGAGCACAGCTGCTTCGAGTTTATGGGCCAGGCCGAGGTCAGGCAGAACGACCCGGCGGGGTTCGTTTCCTTGTGGGAGAAGAACGTCCAGTGGCTGAGGGACGTGGCCGAAGAGACCGGTCAACTGATCGCCGACTACAAACGACGGCACGTCGACCAGGTTTACGGGAATGGACGCAGATGAACGCAGATTGCGCGGAGCGGACATGAGGTCGGAGGGCGAGGGTTGAGCACGATGATGCTGAATCGCGCGTTTCATCTTCCGGGCGACGTGAAGGACGCCCGGCGGATGGTGATCGTGGCGTTGGCGGACCAGGCGAACGACGAGGGGGTGTGCTGGCCGGGCGACGAGCACTTGTGCTTTCGGACGGCGAAGGACAAGCGGACGGTGCGGCGTGCGGTTCGGTGGCTGGAGGATCACGGCTATCTGTCGATCGCTCCGTATCCCGGGTTGGAGAATGCGTATCATCTGCATCTGCCGGAGGTGCCGCGCGACCGGAAGAAGCGTCGTCGTCGTCTTCGGCCGGACGATCCCCGGAAGACACGTCGCCGGTCGGGCTCGGCCGGGAACCCCGGACATTTTGACCGGGGTTCAGGCAATGGGAACCCCGGACATTATGACCGGGGTTCAGGGGGTCGAACCCCGGACATTTCATCCCGCGAACCCCGGACAATTTCGACACGAACCCCGGACATTTCATCCAGGCCCTTACATATTCATGAACCATGTGAACCAACAGAGAGAGACCCGGGGAAGCGGGCCGGCTCTCTCTCTGGAATTGAGAAAGTGAGAAGCAACGGCAGTCACCCGGGGACGGTCGAGTTCTGCGAGTGGCTGGACGGGGAGAAACACATCCGGGGCCGGCCGCTCGAGGTCTGGGCCCAACACCTGGACCCGGTGTTTGCGTCGGGTGTGCCGGTGGCGTTCGCTCAGGACGAGCTGCGTGACGTTCGTGAGCCGCCGTTCAAGTTCGGCGACCGGGCGTCTGACCGCTGGCGGCGGTTCCAGGGGCAGTGTCGGGCACTGCTGGAGGATCAGGGGCGTCGGCCGGGGCTGGTGGTGCATCCGGAGAGCCGGCTGGGTCGGAAGATTCGGAAGTACTGCGGGGAGGGGTTCCGGGCGAGGGTGCGGTGGGAGGCAGTGACCAGTGACCGGTGACCAGTGGTCAGTGAACGGCAGCCACGGAGGGCACGGATGGGAGGCAGTGACCAGTGACCGGTGACCAGTGGTCAGTGAACGGCAGCCACGGATAGACACGGATGAACACGGATAACAGAAACGGCAACGGCGGACCGGCCCGCGGCCGGTCCGGCGACCAACGGCAAACAGGAGGGTAGAGATGGAAGAGCTGAATGAGCTGGATTTGGTGTGGCCACGACCCTGGCGTGTCGATGTGCTTGATATCGGCGTCGCGATCAAAGACGCGGACGACCAGGTTGTCATGGCGATTGGGAAAGGGAAGGTCGTCCCGCCGAACCAGTCCGGGCAGCACGGGACCGAGGCGCAGGTGATGTTGGCGAAGTTGATCGCGAATTCCGTGGGACATGCCAACGGCACGGCTTCATCGGCAGCAAAATCGACCCTCGAATGCGTTGGATCTGTCTGCGGCTTCTCTGTCTGGTCGTTCGAGGCAAAGAGGGGCCAGTGTTCGTCGCTTAGCGCCGGCTGGAAGCAGTGCGAGCCGAACGGAACGGCGACGCTGGTGCTGGAGGCGAACGGCGGGGCGAAGGAAACGTTTCGGTAGATCAGCGAGGTCGTTCGCGTGACTGAGGAGCAGGTGCGGCTGGTGCTGGATCATCTGCCGATGGCGAGGAAGATCGCCGGGGGGATGGCTCGCAAACTGAAGGTGCGTTGGCTGGGCCGGGAGGACCTGGAGCAGCTGGGTGCGATCGGGCTGATGGCGGCGGCTCGGGTCTGGGACGGCGGGGGTTCGTTCGGGGGGTTCGCGGGTCGATACGTCCGCGGGGCGATCCTGGACGAGTTCCGGCGGGCGACGCATCGGGGGAAGGCGTGGTCGCTGGCGAATGCGGAGCTGCTCTCGGGCGACCTGGACCGGGGCGACGCGGCGTGGTCGGTCGCGCCGGAGACGGACCAGGTGGGCGTCCGGCTGGACGTTCGTGCGGCGGTCGCGGCTCTTCCGGAGCATCTTCGGCGGGTGATCGTCGGGGTGTGGTTCGAGGGCGAGGCGCAGAAGTCGACGGTGCCGGGCCTGACGGAGGGGGCGGTTTCGCACAGGCGCCGGCGGGCGCTGGGTCTGCTGGCGCGGAGGCTCAAGGGGTACGGAAACGGCAAGGGTACGGAGGGAGCCGAGTGATGCTACCGGAGCTATCCGCCGTGCTGGCGGGCGAGTCGCAGGGCTGCATCCTCTGCGCCGACTGCCGCGACGTGCTGCCGACGCTGCCGGACGGCGGCATAGTGGTCGTGTCCGACCCGCCCTACGGTATCGCCTACAAGAAGGGCGTTGGCGGCCGAGGTTGTCACAGTAAGGGGCACCGGAACATTGAAGCTGTGAGAGGCGACGACGAACCGTTCGACCCGTCTCCGTTGGCACGGTGGCCGTGTGTCCTTTTCGGGGCAGATCACTACTGTAACAGACTGCCAGACGGGGGGATGTTCCACGTGTGGGATAAGGAATGCAACCGTGCGGGGCGAGACAGTTTCAGCGACGCAGAACTGTTCTGGACGTCGTGGACTCAAAAGCGCGAAGTGTTCCGTTATCTGTGGAAGGGACTGAGGCAAGAGGGGCGCGGTGAAAAGAGGCACCACCCGACAGCAAAGCCCGTTCGGCTGATGATGTGGTGCATTGACTTGGTGCGGAGTGAATCGGCCGTCATCCTCGACCCGTTCTGCGGCTCCGGGACGACGTGCGTGGCGGCGAAGCAGCTCGGCCGCCGGTACATCGGGATCGAGATCGACGAGAAGTACGCCGCCATCGCCCGCGAGCGGGTGCGGAACACGACGCCGCCGCTGTTCGGAATGTGAGTGAAGCAGGAGGTTACTGATGATCTGGATTGTGATGGTTGCGAGTGGAGTGCTCGTTTCGGTTGGAACATGTCTGGTAATCGCGGCCCGATCGCGCGCTGATCGCTACCGTCGGGCGCTGCGCCGGATTTTGGAGGTGTGCGACGCGGACGCTCGTCGATCCGAGTTCCCGCCAGAGGCGCGTGTCCTTGCTCGACGTGCCGCGATTTTGGCGCGGATCGGTCTGGCTGACGGAGGGCGTCTGAAGTAGCGCGAAGTTGGTAATCACCGGTGACTAGCGAAGCGGAGGGGCGCGTGCCGAAGTGTCGGAAGGGTCTGAAGTGGGAGTCGGTGTCAGGGTGTCCGGGTCTGTACCGGCTGCCGTCTGGGTCGCTGTACATGCGGTTCCGGGTGCGGGGGGAGGAGGTCAGTGAGGGGGTACCGTCGCATCTGTCGGTCCGGCAGGCGAAGGAGCTGGTTCGTCATCGCCGACACGAGGCGGCGGAGGCGCGGCTCGGGTTCCGTCACGATGAGCATTCGCTGGAGCGGCTGGCCGAGGCGTACTTCGGGTACAAGCGTCGTCGGCTGAAGCGGGAGACGGTGCGTGGGTACGAGGCGGCGGCGGATCGGTTTCTTGGCTGGCTGTTCCGCCACGGGTACGAGCTGGTCAGCCAGGTGGACGTGGACGTGGCGGAGGACTATTCGGTGTTGCGGGAGGGGGAGGATGTGTCGAACCGGACGATCAACCTGGAGGTGGACGCGGTCCGGCGGATGCTGAGCTGGGGGGTGCGGCGTTGGCGTCGGCTTCGGACGAATCCGTTGTCGGACTGGGAGCGGCTGCCGGAGCGTGGGCGTCGTCGTCGGGCGTTCACGGCCGAGGAGTACGAGCTGCTGGCGGGGGGGCATCGGCATCCGGTGTGCGGGGCGCTGGGCGGGAAGACGCAGGCGTGTCGGTCGGGTGCGATCTGGGTGGTCTTTGGCGAGACGGGTCTGCGGCCGGGGGAGCTGGGCCGGCTGGAGTTCGGGCACGTGGACTGGGGCCGGGGGACGTTGTACGTGCCGCGGGGGAAGACGGCGTCGAGCGAGCGGACGATCTGGCTGAGCGGGCGGGCGGTGGTCGCGTTGGCTCGGGAGGCGGGTCGATTCTGGTGCAGGGGTCGGGTTGCGCGGGGCCTGGTGTTTCGGACGAAGGGTGGTCGGCCGGTCGTGCGGGGTCTGTGGGGGCGGCTGCGTCGATGTCTGTCGGCGGCGGGGATCGAGTCGGAGGGGCTGACGTGTCACAGCTTTCGGCACTTCTTCGCGAGCCGGCTGCTGGCTGGGGGCGTGGACCTGAAGACGGTGCAGGCGTTGCTCGGGCACGCGTCGAGCCGGATGACGACGGACGTGTACGCTCACGAGGTCGCCGGTGGTCGGGAGCGCGCGGCGGCGGCTCTCGATCGGGCGGCGGGGCGCGGCGCGGGGCGCGGGTTTCAACTGGGGCTCAACGCGGTCGGAAACGAGCGGGGTCAAGTGGCTGGGGGCGCAGGTGGTTAGCGAGGAGCGCAGAGGAATGACCTATAATCACAGCGCGGTTTTAGGCGAGAGGGCGTCTCGTGGCGTTTTACGGGGGGCATTAGGTACTTCGCCGGCTCCGACTCATCGTGAG
>Ga0180432_10008489_pt1 | contig 12762 bp, 11 predicted proteins | sample SS_ome_10_FD_132414 | JGI IMG/M metagenome (GOLD analysis project Ga0180432, IMG submission 132414) | Hypersaline lake sediment archaeal communities from the Salton Sea, California, USA - SS_1_MS_2 metaG | ecosystem: Environmental > Aquatic > Non-marine Saline and Alkaline > Hypersaline >...
AGACGTCCTCGTTCGGGGTGACGATCGCGATCCAGAACGGCGGGGGGATCCGGGCGTCGATCCCCGCCGGCGGGATCACGATGGGCCAGGTCCTGGAGGTCCTTCCGTACGGGAATCAGATCACCGTTCTGACGCTTGCCGGAGCGCAGCTCGTCGACGCCATCGAGAACGGCGTCAGCCAGGTCGAGGACGACGCGGGACGGTTCCCCCACGTCGGCGGGATGCGCTACGCGTTCGACGCGGCCGGCGAGCCCGGCGCACGGATCACGCTCGTCGAGATCTGGGACGCCACCTCCGGAGGCTACGTCGCCCTCGACCCGACGGCGACCTACACCCTCGCGACGAACAATTACCTCGCCGACGGCGGCGACGGGTACGACGCCTTCGCGACCGTCGAGAATCGCTACGACAGCGGCTGGCTCCTCTCGGACACCCTCGCCGACTTCCTGACCGAGCGCGGCTCCGTCTCACCGGTCGTCGAAGGTCGAATCACAATCGTAGAATCGACCGACGCGCAGCCGTAGTCCGCGCGGGGATCGAAAGCTCGAAGGAGGATCGGATGGAGTATCGACTGCTCGGGCCAACCGGGATCCGCGTCTCGAAGCTCTGCTTCGGAACGATGTCGTTCGGAGACGCCGCCGACGAAGCGACCTCGGCCGCGATGTACCGCCGCTGCCGCGAGGCGGGGATCAACTTCCTCGACTGCGCGAATGTCTACGCCGCCGGACGCTCGGAGGAGATTCTCGGGAAGATGATCGCCGGCGAGCGAAACCGACTCGTCGTCACCTCGAAGGTCGGCTTCCCGATGGGCGAGGACCCGAATGATCGCGGGCTGTCCCGACGTCACGTCCTGGCGTCGGTCGAAGCGAGTCTCCGGCGCCTCGGGACCGACCGGCTCGACGTCCTCTTCGTCCACCGCTTCGATCTCGAGACGCCGATCGAGGAGACGCTCCGCGCGCTTGATCTCCTCGTCCACGCGGGGAAGGTCCTTCACGTCGGGGCGAGCAACTGGGCGGCGTGGCAGATCGCGACCGGCCTCGGGATCTCGGCGCTCCACGACCTGCCCGCCTTCGCCTGCATCCAACCGATGTACAACCTCGCCAAGCGCCAGGCCGAGGTCGAGATCCTCCCGCTCGCGCGGGCGCGCGGCCTCGGGGTGATCACCTACAGCCCGCTCGGCGGTGGGCTGCTGACCGGGAAGTACGGGGTCGAGCGCCGACCGGAGCACGGCCGACTGGTCGAGAACGAGATGTACCGGGCGCGCTACGGGACCGAGGTCTACTACCAGACGGCAGAGCGGTTCGCGGCGTACGCGAAGGAGCGTGCCGTACACCCGGCGACCCTCGCCGTCGCCTGGGTCGCCCGCCATCCGGCCGTGACCGCGCCGATCATCGGGGCGCGGAACATCGAGCAGCTCGAACCCTCTCTCGCCGCGGCCGACTTCGAGATGGATGACCAGACCTACGCCGAGGTCTCGGCCCTCTCGCCGACGCCCGCTCCGGCGACCGATCGGACCGAAGAGCAGGCAGGCCTCGCGTACAAGGGAAGCGCCGAGCGGTATCGGTAGGAGGCCCCAACCGCCCCCTCGCGCAAGCTCGAGAGAATGACCGACACGCGAACCAAAGCCACAATCCGAACCGCAGGCGAGTCCGACGCGACCGCTGTGACCGCGCTGCTGATCGAGCTCGCCTGCGACGTCACGCGGCCGGACGTCGAACGGCGACTCGCCCGACTGGTCGACTCTCCGTCCGACCAAGTCTTCGTCGCCGAGGTCGACGGAGCCATCGCCGGCCTCCTCGGGATGCACTTCGCGCCGCTCTTGCACCGCGATTCGTTCGCGCGGATCACGGCGTTCATCGTTACTGAAGCGCACCGCAGCCGCGGCGTCGGCGAGGCCCTCCTCCGCGAAGCGGAAGGCTGGGCTCTCGCGCGAGGGTGCACCCAGATCGAGGTGACGAGCGGCGATCACCACGCCGCGTCGCACGGGTTCTACGAACGCCACCGCTATCGCCTCGACGACCGCCGCTTCGTCAAGGAGGAGTTCCCCTAGAGCCCGAGCCTCGCGCGGTCGTGCTAAGGCCGGCAGGTCGTCGGAGCCTGTTTCCGCTTACGCAGACAATCCCAGAGCACGTCGGGCGGCGGCCCTCCCGTCGAGGGCGGAGCTGACGATCCCGCCGGTGTAACCGGATCCTTCGCCGATTGGATGGAGACCGCGTACGCCCGTCGACTCGCCGGTCTCCGGATCGCGAAGGACGCGGACCGGGCTCGAGCTTCGCGTTTCGACCCCGTAGAGAAGAACGTCCTCGTGTCGAATCCCGTTCAGCTCGCGAAGCATCTTGGGAAAAGCGGTTCGAAGCGTCTCGGCAACCACGGTCGGAAGAAGGCCTCCGACGTCGGCTGGGACGGCCCGCGTACAGGAGCGGGCTTCGGGGATGCCGGCCGGCCGCCGGCCGCCCAGGAAGTCGACGAGCGGCTGCGCGGGGAGTCCGTAGTCTTCGCCGCCAGCGGCGAAGGCGGCGCGTTCCAGCCCGCGTTGCAGTTCGACGCCGGCGAGGACGCTGTCGTTCGGGAAGTCGTCCGGGCCTACCGGCACGAGGATCGCCGCGTTGCCGAACGGCTTCGCGCGGCTCGAGTAGCTCATCCCGTTGGTCGTCAGTCCGCCTTCCGACGACGCGCAGGCGATCACGAGGCCGCCGGGGCAGGTGCAGAAGCTGTAGCAGGCTCGAGTGCTCGTTCCGGCCTTCCGCGTCAGTCGAAAGCTCGCGCTGCCGAGTTTCGGGTGCTTCGCCCACGCGCCGTACTGCGCGACGTTCAACCGGCTTTGCGGCATCTCCGCCCGCACGCCGAGGGCGAACGGCTTGACGGCGAGCGGCACGCCGGCCTCCGAGAGCATCGCGTAGACGTCGCGCGCGCTGTGCCCGGTGGCGAGGAAGCAGAGATCGGTCGCGATCTCCTCGGCCGCGCCGTTCTCACCGGCAACGATCACGCCGCGGAGCGCGCCGGCCTCGATTCGGAGCCCCTCGAGCTTCGTGCCGAAACGGACCTCGCCGCCGAGCTCCTCGATCCGGCTCCGAAGTCCAGGGACGATCCGCTGGAGGACGTCTGATCCCAGGTGCGGCTCGGCGTCGATCAGGATGTCGGACGACGCACCGAGATCGACGAGCAGTTCGAGGAGTTCCCGAATCGCGCCGCGATCCTTCGATCGCGCGGTTAGTTTTCCGTCGGAGAAGAGGCCGGCGCCGCCTTCCCCGTAGAGCACGTTGCTCTCGACGTTCAGGACACCCTCTCGCCAGAACGTCTCGACTTGCGAGGAGCGAATCTCGACCCGCGCTCCCCGCTCGATCAGGAGCGGCTTCGTCCCGGCCTCGGCGAGCGTCAGTGCCGCCATCAGCCCGGCCGGGCCGGCCCCGACGACGACGGGTCGGCGCGCGCTCGGCCCGACGTGCGGGACCATCGGGATCGGCTCCGGCTCGATGACCTCCTCGACGCGCCCGCGCGCGAGCGGGGGATCGATCTCGCCGAAGTAGTCCAGCTCGACCGACAACACGAACCGGGGCGGCGCGTCCTTGCGACGCGCGTCGATCGACCGACGAAGAAGGATCGGCTTGCCGAGGACGTCCTCGGAGCAATCCAGCATCCGGGCGATCGCGGCGAGGACGTCCGGCTTCTCGTAGTCGAGCTTCATCGAGACCTGGTGGATGCGAAGACGCATGGCGGGCCTTTCGTCTTTCAAACGGTGGAGTTCCCGACGATTGTACGGCGCGGCGAGCCTCGACGCGGCCGGGAGCGAACCGTTCGAGAGCGCCGCCCGCGTCCACGCACGACGATCGTCCTCCTTGACCGGCCGGCCGCGCGTCGCTATAGTCCCCGCACGATGCACACACATGGGGAACACGGATTCGCTCGCGCCCGTACGTCGGTCGGGTAGCTACCTGACCGTGACCCCATTGCACTTCCCCCATTTCTACTAGCAGGAAGCTCTCTTCGGCCGCGGCTCAGGATGCTGCCCGACCGTCCGTTTCGCGCGGCAGACGCCGCCAGATCCAAACGACTCACGCGACATGCGAATCGACGGATGGGAGGAGAACACGACATCATGGGCAATCCGAAGAAGGTCTTGCTGGCGTACTCGGGGGGACTCGACACCTCGGTCATCGTCCCGTGGCTGATGGAGACGTACGGATGCGAGGTCGTCACGTTCACCGGCGACGTCGGCCAGGGGGAGGGCGAGCTCGAAGGCCTCGAGGAGAAGGCGCTCGCGAGCGGCGCGAGCAAAGCGATCGTCGCCGACCTCCGCGAGGAGTTCCTCGTCGACTACGCCTTCCCCGCGCTGCGGGCGGGTGCGATCTACGAAGGGACCTACCTCCTCGGCACGGCGACGGCGCGTCCCGTCGTCGCGAAGAAGATGGTCGAGGTCGCGCATCAGGAGGGGGCCAACGCCCTCTCCCACGGGTGCACGGGAAAGGGGAACGATCAGGTTCGGTTCGAGCTGACGTTCAAGGCGATCGACCCGACACTTCCCGTGATCGCCCCGTGGCGGGATCCCGCGTGGACGATCGTCTCCCGCGAGGACGCACTCGCCTACGCCGACGCACACGGAATCCCGGTCGCAAGCTCGGTCGCGTCGATCTACAGTCGGGACCGAAACCTGTGGCACATCAGCCACGAGGGCGGGGACCTCGAGGACCCGTGGAACGAGCCGGACGAGAGCCTCTTCTGCCTGACCTCGTCTCCCGAGGCCGCGCCAGGGAGTCCGGAGTACGTCACGATCGACTTCGCACAGGGCGTGCCGATCGGCCTCGACGGCGTCGCGATGGGCGCGGTCGAGTTGATGACGGCGCTGAACGAGATCGGCGGCGTACACGGGGTTGGTCGCGAAGACATCGTCGAGAACCGCCTCGTCGGGATGAAGTCGCGCGGCGTCTACGAGACGCCCGGCGGGACGATCCTCTACAAGGCGCTTCCCGCGCTCGAGTCACTCTGCCTCGACCGACGGGCCGCCCACCACAAGGCGCTCGTCGCGCAGCGGTACGCGGAGCTCGTCTACAACGGGATGTGGTTCACGCCGCTCCGGGAGGCGTTCGACGCGTTCGTCGCCGAGCTGGCGAAGACGGTCACCGGCTCGGTCCGGATGAAGCTGTACAAGGGCACCTGTTCGGTCGTCGGCCGGACCTCGCCGTTTTCGCTGTACAGCGAGGACTTGGCCACGTTCGGTGAGGACAGCGTCTACGACCAGACGGACGCGACCGGTTTCATCAACCTGTTCGGCCTTCCGCTCGTCGTCTCCGGTCACTTCGCCCGGCACGCCGCCGAGTTCGCCAAGGTCGGACTGAGGAGCTGATCCGATTGACCGATCATGCCAAGACAGGGCTCATGTGGGGCGGGCGGTTCACCGAGCCGCTCGCCCCCGAGGTCGGCGCGCTGAACGCCTCGTTCTCGTTCGATCGGCGCCTCGCCGCCGTCGACGTCGAAGGATCGATCGCCTACGCCGTCGCCCTGCGCGACGCCGGTTGGCTCGAGGCCGCAGACTACGATGCGATCGTCTCCGGCCTCGCCGCGATCGACGAGGAATTCGCAGCTGGAACGTTCCAGGCCCGGCCCGGCGACGAGGACATTCACACCGCCGTCGAGCGACGTCTGCACGAGCTCGCCGGAGCCCCCGCGGGGAGGCTTCACGCCGGACGCTCCCGCAACGATCAGGTCGCGACGGACCTCCGTCTCTACCTCATTCGCTCGATCGACGCGCTCTGCGAGCAGGTCCGCCGCCTCCAGGGCGAGATCGTGACCAAGGCCGAAGGGCACGCGAGCGTGATCATGCCCGGCTACACCCACCTTCAGCCGGCGCAGCCGATCCTGTTCAGCCACTGGCTGATGTCGTTCTTCTGGAAGCTGGAACGCGACTGCTCGCGGCTGACCGCCGCCCGCGAGAGGACGAACGTCTGCCCGCTCGGCTCCGGCGCACTCGCCGGGAACCCGCTCGGCGTCGATCGGGACGGCCTAGCGGCCTCACTCGACTTCACCGCGTCCTCGGAGAACAGCCTCGATGCAATCGAGGATCGGGATTTCGTCTGCGAGTTCCTGTTCGCTGCGAGCCTGGTGCAGACGCACCTCAGTTCGCTCGCCGAGACGCTCGTCCTCTGGTCGAGCGACCCGCTCGGCTTCGTCACCCTCCACGAGAGCCACTGCACTGGGTCGAGCCTGATGCCGCAGAAGCGGAATCCGGACACCCTCGAGCTGATCCGCGGCAAGACCGGCCGCGTGGTCGGCCACCTGACCGCGCTCCTCGTCACGCTCAAGGGCTTGCCCTCCGGCTACAACAAGGACCTGCAGGAAGACAAGGAAGGCTTGTTCGACGTGATCGACACGCTCGAGGTCGAGCTACCGATCGTCGCTGACGTCATCCGGAGACTGAAGGTGAACGCAGCGAGCATGGCACGCGCGCGGAGCCCCGCGCTCCTCGCGACCGACCTCGCCGACTACCTCGTCAGGAAGGGGATTCCATTCCGGGAGGCGCACCGCGCCGTCGGGCGCACCGTCCTCGAGGCCGAGAAGCTGGGCACGCCGATCGACCGTCTTCCCTTCTCCGTTTACCGAGAGGCTCACGCCGCGTTCGACAAGGACGTCTACGACGTGTTCGACGTGCATCTCTCGATCTCGCAACGAACGCCGAAGGGAGGAACGGCTCCGAAGGCAGTCGCAGCGCAGATCGCCGCCGCGCGGACGATCCTGGCAGAAGACGGAGCTTGAGTCCGCGCGCAGAGCAGGACTCTTCTCAACCGGTACCCGCAACCGGGGCTTCCGGGCTCGACGACGCGGTATGATCCACGGACCCGAGCGACGGAAGGAGGCGGCCCAGTGCTCCACGACTACACCGTTCGCGAGAGCGCACGTGCCAAGCGCGCGCGACTTCGGGTGTCCGTCTCCGACGGGCTCGTCGTCGTCATCCCGAAGGGTTTCGACCGGCGTCGCATCCCCCGGATGCTCGCCGAGCACCGCGACTGGATCGAGCGCGCGATCCGTCAGATCGAGGCGGAGCGGGAGGCCCTGCAATCGAACGGCAGGAGACCGGAGGCGATCGAGCTTCCGGCGATCGGACAATCGTGGCGACTCGAGTGGCAGGCTGCGCCGGGGGCACGCGTTCGGATCGCGGAGCCCGATCCCCGTACCCTTCGGCTCTCGGGGGCGACCGACAACCCGATCGCGTGGGGGAAGTCGCTTCGAGGGTGGCTCCTCGAGCGGGGGCGCGAGCACCTGATCCCGCGGGCCGAGGAGATGGCACGGACCTTGGACGTTCGGATCGAGCGGGTCTCGGTCCGCTGCCAGAGGACGCGCTGGGGAAGCTACTCGACGCGAGGGACGATCAGCCTGAACGCCCAGCTCCTGTTCCTCCCCGAGCGGCTCGTCCGGTTCGTCCTGTTGCACGAGGTCTGCCACGCGATGCACCCGAACCACTCGCCGGAGTTCTGGGCGCTGGTACGTGCCCACGAACCCGAAGCCGATCGCCTGCGCGAGGAACTTCGCAGCGCGTGGAAGCACGTTCCGGGATGGCTCACGATCGCCAAGCGGTGGATGCCCCCTTGGCAGCAGGCGTCGGCAGGGTATTCTGGGAGCCACACGAAGGGACTGAGGGAGGACGAATGAAGGCGCTCGTGATCTACTACTCGAGATCAGGAAAAACGAAGGACGTGGCCGAGCGGATCGCCCGCGCGGCGAGTGCGGACATCGAGGAGATCGTCGAAGTCGAGAAGCACCCCGGCTACGCCAGGTCGGCGATCGCCGCGATCCTCAAGCGCAAACCCGCACTGAAACCGTTCGGCCGATCGCTAGACGACTACGATCTCGTCTTCGTCGGCACACCCGTCTGGCGGATGAACGCGGTCCCTGCGATCCAATCGTTCCTAGCGACGCAAGCGTGGAGGTCGAAGCAGGTCGCCCTCTTCTGCACGATGGGCGGGATGGGCGATCGGAAGACGTTCCGCACGATGCGCGAGCTGATGCCGGGAGCCCGCGTGCCCGGGGAGATCGCGTTCGACACTGCGGGCCTCAAGAATCCCGAAGAGATCGAAGCACGCGTGAACGTGTGGGTCGCGGAGGTGCTAGCGGAGGCGGGAACGTCCTAGCACGAACTCGGGTTCGGTGAGGAGACACGCGTCCTCGCCGGTCCCCTCACCGTCCTGAGGCCGTCCTCACCACGGCGTGTGCGGGCGGCCCAATCGGTCCGGATCGTCAACCTGTGACGTAGCTAGCCACCCGTCGCCCACGTGCGCAGAAGGGAGATCACCGAATCGGCGAAACTCATCATCGAGTCCCGGTGAGACCAAACGAAAGACGTGGTGGAGGGACCGTACGTTCCGCCTCCGGGCGGCGGCCCGTCGAGGGGCGTTCCACCCGAAGGAGGCTGGGAATCACTTGGCGGCTTCGCGGTTATCCGGCTCAAGAGCCTCACTCGGACGCTCGGGTTCGAATCGGTCCATTCCATGACATCCGTTGATGTGAGGTGCATCGCCTCGATTCTCACGATCTGCATCGAGGTCAAAACGGCCTGCATTCTCGCAAGGTTCGACGACCATCCGACCATTGGGTTGAGTCCCAGACGCTGCTGCCACTGCTGCACAAGCGGTAGCAGCCGCGCCGTCTGCTCCGGAGACAGGGCGGCGTCGGTCCCCGCAAGGCGCACGACTCCGAGTAGAAAGATCGGTACCTCGTACACGTTCGACCTGGCCATCACCCCGAATCCAAGCAGGACCGCAACGCACAACGTGACCGCGGTGACTCGCTGCATTCGACCCAATCCCGTCACGAGGACTTCCCCCTTTCACAACCGCCCGACCGAGACATCTCGCCGCCCCGGCAGGCCTTCAGAGGATCCACCGTCAGAGTGGCTCCCGCGTGGCACGGGTGTGGCAGCGCTGTGAAGCGATCAATCCGAGGGGAATCCACCGTCCGCGCGCCTCGCCGGCGTTCGCCGGCCCGCTGCACAGCTGAAGGAAAAGGCTCAGCGAGGTTGACGCCCCCGCGGGCCCGCTGCGGGTTCACGTCCGGTCGCCTTCCGCCGCGACTCGCGCAAGTCGGCGAGCGCTTTGTCCACCTCTTCGTCGGTCGGCTTCCGGCGCAACCGCCGCTCCAGCTGCTTCGCCGTCCGCTCGCGCAGCCTCTTCTCCTCACGCCCCATGATTCCTCAGCTCCCGGAAGTCGAGATACCCGTCCATTGTGCCCCCTCCGAGGACGGGAGACCAGCCCCGCCCCTTGGATGAGGGAACACGAGGCTGCAGATCCTCCGTCCGACACGGGCGACGACCGGTTGGCTCGTCGCATCCAGGGTGATATGCTGCACGAAGATGAGGGAGTCCTAGGGAGGATCTCGTGCGAACTGTCCTCAGATGCCTCCTCGCTCTGGGCACCGTCACGGCCGCCGGCCTGACCGCACTCTGCGAGGATCCTGTCTCGCTGGTGCTGGAACGGGTCGAGCGGGCGAACGAGACGTATCCGTCCGGGAGCGTCTACCTTGTCGATTCGGGGCGCGTGTCGGTGTCGGCCGACGGCCGACACACGCTGCGCGCCCACGTCCAGATCCTCCTCCGCGGCGTGACGGCGATTGCGTCATACGGCGAAGTGTCGATCGACTACTTCGAAAGCATGCACGACGTCACCGTCGTCTACGCGAGGACCATCCTCCCGACGGGAGAGGTGATCGAACTCACCGACGCAGACATGCACGTCACGCAACCGAGCAGCAAAGCACTCGGCGTTGGCGAGACGTGCGCGACCACGTTGACCCTGAGCATGCCGTCTCTCGCGTCGGGAGCGGTCATCGACTACGAGTACGTTCGAGCAGACAAGCCCAACGCCTTCATGGACGGTTTCGACGTGCTGTGGACCTTCGAGCATTGGGACCCCGTCCAGCTCTCGGAGTTCGTCCTCGATGTCCCGAGAGGGATCGACTGCCACTGGACCGCTCACGGACGGACGATCGCCCCGGACATTCAGAGTGATTCCAGCCGGACCGTGTACACGTTTCGAGCGGTCGACGTTCCAGGAGTGACGGAGGAAGTCCGAATGCCGAGCCTGCGCGCTGTCTCCTCGTACGTCGTCGCGTCCTCGTTCGCATCGTGGGAGGAGGTCGCTACAGCCTGGTGGACGTGGATCGAGAGGAAGCTCGACACCGGACCGGAGATCGCCGCGAAGGCGCGGGAGCTCATCGCAGGCACACCGTCGGAAGCGGCGATTGTGTCGCGCTTGTTCGACTTCGTCGCGGGCGAGATTCGATACGACCTGATCGCGACGGGAGCCTTCAGCTTCGAGCCGCGTCCGGCACTCGACACGCTGGCGACACGATCCGGCGACTGCAAGGATCAATCTGTCCTTCTTCTCTCCCTTCTACGCTGCGCCGGCGTCGACGCCTACCCGGTGCTCGCGAACACGGACACGGGATACCACGTCGACTGGTCCGCCACACCGTCGACGACCCAGTTCGATCACGTCATCGTCGGGGTGCCGGACCCGGGTGGCGGATGGCGACTCCTCGACCCGACGTGCGCAGCCTGTACTTCGAACTACGCGCTCAGTGGTCTCCGCGGGCGCCGCTGGCTGCTCGCCTCGCCGAACCCGGCCGAGTTCGGAGTCCACGTCGAGACCCCGCCCCCGTCAGCGAGCGAAAGCCTGACGAGATGCACGATGACCGGTTCACTGTCGGAAGGCGGCGACCTGAACGGCGAAGCTCTGGTACAGATGACGGGAGACACCGACGTCGTCTATCGCACGATACTGCTCGCCGTCGAGGAGACCGACTGCACGTTGGACGAGGTCTTCCCCGCACTCCTGTACGGGACTCCGTACTACGAGGTTCTCGACTACAAGCTCTCGGACCTGGCGGACACGCACGAACCGCTCGGCTACCGTCTCTCCTTCCGGGCGAGCGAGTTCACGGACGACATTGTCGGGAGGGAGTATCTCCACTTCTTTGCGTACGGACCGACCTTCACCTGCGTGCCCTGCTTGGAGAAGACGACACCGCGCGTCAAGCGGGAGCACCCGCTGCTGACGGATGTGTCCCAGTACGAACTGCGCGCCCTCGTCGACCTCGGGGATCGCGCCGTCGCGGAGCTTCCCGAGGACGTGCACGTCGAGAACGCAGTCGGGGCCTTCCGGGCTACGTACTCGCTCACGGGCAGTACGCTCGTCTACACGAGAATCCTTCGGATCGACGTCTCCGAAGTCACGCCGAACGAGTATCTACTCTACGCCGAGATCGTTCGGGCCGCGGTGCTCGCGAGGATCGTACGCATCCCCCTTCGCTTCTCTCCGTGAGAGCCCGAGGGCTGACTCGTCGGAGACTGAGCACTCAACAGCGCGGTGCGAATCTCTCGCTTTTCCCGCGTCGCAGGAACCCGAGCGCAGCGAGCCCGAGGAGAGCCATCCCCGACCAGAGGGCGAACGGAACCCGAGGACCGTAGACAGCAAGGCTGTTCCCGAGTGGCGGTGCGATCAGCCCGCCGACGCGTGACAGTGTCATTGCCAGCCCGATCGCCGTCCCGGCGTATTCCGCGCCGACGCCGCTCACTTCCGTGAGGGCCGTCATCGAGACGGCCATGTAGCCGTCTCGGACCGCGCCGGCCATCAGGACGGCGACCCAAATGACCACGCCGTCGACGATCGAGAGGAGACCGATTCCGGTGGCGGCCACGATCGTGGTCGCCACGAGAAGCTTCGTTCGCGATCGGGCAAGATCGGAGAGGATCGCGAGCGGGAAGACCGCGAGGAGACTGATCGCGTGGAAGCCGGCGACCGCCCCGTCGGCTCGGGCCGCCGCCCAACCGATGTCGCGCAGGTAGAGCGGGAGGTAACCGAGAAGCCCCTGGACGCCGCCCGCGACGCCGAGGAGCGCCACACCGAGCACCCACACGTTGCGCAAACGCGCCACGTGTGCGAGGGAGTGGCGAATCGACGGAAACCCGGCCCCGCGAGCGAGACGCGTCTTCTCGCGTTGGGAGACCCGCACGAGCGCCCACGGAAGGCTCATCAGGACGCCGATCCCGCCGTAGAGGAAGAGGACGTGTCGCCAGCCCCCGAGCCACGGGGAGAGAAGCGTGGCGCTCACGAGCGACCCGACCATGAAGCCGAACGCCATCCCACCGGAGACGAACGCGTTCGCCGATCCCAGCCGCTTCCCGGTGAACCACATCGCGCACACCTTGTGCAGATTCATCGGGATCGCGGCGCTCAGCAGACCGTTCAGAAAGACCGTGATCGCCATCGCCGCGAGCGAGTTCGACAGGCCGCGCGCCGCCCCGGTCAGGCCGAGGAAGAGACAGGCGACGGCAAGCGTCCGCTTCGTCCCGAAGCGATCGCCGAGGATTCCTCCGACGAGGCTCGTGAACAGGCCGGCAAACGACACGACACCCCAGACCGCCCCGATCTGGACGAGGCTCAGTCCGAGATCCTCCGCGATCTCGGCGAACAGAACGGGCATCGCCATCGTCGGCGCGGCGACGGCGAGCGCCGCCGTCAACCCCGACAGCCCGAGGACGTACCCTCGGTACGATGAGGAGTCCGTCCCCTCATCGATTCCGTCCATCACTCACCTCCTCGGTGAAGATGCGGCGGGAATCCTATCTGGACTCGCGGGCCACGGCGAAGCAGAACGCTGGAAAGGGGCGGACGTGCCGAGGAACGGCGAGAGCTGCCGAGCAGCCGTCGCTCTTCACACGGATCGACCCGATCCAGCCGCTGCGGCGCTGGACACCGTCGAGGAGGACTCCGTCC
>Ga0180432_10008490_pt1 | contig 12762 bp, 8 predicted proteins | sample SS_ome_10_FD_132414 | JGI IMG/M metagenome (GOLD analysis project Ga0180432, IMG submission 132414) | Hypersaline lake sediment archaeal communities from the Salton Sea, California, USA - SS_1_MS_2 metaG | ecosystem: Environmental > Aquatic > Non-marine Saline and Alkaline > Hypersaline >...
AACAGCGGCGCCGGCTCCGATTACCTGGTCCAGCCTCACGACAGCCCGGCCTTCTCCGGCTTCGTGCCCCGGGGACACCTGGCGGCCACCGATGACGGTGTGGTCATACCGGGCGGGCGCACGCCGCCGGCCTGCTACGACCGGAAGACCGGCGCCATGCTTCACTTCTACTGGCCTTCCAAAGGCAGTCGCACCCATCAGGTCTCCGCCCGCGGCCCCTGGTTTTTCTCCGGCGGCATCATGACCCGGATCGACGACGGTGAACCGGTGCTGCCCACGCCCGCCGTGCTGCACGATGATCATGCACTCTACGGGATCGGCAACGGCGAGATCTTCGCCCAACGCCTGAAAGTCGACCAGGAGTTGGTCGAGGGGAGAGACCGCCGGGGAAAGCGAATCACGATCAAGAAGCAACGGCTCAAGATGATTTGGAGGGCCCCGCTGCCTGACGCACCCAAGTGGCTGTTCCTCAAGGCAGGCTCGCGTTTATATTCGGCCGACGACGGCACCGTGGCAGCCATCCAGGTCGATCCCGACCAGGGCAAGGCCGAAGTCGCCTGGAAAGGCGCCTTCGAAGGCAGCCCTTGGACCATGCTCGCCGCCGATGACAAACTGTTCGTCGTCACCACCGGCGGGCGGATCTATTGCTTTGGTGCCAAAGAGGGTCAGCCGGTCGTCCACGTTAATCCGGCTGCCCGGCAGTCCGGCGCGACGGCAAAGCAAACCACGGCTGATTCCGAGTGGCGACAGTTGGCTGGGGCGATCCTCAAGTCGACGAGCGCCAGCGAGGGCTACTGCGTGATGTTCGGTCTGGGAACTGGCCGGTTGGCCGAGGAGGTCCTCGGACAATCCAAGTTGCGCGTGATCGTCGTCGATCCGGACGCCAAGAAGGTCGATGCGTTTCGCCGCCGGATGGACGAAGCCGGACTCTACGGCACGCGAGTCTCCGCCCATGTTGGCGACCCGCTCGACTACTCCCTGCCGCCCTACCTGGCAAGCCTGGTCGTTGTGGAGGATCTTCGCCTTGCCGGAAAGGATGGCGGGGCGCGGTTCATTAGGGCCGTGTTCGACACACTACGACCCTACGGCGGCACCGCCTGCTTGCACATGCCCCTGGAGAAGCTCGACGCCTGCGTCGAACAGGCACAACTTGCCGGCGCACAAGTAGAAGCGGCCGGCAATACCCGGTCGCTCTTAACGCGCCCGGGACCACTGGCGGGCGCGGCCGATTGGACCCACCAATATGCCGACGCGGCGGCCAGCGTGGCTTCGCGGGACCAGCGGGTGAAGTTGCCTTTGGGCCTGCTTTGGTTTGGCGGGCCGTCGAATGACGAAGTGCTGCCGCGTCACGGCCATGGCCCCTCGCCGCAAGTGGCCGCCGGACGTCTCTTCATCCAGGGCGCGAACATGCTTCGCGCGCTGGATATCTACACCGGGCGCCTGCTGTGGCAAAAGGACTTCCCGGACCTGGGCAAGTTCTACGACAACACCAGCCATCAGCCGGGGGCCAACGAAATCGGCAGTAACTACGTGTCGCTGGCCGATCGCGTGTACGTCGTGTACGGCGACACGATCCTCGACCTTGATGCGGCAACCGGCAAAGTGAAAAACGAGCTCAAGTTGAACCCCGGCCCCGGCGACCCGCAGCCCAACTGGGGTTTCATCGCCGCGTGGGAGGGTCGGCTCGTGGCCACCTCCACCCCGATCACGGTCGACGGGGAAGACAAGCCGGAGGGATCGACCGTCGCCGATGCCTTGACGCCCGTCCGCTATTCTTCGTCCAGCCGCCGGCTGGTCGTGCTCAACCGGCACACCGGCCAACAGTTGTGGGAGCGGAATGCCCGGTACGGCTTCCGCCACAACAACATCGCCATCGGATCCGGCATGCTGTTTGTGATCGACGGTCTGTCCAGTGCCAAGCAGAAGGCCCTCCAGCGCCGCGGCGAAAACCTGGAAGACTATATGCCCCGGCTCTCGGCCCTTGATCTCGAAACGGGCGAAGAACGCTGGAGCACCACCCAGAATGTCTTCGGCACTTTCCTGAACTACTCCGTCGAATACGACGTCCTGCTCCAATCCGGCAGCGCCGCACGCGACCGGGCTCGCGACGAGTCGAACACCGGCATGGTCGCCTACCGCGGCAAAGACGGCCACGTGCTCTGGAAAGATCTCGATCGGAAGCACAGCGGGCCGTGCATGCTCCACCACAACATGATCATCGCACAGGGCCCCGCCTTCTCGCTGCTGACGGGAGAACCGATCACTCGCAAGCATCCCCTTACCGGCCAGCCGCTCCGGTGGCAGTTCACCCGAAACTACGGCTGCAACACGTCCATAGCCGGTGAGCATCTGATCATATTCCGCTCGGCGGCCGCCGGGTATTACGATCTGGCCGGCAACGGCGGCACGGGCAACCTGGGTGGGTTCAAATCCGGTTGCACCTCCAACCTGATCCCCGCCGGTGGCCTGCTAAACGCGCCCGAATACACCCGAACCTGTACCTGCAACTACCAAAACCAGACCTCGCTGGCCATGGTCCACGATCCCGACGTTGAGATCTGGACCTTCAACGATTTTCACTGGGACGGCCAGCCGGTTCGCCGCGTAGGGTTGAATTTTGGTGCTCCGGGCGATCGACTCCCGGAAAGTGGCACGCTCTGGATGGACTCTCCCAGCCAGGGCAGCCCCTCGCCCAACATCCCCGTCAAGTTCGAACCCGAAAAACCCGACTGGTTCCGCCACCACAGTTCACTCATTCGGGCCGACGCCAAACGGGGCGAACTCAACTGGGTGGCCGCCTCGGGACTCGAGAACATCCGAAGCGTAACGCTCACCCTGGCAAAGAACAACGACAAACCGCGAGACTACACCGTGCGGCTGCACTTCGCCGAGCTGGAAGGCATCGAGCCCGGTCAGCGAGTCTTCGACGTCGCCCTGCAAGGAAACCGCGTGCTGGCCGGATTCGATGTTCTTAAAGAGGCCGGCTCGCGCAATCGGGCCGTGGTCCGGGAATTCCGCGCGATCAAGGCCGTCGGCCAATTGAAAGTGTCGCTTGTGCCTACAAACGCCGATGTCAAGCTCGGGCCGGTCCTCTGCGGTATCGAGGTCGTGGCTGAGGGATGGTAAGCGAAACGGAACAACGTCCACCCCGTCTTCAACCACCGCGTCGACACAAAGCACCATGACAAACGAAAACACCGGCTCGCAGCCCGAACGGCCGATCCGGCCCAACAAGCGACGCCCGGCGGGGCGATATCCCTACCTTTTCCGCCTGCTGCACTGGGTGCTGGCGGCCACCCTGGTTCTGCTGGTAGCAAGCGGCTTGAGCCTGCACGCCTCGGCCCGGCCCGATTGGTCGCTTTTCTCGGGCAGACTCCCCCCGTTTTTCTGGCCGGGGCAGGTACACCTGGTCCACTTGCCGGCGGCCATACTCTTCTCGGCGTCGCTCGTTGCCGCATCCTGGTTCTACTTCCGGCGCAAGGGGCGACGGCGGCCGACGCACCTGGTGCTCCTCGGCGGTGGACTACTCATGATCCTCAGCGCGCCGCTGCTTTTGAACCCGGTCGGGCCGGGACTTCTTTACTCGGCCGCCCGAGGCATGCACGCAATCGTCGGTCTGGTCGTGCTGCCGCTCGCCTTCTTGTGGCACTTACTGCGCGGGTTGGGCCGTCATCGCCGGGTGCTTGTGCCGGCATTCCATCCCTGGAAACAGCCGAGTTTTCGGCAGTTGGCCGCCTTCGTGCCGCTGGTGCTTGTGGTCGCGTGCCTGGTGCTTTGCGGCCTACCGGTTTCCCCCCCCTGGCGCGACCTGGTCGTTCGGCGAATCAACCCGGCCGAACCGGATCGCGTCGACATGACCACCCTCCCCTGGCATGAAGCCCCGTCGCTCGGCATCGAGCTGGCCAACGGGATTGGTTTCGACCGGGGGCGTACGGAAGTCAGTTTGCGGGCGTTTCACGACGGTCGCGAGTTGTTCGTTCTGGCCGAGTGGTTCGACCCGAGGGAGGATCGCCAATATCAGCCCTGGGAGAAGACGCCCGATGGCTGGCGGCACTTGGTAACCATCGCAAACGACGAGAGCGTCTACTACGAGGACAAGTTCGGCCTGGTCTTTCCCACCGCACCGGACTGGCAGTTCGAGCGATTCGGCTGTGCTACGTACTGCCACGTGGGCGGTGGCCGGCCGTACGGATACAAGAGCTCGGAGCAAATCGTCGACGTTTGGCATTGGAAAAGCACCCGCACCGATCCGGTCGACCAGGTCGACGACAAGTACTGGTGGAAGGCCGATTTCTCGGCCAAACCGCCGGGCCGGTACGGGGATCCGAAAGAGGACGGCGGCTACAAGAAAAACGCCTCGGCAGACGGCGTCCACCCGGCGTTCCTGCCCGACGGCCCCACGGCAGTCAAGCAAGGAATCATTCTCCGCGACCAGGCCGCCGCGTACACGCTCGAGGCGGCCGCGCAGATCGCGCCCGGAACGATTATTCCAGGCATTGTTGCCTCGGCCGCCGTGGGCGACCGGGGCGACCTTAGCTGCCGGTCGCAGCACGAGGCCGGCCGGTGGCGGCTCTATATCCGCCGCAAGCTCAACACGGGCAGCCAATACGACGTCGCATTCGTTCCCGGCGGGAAGCATCCCTTCAGTTGTGCAGCCTTCGACCATTCGTCGAAACGCCACGCCTACGGATTCTCGGTGTATCGACTGGTGCTGGAGCCGTGAGTGGCCATTCGAGGGGGTCGCGTTGCAGAACCGGCTCTACCGGCTCCCGGTTCGAGTGGATTTGTACCTAACGACGGGATATAATATGATTTAGCTGTTCGAGGGGTCCGGCCGACAACAACCAACTGGGGGCGAACTGGATTCGACCGGGCAGTTTGAAGTGTAAGTGGCGTGTCGTGGTTGGTCAGCAGGCCACGTTAAAAGCTGACCATAAATTTCAATTGCCAAGCCTAGCTTTGCAATGGCCGCCTAATAAAGGCGACCCCGGCTGAGGGCTTTTGCCGAAGAGGCCCGACTGCCGGCCACAAATTTCGGCTCGTCCCGGGTCGCTGTTGGCCACGCCCGGGATTAAACCTGCTGCCGACTAGCTCGTCCGGCACCCCGTCGGTTGGGGGCCGGTCAGGCGAAACTCCAAATCATCCGACTACGCACGTAGAAGCCTGCACGGAAATGTCACGGGACGCGGGTTCGATTCCCGCCGCCTCCACCTTCAATGCCGACTTGCGTCTCGACGCAAGTCGGTATTTTTAATTCACTTGCGACGATCTTGGCTTCTCACAAAAAACGGCCTCAATGGAACAGAAATTGCCAAAAGTCTCATAATCAGGGGTTTCTTGTGCCATAAACTGTCGCTCGGTGTCCCATAGGACTCGCCCAGCCGGGCGTCGTCCACCAGTACGTCCTTGGCAGAATTGGCTCATTTCGAGCCACCGGAGGGCCCTGAACAGCTTTCCGAAGGGCTTGTTGGTGTAGCACTCAACGAGGGCTGCGAGTGCCGAGGGGAGCACTGTGGGAGAGAAAGATGTCAGCGATCTGCTCGACGAGGTCCGCTGTGAACTTGGCGGGACCTCGCGAGCCATGGAAGTAGGGAAACCATGCGATGCCCTCCAATCCTCCGGCGTTGTCGCCGTCGATCAGCGCAGTCACCAAAAGCGTCAATACCAGCGGTCAAAAGACCAACCAGCAGGGCGACGAGACCGGCGACCAGAATGGCGATTCGGATGGCTGCGGCGTTAAGTTTCTCGCGTTTGGCATACGATGGTTTACCTCCTCAGAGTGCTGTCATGGAAATGCAGGACCGAAAGAGCTCACCCGGCCACGATGCGGGCCAACGATCTTGTTCCAGGGCTCTTGGTGCAACGGGCCAGCCTGATTGGTCACCTCACCGGGTCCTCGATCCACTGCCGGTAACAGGGGCCGCACATGTGGAGGAATAGGCGCCGATACACCTGGTCGACCAGTTCCTGTTCGGATAGATTTCGCATCTGCTCGATCAGTGCCGCGATCTGCTGGCCCGGATCGCGCTGCAGGTCATCTTCGGAAAAGTGCGGTGGAGTAGGATCGGCCATGGCCTCGATCCTCACCACGTAGAGATTTCCCACCCCCGGCGTCAGTTCAACTCCGCAGCGGGCACACAGCAGCGGCGAGCTGTCATTCGATTCGTGCATGTTCATAGCGTTATTGTAACGTCTCAGCCTCGGTTCGTCGCGGATTCAGAAATGGATTAACGTCCAGGGTTGAGAAAAGGTCGCTTCCGTGGGATGCTAATGTGTTGGCCGCATGCCTAGGGGATAGTCGGGGCGAGATCGCGTATCACGTAGCGGTCGACGGGAGCGACGAGAACTCGGGCTCCAAGGCCCAAGCGTTCCGGTCGGTGACCAGGGCGCAGGAGGCCGTCAGAAAGCTCTCGAGGGAGAAGCCGGGCGGGTCCGTGACGGTCATCATCCACCCGGGGACGTACCGGCTGGAAGAACCGCTTACTTTCACCCCGGCCGATTCCGGCACTGCGGAGGCGCCGGTCACGTACCGCGCTGCCAAGACCGGCAAGGCGATCCTTAGCGGGGGCATGCGGATCGGCGGCTGGAAGAAGAAAGGAAAGCTCTGGCAAACAACCATCGACCAGGTGCAGCAGGGAAATCTCTACTTCCATCATCTCTTTGTAAACGGCCGACGCGCCCGGCTGGCCGTCATGCCCAACAAGTTCTACCTGCGGACGGCGGGTCCGATCCGGCCGCTGGGGGATCACCAGAAGGCGCGGCGCGACCAATCGACCAAACAAGGCTTTCGGTTTCGAGAAGGCGATTTCCAACGCTGGAACAATCCGGACGACGTGTTCATCGAGCTATACCATTCCTGGACAACCTCGCTGCACTGGATCAAGGAGGTGAACCTGGAGAAGCGAATCGTCCGGTTCACAAACCCTTCCCACTGGCCCGTCAGCTACTGGGAAAAGTTCGAGCGTTACCGCGTCCGCAACTGCTTCGAGGCGCTGGACTCGCCCGGCGAGTGGTATCTCGACCGCAAGTCGGGCACGCTGTCCTACTGGCCGCTGCCCGGACAGAACATGAAGCAGGCCGAGGTGATCGCCCCGCGGTTGACCGATCTCGTGGTCTTTCAGGGCGAGCCCGAAAAAGGAAGGTTTGTTCGACACCTCCGACTCGTGGGCCTGTCCTTCCAGCACGAGGACTGGGATTTCGATCGCCAGTTCGTGGTGGACGGCCAGCGCATTCAACCGGCTGTTCAAATCGCAGGCCAAGGACTACGAGTACGACCAAAGCACCCTTGAGCACAACATCGTCGTCCAGGGTGGGGGCGCCATGACGTCGGGCTACTACGCTCGCCGGTGGACGAAGATCGACCGTAACCTCTACTGGAGCACCCGGAGAAAGGACGCCGTCCGCTTCAACGACTGGTCGTGGCGGATTCTCAAGACCGTTCCCAAGGTCGAAGACGTGTCGCTGAAGCGGTGGCAAGAGTTGGGCCGCGATTCGCACTCGATTGTCGCCGATCCGCTCTTTACCGATCCCGAGGCGGGTGACTTCCAGCTTGCCAAGGACTCACCCGCACGGAAGATCGGGTTCGAGAGCTTCGATTACCGCCGTGCCGGGCTCTATGGAGAGCCAGAGTGGACCGCCTCGCCGAACCGAATCGAGCGAGAACCCTTAGAGTATGCCCCAGCGCCGCCCTCGGGCTTTCCCCTGGACTATGGGTTCGAGGACTACGAGGCGGGCGAGATGCCGATCGTCGTTGGCAGGTTGATGGAGAGCGATAGCTGCCGTATCCGCGTGACCGATCGAGTTGCCGCCGATGGCCGGAAATCCCTGGCGCTGGTGGACGGACCCTCCGAGCGAGCATGGTTGCCCCACTGGGCCATCTGGCTCAAGCAGGCGGAGCGAGGCACAGTGAAGATGTCGTTCGACTGCCTCAACGACCAACGGCAGCCGGCCCGATTCCGCGTCGAGTTCCGCGACTGGTCCGGCAGCCGCTGGCACGCCGGTCCGACCGTGACCGTCGAGCCCAACGGCTCCGTGCGGGCCGGCAAACGGGAGCTTGTTGTCGTGGCACCCGGCCACTGGACGCACCTGGCGATACGTTTCTCTTACGGCCCTGGCGCGCCAAAGAGATTTGCCATCAGCGTGGGTGCCCGCGACGGGGATACCAGGACCGTGTCCGACATTCCATTTGCCAGCGACCAGTTCACGACGTGTACGTGGTTCGGCATCTCCAGTTTGGACAACAAGGGGGCTGCCTACTACCTGGACAACGTGAAAATGACGATCGACGACGGCCAGAAGTAGTCTCGTGAGCCCGGCAACGAAGACCATGCCGATAGCCGGGCGTGGTAAGGCACGAGGATTGGCTGCTGCACGTAGCGAGGAAATTGCTTTGAAGACACCAGGCCGCATCCTTCTGACCGGCCCACCCGGCTGCGGCAAGACGACCGTCGTTATGCGGACTCTGAAAGCGCTGCGTGACATCCGAGTCGCGGGATTCTATACTCGGGAGGTCCGGGAGGCTCGACGCCGAACCGGTTTCGACGCGGTGGCACTCAGCACTGGGCGATCCGTGCGGTTGGCGAGCGTGCAGTCCGGATCGAAGGTCCGCGTGGGACTACGGGGTTGAGCTGGCCGACTTCGAGAGACTGCTGGATGACGAGTTCCGGCAAACCGTCGCCGACGTGGACCTGGTCGTCATCGACGAGATCGGCAAGATGGAGTGCTACAGTTCGGTATTCGTCGAGACGATGCGAAGATTGCTGGACGGTCCCACCGCGTTGCTGGCGACTGTCGCACAGCGGGGCGCGGGATTTGTCCGTGAGGTGAAGGAACGGAAAGACACCGAATTGCTCACCGTTACCACCGCGAACCGAGACCGACTTCCCGAGGAACTTGCCTGGCGACTGGGTAGCTAGCGCGAAGGCAACATGTCGCTGATCCGCGTCGAGTTGCCACGCCCCACCAACAGGAGTTGCACCATGCTTCGAGGCCGATACCCCAGGACTATTACCACGTTGCTGGTCCTTTCGGCACTGCTATTGCTCTCTGTCCCTGACGCCTCGGCCGTTGACGCCGAAGCCGCGAAGGCTCGCCCGAATGTCGTGCTGATGATGGCCGATGACCTGGGTTTCTCCGACCTCGGCTGCTACGGAGCGACGATCATCGAAACGCCGACGCTCGACCGCCTTGCCGCCGAGGGCCTGCGGTTCTCGCAGTTCTACAACACGGCCAAGTGCCACAGCTCCCGGGTGTGCCTGATGACCGGGCTCTACTGTTTTCAGGCGGGCAGCTCGTCGATGGACCGCAGCGTGACCATCGCCGAGGTGCTGCGGCCGACCGGGTACTTCACCGCCATGGTCGGCAAATGGCACCTTCACAAAGAACCCACCGACCGCGGCTTCCAGCGGTACTTCGGCCACCTGTCCGGCGCGACCGATTTCTTCCGCGGCGACAAGAGCTTCCGCTTGGGCGGCGAGAAGTTCAAAGCCTTCGACGACGACTTCTACACCACCGACGCCAACACCGACTACGCCATCCGTTTCATCGACGAGGCGCTCGATGCGGACCGACCTTTCTTCCTCTACTTCGCGCACAACGCACCGCACTACCCGTTGCAGGCGCCCAAGGAGCTGGTCGACAAGTACTGCGGCCGGTTCCGTCTCGGTTGGGATGAGCTTCGCCGCCGGCGTTACGCCAAACAGGTTGACCTGGGCATCATCGACCCGAAGTGGGCCCTGTCGCCTCGACCGGACTACATCCCCGCGTGGGACTCGCTCAATGAGAAGCAGAAGGAGTGGGAGGACTTCCGCATGGCGGTGTTCGCCGCGATGATCGACCGCATCGACCAGAACCTCGCCCGCCTGATCCGGCACCTCAAGTCCTGCGGTGCGTACGAGAACACGCTGATCCTGTTCTGCTCCGACAACGGCGGCTGCCCCTTTGAGCGGACCCGCAACATGGACCGCGCACCGTGGCAGGGCGGCAGCCACCTGACGTACGACGTGGGCTGGGCACACGCGAGCAACACGCCCTTCCGCTGGTACAAGCAGAACCAGCACGAGGGCGGCATCGCCTCGCCGCTGGTCGTCCACTGGCCGGCGGGACTGAAGGCGAAGCCGGGCTCGATCACTCATCAGCCGGCCCACCTGATCGACGTCATGCCAACGTTGGTGGAGTTGACCGGCGCGGAGTATCCGAGCACGTACGGGCAGCGAACGATCGAACCGGGGCAGGGGCGGTCGCTCGCACCAATCCTCGCGGGCAACGAGCGCCAGCCGCACGATTGGCTCTACTTCCAGTTCTCAACCGACAGGGCGATCCGCAAGGGCGACTGGAAGCTGGCCAGCGTCAAGGGCGCCCGATGGGAGCTGTACAACCTGGCTGAGGACCGCACGGAGCTGCACGACTTGGCTGGCGAGCATCCCGAGCGAGTCAAGGAGCTGGCCGAGCTTTGGCACCACGTGGCCGAGCACGTCGACCGTGCCCCGGCCAAGTTGCGCAAGCCCGTCAAGGATCACCCCGCCCGACCGCACTTCAAACGAGCCCACGGCGCGATGCCGCCGATCCCACCGATCCCCTGAGCCGCCGCTGGACGAGCGGCCAGATTCGTCGCTCTTACCTGATGGACACAGGGTTATGATCGGACAGTGGTTTTCGACGATCGAGCTTCCCTTGACGTTCGAGCAGTTTGAGAGGCTGCCCCAGGCCCATCCACAAAACAACGGTCGAGAGGAGCATCCGCATGAGTGCCGACGTAGATCGTCGAATGTTTGTGCGTGTGGCCGCTGCCTGCGGTGCAGGGCTGGCGGTCGCGCCGACTGCTGCACTTGGAGGCGCGTGGTGGCACCAGATCGACGTGGTGGCCGGTGATGATAAGGTGCACAAGGGAAAGCTCCCGAAGGTGAGCAAGCGGGTCGGGAAGAGACCGCCACAGTACATAGACGAGGAAGAGTGAGGAAACCGGGAGTGCCAGCCAACATGTATCGGAAAGTTGATAGCCGGAGACATCCTGAAGGTAGAGGAAGCCCTCCTTCGATGGATCTTCGCTCTTTTCGACTTGGCGTGGGCTGAAGTCCCTCATTCGCCATTGCGTCCAAGCCGAAACGGTACAGTCGCGATCTCCTCATCGACAAAAGAAGAACGGCCCTCCGTCTCCGGTCGACGTCGGCCACTTCGTACACCGTGCCTCGCTTCATCACTGGGCCCCACTGGCGTAATCCCGGCCGGTCAGACTCTGTTCGACGGAGAGCTGCCACGCTTCGAGGTCCGCCTGCATCTGCTCGACGGCCTCGGGCTTGGCGGCGGCGAGGTCCCTGGTCTCGGCCGGGTCGGCCACAATGTCGTAAAGCTCAAAACGGTCCGGGGCCAGCTTATGGAGCTTGTAGCGGTTGTCGACCAGCGCGGCGTGGCCCTTCAGCTCGTTGGGCCGCCTGGCCACCGGATGCCGATCGTTGCGGAAGGTCCGCCAAGTGCCGGTCGCTTCATCGGCAGTCAAGTACTGTTGGGGGTTGGTCCGCTTGGCGGCGGCCGGGTATTTCCAAAACGGAATCGGTTTGGGGCGCTGCCTCATCGTTCCCTCGATCAGCGGCAACAGGCTGATCCCGTCCAGCGGATTGACCTGCCTGGGAACCTTGAGGTCCAGGATGTCCATGATGGTGGGATAGATGTCCATGGTCGAGCAGGGGACGTCACTAGTCATCGGCTTCGTGATACGCGCGGGCCATTCGATGAGGCACGGGACGCGGACACCGCCCTCCCAAATGGTTCGCTTGAAGTCGCGCAGGCCGCCGGTGGAGCCCGGATCTTCCTTCCAAGGCCCGTTGTCGCTGTTAAACCACAAAAGCGTGTTCTCGGCCAGGTTCATCTGGCGCAGCGAGCGGCGGAGCTTGCCCATGGCTGCGTCCACGCCGGCGATCTCGCCGAAGTACTCTTGTTCCTTTTCCGAGAGGTTTTTGTACGGTTTTCTGTACTTCTCGGCGGCCACGCAGGGCGTATGCGGTGAGGGGAACCAGAGGACGGCCAGGAACGGCTTCTTGGCGGCGGCCTGGCGGCGGATGAAACTCAGGGCCGCCGAGACAACGATCTCCGAAGTCTCGCCTTCGACGGTCTTCGGCGGCCCGCCATTGTGGCAGAGTTCCGGGTTGATGTCGAACCAGTTGTCGTGCGAGAGGGTTTCGTGGAAGCCGCTGTTATTGGGATTGATGGGCGTGCCTGCTTTGACGGGACCTAGATGCCACTTGCCAAAATGGCCGGTGGCGTAGCCGGCCGTCTTCATCGCTTCGGCGATGGTGACCTCTTCGGGACGGATCGAGTAATTGGCGCCAAAGCAACCGAAACGGTTCGGATGCCGGCCCGTCATCACGCTGCCGCGGGTGGCCGAGCAGAGCGGGGCGGCCGTGTAGAAGCGATTCAGCCGCAGCCCGACCGCCGCCATGGCGTCCAGCTCCGGTGTCTTGAGCACGGGGTGGCCGTTGTAGCCGGTGTCCCCCCAGCCTTGGTCATCGGTCATGCAAAGGATGACGTTGGGCCGGTCGGGCTTGCTTGCGGCTACCGTTTGCCCAGCGGTCTGAAGGAAAACGATCGCCGCGAAGAATACAGCGAGGTTCCACTTCGCATGATGCATGGCTCTTTCCCTTCGCTTTTGGTGGCAGGACTCATGTTTAGCAGGCTTCGTTCTGCACTCAAATGGCCTACGGCTTCCGCACTTCATGCTCGGCGCAGCGGATCAGGCCCGGGGCCGCCAAAACAAGCACGTCCTTCCCC
>Ga0180432_10008492_pt1 | contig 12760 bp, 10 predicted proteins | sample SS_ome_10_FD_132414 | JGI IMG/M metagenome (GOLD analysis project Ga0180432, IMG submission 132414) | Hypersaline lake sediment archaeal communities from the Salton Sea, California, USA - SS_1_MS_2 metaG | ecosystem: Environmental > Aquatic > Non-marine Saline and Alkaline > Hypersaline >...
ATATTATGAATGCCCAAGAAAAAATCGGTTTCATATAAAAAAGGCAGCCATTTCCGAGATTGGAAATCCTGTTCGATAATAGAAATGGTTGATCCAGGCAGGTAAGGAGCCACCATTGCACTCTCTTCCCCATTGCATGAAGGGCGTGGTGGAAGCGTGGATTTTTTCTGGGGAAGGAAAGGAAGAATGAAAGTCATCACCAACAGCACGCCCGCTGTGCCAACATGCAGTATGCCGATATTATCCAATGAATCACTCCGAGAAAAGAACTGGAAAAACTTGGTTTTTCCAAATAGGGTGTCGAACACAAAAGCAACACCAAAAGCCGGCAATATACCTAGAAATGAAATACTGGCGGCAAAATAACGCATATATTGTGTCTGATAAGGAGGTGAAATGGGCAACGAAAAAAGAAAACCCAACAAAAGCGCGATTATCAGCTTGCTGATGACCTCTTTCCGCCGTATCGCCAATGCTGCCAAACCCAGCGCGCAAAACATAAAATATGCCACTACGGTCACCGTGTTGAAAAACGAATTTCTGGAAAGCATAAAAGAATAGATGGAGTATGTGTTCACCGGGCGCAGGGAAAAAATGATTTTTAATTGGTAGATATTTCCACGGATAAAATCCATTGGATGTTGAATGATCTGCGTGAGCAGGATGCGCAGCATCGCTCCTTCACGCGCACCAGGCGCCAGGCTGCTGATTTCCGGGTGATCCAACACAAATTGGCTCCACCCGTTTCCACCCGTCGCGACGCCGTATATGCCATATAAGGCATTGTTAAATTGGTGCGCGGGACTGCCTGAAACCGTGCGGAAAAGGACACTGTTCACAAGAAAAGCGGCTCCTGCACACAAAACCGCTATAGCGACTGCACGCCAGGCGATTTTCTTTTCTTTATCGAACATCCATCCTCCCAGCAAAACTATGAATAGCAGCGTGGCGATCGCGCCCGGCCGTGACAATTGTGCTAGGGTGTACATAAACACACCAATACCATACAACCACAGGGTTTTCTTTTTGTCCTCTTTGTTTTTTCGAATGAAATTAAGGATTAACGCGAACGCTGCCGTACCGAGAACATATCCCATCATCTCCGACATAACATTGCCCGTGTAGGATCGGGTGTAGAACAATTGGGGAATAAAAAACACAATCGCTGTCAATGGATTAAATGCCTGCCGCACCTCAAGCACCGCCAATGTGGTCACCAGGGCTGCCAGAAACGCAAGGGCTGCCAGAGCGATCTGGAAATTGCCTCCCCCCAGCCATATCAACGCGGTAAAAAGGCTGCTGAACAGTGGTCGCCGGTGAGTATACCCAACCATATATCCTTTCTCTAGAAAAAGAAGGGAGTCACTGAAAAAGGAAAACGCATCCGCCCGTGGAAGGATGCCCACGATCACATTACCTTCGGTGTTCATATACACCCATAAGCCCAATAAACTCAAAGCAAACAGCGCAAATATTACGGTAGCGGTCAACAGGTTTGATAAAGAAGGCGGTCGGATCACCATTGCGAGAACCATCAGTACACTGCACAGGAGCATCAAGCGTGGCGCATTGTAGCGAACTATTCCACTGATGACTTTTAATAAACGGACATCCCGCGGAATCAAAATCGCACAAAAAACGCCAACCGTAACCAGCACATACAGCAGGAGTTTTAACCATTTTTTTGAAAAGATATTTTTATATGCCGCCAATCCGGGTACTCCTCTTATCATTCATGGGAAATATTCATTGGTCGATTATATATGAAAAAAGAGCGGTGCGGACGCTCTTTTGGATTTCTGTTATGCTATTGTATTATGGGAAGTTAAACTCCTTAAAAGATTCTCTTCCCGCAGTGCGGACAGGTCATATGGATGGTGATATCGGGTGCGTCCCCACTGGCGGGGACCTCGCCGCCCGGATTGGGAGGTGTAGCCGGTGTTGCTTCAGGATCCAACCCAAATTGGCGCACAAACTGAGAGTGATCGCCGTTGTATTTCACATATCCACCCTTATATTCCCACAACAGCCATTCATTAGTCCACCAAACCTTGGGCAGTTCCGGTTCATTGCGGTTATAGAAATCTACGATGAATAGGTCAATATGGGAAACGACGTTATCCACCAATCCAGAAGGGTCCACGTGCTGGTCCCACATCCGTCCCCCATCCATCGCCGGGCTGATCACGTGCACCAGCGGCGTATGCCCCCGTTCTCGCCATGTATCCCCGAAATGCATGATCTCTTCCAGCGGTTTATTTCCGATAATGGTTTGCAGATTGGCTTTTACCCATGATAGTCCGCCTGGAATCTCGTAATAATATCCCATATGTTCAGCTCCGTATTGCTAATGTGGTATGTCGGTCTAATAATTGCAATTACCGTGCCAAACATCATCTAATCTCTGCAAAGGGACAAAATAGGTATTGAACGCAAAATAAAACCGATACGCATTGATCATTTATCCATATATCTCTCGTATCTCCGGATAGCGGGTTTTCTGATGGGTTTTCTTACGCCTACAGGTATTGTAAGACTTCCTCGAGGAATAAAAAAAACCCAAGTAGGGCGGGTGGGACTCGAACCCACACAAAATCACTGTCGGAGGATTTTAAGTCCTCTGCGTCTGCCTAATTCCGCCACCGCCCCAAGGGTTGAAAACAATTTTATCGCAATTTCTCCAGGTTTCAAGTCTTTTTAAGTATTTCCATCCATAATCAGGCTTTTTATTTTCGAGAATGCAATCGAAGCGCTGGCATACAAATGTTCTTTTAAAGAAAGCAGCCTTCCGCTTATTTCTGCGCTTCTTACCGATTCCCGCAAACTATCCGCGTCGTGAAATAAGGGCAGTTCCACATGCACCAAATTTAGTTCCGCCAGACTGTGCGCATCGGAACCAGCGATCTGCGGTATTGCGTGCGCGTCCGCGAAGGCGATCGCCTGCGCGTTCTTTCTCCACTGCCAGCAGCGCGCATTGATTGTTTCCAGCGCATCCACTTCCGGGAGCAGCTCCAACAGCTCCTGTGTATGCCAGCCGTGCCGCCGAACGTCAAAGGGATGTGGAATAACTATAAACGCGCCTTGCGCTTTTAGACGCCCCAGGGTTTCTTCCACAGAAAGACTTTTTGGAACCTCTTCCTGCAGGTAGTACCCAAGCAATTCCCCCCGCTCTGTCAGAATCTCCTCACCGACCACAATCAACTCTGGCACCATGTGGTGTGCCTCGAGCGCGCCAGCGATGGTGTTATGATCCGTGATCGCCAGCCGCTGCAGCCCAATATCACGGGCGCGCGCGATCAGTTCTGGGAGCGTGTTTCCGCTGTCCTTTGAATAATGGCTATGGCAGTGGAATTCAGCGCGTATCTTTCCTAATCCCATTAAGACCTACTTCTTTGGGGTAGGCGTGTACAGGTAATCCGGATCACTGTCCTGGCGCGCGATCAGCGTTAGGGCATTTCCCCATGGAAAAGCATGTACCACATCGTCATCCAGCACCAATGTGCCACCGCAGAAATCGTCACCGTTATAGGCTTGGTAACCCGACAGCACGAACGGCAGCCCGCCTTCTGCCAAAACCCATTCACCGTTGTACTTGCGGGCAATATGCACATGCGTACCGGAAGAACTGCCGCCTTCACAAGAAGGATGTCCGACATTGTCATCTACATTCAAGTAATCGCCCGCTTCCACGCGGCCCGTGTTGGCGATATGCATATACACAAGCACCCAGCCTGTCTGTTCATACCCATCTTTATCCAGGTCAATCACAATCACGCCTTTTCCATCGCGCACCACCAAACCAGCTGCCGCGGCAGTCGCGTAGCGCCTGGAATTATCGCACCCTGCATTGCCGGAAGGCGGAGCAAAATCAAGCGCGGCTGGCGGCCCTTCGCGGCCCCAGGCAGTATGCGGTCCGCACGTATGCGCCCAGCGTTGGTTGGGCGGAAAAGGCAGGTTCATTTCTGGCTGCAAAATGCCCGCCGGGAAGAGCGGATCCCACTCCCCAACATTCTGCCAGGGATCACCAAACAGTCCTTCATAAACTGCAGTAATGCCGTCCTCGCCATATACGCGCTGTTCCCATTCTGGGTAGGAATGGATCTGTGCTAGAAAATACATCACAGCCACGCTGCCTGCGTTTAAATACGGCGATAAGCGCAGCGTTTCCCCGTCCATGAACGTCAATTCCTTCAGCCGACCAGCTCTCCATTCATAGTAACCGTAGTGCAATCGGCGGATAGCCCAGCCTGTCTGTTGGTAAATTCCACCGCGGTCGCTCTTAATATAGCCGAAGGGATAATGGTCTTCCTCATCGGAATTCGGTTGGCGTGTAACCCATCCGCTTTCCAGCTCCATCAAAGCCAGCAGGATGCGTGGATGATAGGAGTGTTCAAGCGCCAATTGTTGCAGAATTTCGGTAGCCGGCGTGGTGCCGCGCGTCATCAATTCCGCATAGGTTGACAGATATCCACCCTGGCTGTCAGCGAATTCCTGCAGGTCAAAATCGATCGCGCTGGGAGAGTAAACCACTTCGCCATCCGGGAAAAGCTGTTCCGCACTGGATGTCTCGTTCAAAGCATCCCGCACCCACAATTCCGTCCCGGGATCAATAATCTCGCTTTCGCTGATCTCCTGCGGGCTTTGGACGAAAGGGCGGCTGACCCCAAAATGCGCTGCGACTGCGGGAATCGTATCACCAGACTGCGAGATATAGCGTATAAACCCATTCGGTACGGGCACAGTCGTTTCCCTGGGCGTTTCAGCGGTGGGAAGTGCCGTTGCCGTAGGCGTTGTCTCCGCTGCCGTTCCCGCGTTACAGGCAGAAAAAACCAGCGGCCCAATCAAGGTCAATATCACAAATATATATACTGATCGCTTCTTCATCAATGTACCACCCCAAACAGGGTCAATTTCATTAAAATATGACGCACCGTCCTATTCTACCCCATGCAAACAGTGTTTTTCAAAATATTGTGTTCTTAAAAAACGAACGAGGAGATTTTCTCAATCTCCTCGCTGGTGTTCAGGATGAATCTGCGCCTATTCTATCGAAAAGGAATCCCGCACATCTTCCAGAACATTCTGGTAATCGTTTTCAAAGTCATCTTTGTATGCAGTAGTATAGAAATACATATATTCCTGAATGCGATCAAAATAGGTCGTTCCGCTGGTTCCGTTATCATCGCTCCACCATTCCAGCATCTCACGGCCATCGTCCATGGTGACATCCTTCGCAACCCGCAGGTCGCTCCCATATAGCCGCTTCATAAAATCAAGCGTGATTTGCCCTTTTTCCACATTGCTGACGTTAATGCCCGATTCATGGACAACCACCTGCACAAATGCGTTTCCATCCGGTGCGGTGTATGTGTCTACGACCGTTTCATCAATCACCTGCGTATCCTGTGCGTATGCCCAACCGGCAGGCATTTCCAAGGTAAACAAACCCTGCGGTGATGTATATGCGCCTCCTCCTGTTGCGGGTGCTTCTGGTTGCTGGACTTCTTGCGCGGGAGCCTCTGCGGCTGCAGCGGGCTCTTCCACAACTACTGGTTCCTGTACTTCTGGCTGGGATTCGACTGGCGCAGCCGGCATTTCTGGTGCTTGCGCAGATTTCCCTCCGCAGGCGCTGACTGCCATCATGACTACAATTGCAATTAGTACGAATCGTGTTTTCATCTTTTTTCTCCTTGCTCTCTATTCTTATGGTTTGGTGGTCTGACCTTTATACCACTTTATATATTATACAATGAACGTACGATTTGTCAATTGGTTACATCGAATTTATCGAATTCTCTTGCCTCGATATCCCCATTTTTCTACTATGAATCGCAGGTTTGTGGCGTTTTGGAAATTCTCTGGAAATTCCACCAACTTATCGTTAATACCATCCAGTTTCGGAAAGACTCAATGGTAGACTTTGTTTATCGCGGTCGGAAAACCGTCCGCTGCCACGCGAATCGTCCCCCGCGTTAGAAAACCGTCGTACATGCTCCCGCTGCCGCTCGAGACCCATCCGGACAGGTCAAAAGGCGCCTGCTGATCCGCCGGAATCCACTCCCCGTTATACTTTCTGGCGATATGCAGGTGCGTTCCCGTCGCCGGCCCACCTGCGCATGAAGGATGGCCTATCGCATCACCCGCGGAAACAACGCTACTTTCCAAAACCATTTCTTCCGGCGCGATGTGCATATATAATACAACCCACCCGGTCCCCTCATTACCATCCCCATCCAGGTCATGCATCACCATTCCATCTCCTGTGCGGGTAATGACCCCATCCGCTACTGCACGCACCCAGGCGCTGCTTTGGTAGCAGCCAACACCTTCTTCGTCCGGCGCCAGGTCAATCGCTCCCCAGGCTGCCCCGCTGCCCCAGGCCGGATGGGGCCCGCTGGTGAAAAACCATTCCTCTCCGCTGGCAAAGGGCAGCTCCATCGGCGGCTGCCGTACATCAGCAAGCGCGCCCATGGGTGCCTCCTCGCCGACGGTTTCATCGGCCAATGCGCGGAATTCGAGAATCAATCCCAATGGACCGGTCGCCAGCGTCCATGCTTGGTATCCCAAAATCTGCGCCAGCGTATATTGCAGCGCAGCCGTCGCGCTATTGATTTCAGGCAATAAATCTATTGGAACACCATCGATGCTTTCAAACGATGACAGCCCGCCCACGCGGTGCGCGTAAAACCCGTAATTGAGCGTGTCCGCTGCCCATGATAATTGCGTAAATATATTTTCTGAAAGTGACGTTTCACCATGGTCGGGATGAATGCTTGCGGCACTATCGATCGTCTGGGTCATCCATCCACCGATATATTCAACCAACGCCATCAACATCAGCGGATGCAGGCTGTAATCCTGACTGACTTTTTCCAGAATTTCCCCGCCGGTGAGCCGCTCAGCGCCAACCTCCTCTATGTATGCAGCCAATAAGCCGCTCCTTTCTTTCACAATCGCGGCAATATCCACTTCCTGCGCATCCAGCCCGTACACGAATGCCTGGTCAGACAGGATAAAAAACGCGGGGCCCTGCACCGGCCCCTCCGGCAGCGGCGCGGTGCCTGTTTCCTGCGGTGATAGCCCCAAAAATGGCGAGGGTCCGTCGTCCGGCCGGACACAGCCCATCAAAAGACTGCAGAAAAAAACCGCGCTTATCCCTATGCGCAGCATTTTTTTCTGGATGCACGCCTTTGTACTAGCCATGGATCGCCATTAAATGCTTTCCGCCGAACAGGTGCAGATGCAGGTGAAACACGGATTGTCCCCCACCCCGCTCAACGTTGATCAACAGGCGGTACCCATCCTGGTCCACACCCTGTTGGATGGCAATCGCCTGCGCTTTCAGGATCAAGCGCCCCAGCAGCGCGGCGTCTTCCGGCTGCGCTTCATTAATCGACCGGATATGTTTATTAGGGATAATCAGGATGTGCACAGGCGCCGCCGGTTTGATATCCCAAAAAACCGTGAATTCCCCATCCTGCTCAATAATATCCGCTGGCACCTCACCTTTAGCAATCTTACAGAAAATGCAGTCTGTCGGCATCCTGCTCCCTTCCCAATCCAATGTAGTATCACGCTGCTTATTGCATCAAATAAACGTATTCTATCATCACACCTTTTCTGGGAAATATTATTTCGCGCGGCAGTATGGAGTTTCTTTTCATCTATTCCTGTTGCGTATAGAATTTAAGGTATGATGTTAATCATGGAGGAAAAAACATGCGTATGAGATATATTTTTCCATTATTATGTATTCTTTTCATCAGCGCCGCCTGCCAGCCAGCCGAATTCGAGCCCGCGCTGCCAACAGCCGTTTTAGAAGACACACCTGCAACCACCGCCACGGCTATGCCGACAATTGAAAACCCGACAGAAGATTTTCAAATGCCAACGCCCATTCCGGGTACGGTCGCGCTTGATTTTTCCGAACGCCCCTGCGTTGCCTCCTGGTCTAATAATGGGGAATATTTACCCTGCCCCGGAAATCTTGAGGAGATTATCAACGGATATGCTGATCGATTTGACGCGATTACCCTCGCGGGAAACCGCCACTGTAACCAGCCGGGGCTGCTCATCATCCCCGCCCAGCCGGAAAGCCGCTTTTCCGCGATCTTCGGAAAGTATCCGCCATTCACCGTTATGCCTGGCGACCGCTTCCGGGCGGCGCTTGCCTGCCAAAACGGTTATTCCCAGTGTGATGCCCAATTCTCACTGGAATATTTTTTCAACAACCAGGTACTTCCGATCCCGGGAGCCAGCTGGAAGAAGAAGGCTGCCCCCAGCGGGGAAATCCTGTATGCGGATGTGAGCCTGGATCCGCTTGCCGGGCAGACCGTGCAGTTTTTGCTGGCTGTCCGTGATAACGGGGATGCGCGTGATGACCATGCCATATGGATCATGCCGCACATTGCCCGCATCGGTGCAGCCGCCGCAGACGCCATTCCGTCCCACCAGCTTGAAGTCGCAATCGTGCAGCCGGTCGCCATCTCTGGTACGGTGGACATGCGCAGCGCCCCGCCCTACCTGTATGACGACCATCCGCCCGGTTCCCCAGCTGTCGTCGTGTTCTTCGACGTAAATGGCGACGCATTCTATTCTGTCTCAACGCGGGAAACCCACCCCAATTTTTCCATCGCGGTCTACCCTGGGCAATATTTTGTGATGGCCTATGCGTATGGTGTCGGGGATGTGCCCTATGTCAGCGCAGCCTATACCGCTGCAGATCCTTCCTGCGGACAATCGATGGCGATCCTGAATGTGCGCGCGGACACACCTGTGGATGGCATCGTCATCAATGACTGGAACTGGTCCTGCGGCGGGAACGCGCACAGGATTGATAAACCCCCAAGTGTATCCCTGCCCTGATCAGAATCGCTGGAAAGCCCTACTCATTTTCCCCGCAGGCATCCATGCGATTGCAGAAAGCGTACCAGCTAAGGTATAATCCAATCTGTTCGGGGCGTAGCGCAGACCGGAAGCGCGCACGGTTCGGGTCCGTGAGGTCGGCGGTTCAAATCCGCCCGCCCCGACTTCACCTTTGGTTTCCCCCGCCTCGCCCTGGTATATACTGAATATATGCCTGTTATTAACTGGACTTTTTTGTGTGATTACGCCTATGCGGACGCGGCCGGACGCGCCTCCATTATCCGCACCTTCACCTATATCCGCGCCCCCAGGCTCCCTTTCCGCTATCCGCAATTCTTCCTGGCGCTCGAATATCTGGCGGATCGCCAGGAAAGTTTCCAGCTGGGGGCAGCCGTGACCGCGCCGTCTGGAAAACAGATTGCCGCGCTTTCTTTAAGCAAAAAAGCGCGCTCCGGTCCAAAAGGCCGCACGGAAAAGGGTTTTCTGCCCATGGGGTTTTATAACTGTGTTTTTGAGGAAGCCGGTGAGCACCATGTTGAAATTCTGATCGACGGCCACAGCGTGCACTATTTACCGTTGATGATCGTCATCAAACCAGGAAAAAAACAAACCCCACAGGAAGCCTGATGCTTCCAGCCAGGTTGGCTCGATAGAAAATTTCCTGATTTCTCTATTCGATATTCCCATATACAATCATCCTGACACCAAAAAAAAACCAGCCCACTGGATTTGTGAGCTGGTTATGATTGTTCGGTAGATCAGCGCGTTAGTGCTTTTGTTCTTTCTTTGAAATAACGATGGTCAAGCCAAACGCGATCAATCCTACAGCGCTCCATAGTCCGGCTGCTGCGCCACCCATGGCTGAGACAGCGCTCAGATCCAGACCGGTCACCGGGATCAACAGCTGTTCTTGCGGTCCGTCCGCCGCGCCTGTAACGGGGATTGGCAAAGCTGCCAGGACAGGTGTGTCCGCCGGGGGAGTTTCCGTGATGCTTTCATAGGCGCATAACCCATTGTCGATATCCGCATTGGGGTCATAGTTCAATGCGCCGGGGTCGGTGCAGCCGGTGTTATAAAACGGTCGCGGGTCGTACATAAAGAACGTCAATTGACGATTTTCCGGGCTAACAGCCTGAAAATCATCCCACGCCTGCTTGGGGCCGTTGACCAATTCTTGCTTGGGCCACATAAACCACATATCCCAGAAGCGGGTTACGTCATCATTTGAACCGTCTGTGATGGCGTTTGCACTATTTTGCCGGGGTGCGGTCAATGAAACATTATTGCCCAGCAGGTACCAGAAGATCTGTTCTTCGTCTTTGTGACTCCAAAAATCATAATCTTCGGAAAGGTTGATGCCGATCACTACGTCTTCCAGGCGCTCTTCCGCGCTCAAATCCAATCCGCTGCGCTCATCGCCCTGGGTGGACGTGTAATAGTCCAGGATATCCAGGTTGAAGCGATCTTTCAGAATCATGCGGTATTGACGGCCGGGGTAAATGGATTCATCCGGTTCGCCGCATTCCCATTCGAAATTGGTGTTGTGATCATTGATGTCGCGCACGCGGTAATGATTGTCCGCACTGTACAGATCAATGGAAGCCTCAATCGTTCCGCCCACATTGACCAATTCCATCGCGTCGCTTAAGCGCCCGCCTATGTTTGCCGGTGTTTCATTGACAATCACATCAGGGGAATACACGCCGCTGGAATCATCAACGTTCACTTTTTCATTCAATGTCAATGATTTGACGACTGCGTATCCTGATGCGTCAATCGTGATCGTGCTGGCGCCCGCGTCAGGGATGGTTACAGCCTGAAAACCGACAAACGCCAGATTGGGGGTATTTACCACAATATCTTCATCGTAGTAACCTTCTGCCACGTACAACGTGTACCCGTCCGCGGCGTTATCGACTGCACTCTGGAACGGTGTTACCGAAGCAGTGCACTGCACATTATCCGGGCATGCATCCACACTCTGCGCATAACCTTCCCAGTTGATGCCATTCCAAAAGAATGGGTCCAATCCGCTGATCACGTATGCCGCTTCGTTGCTGGCCATGGGCACAGAATCGCCTTCCGCGTTGACCAGTTCCATATTAGATTCTTCTAATGCCTGGACAACCTGTGCGACTTCCACAGTTTCTTCTTCTGTTGTCGGTGTACTTTCGTCTTCAGAAGGCAGCGCTGCTGGATCAGACGCTTCTTGCAACTCTTCAGAAACCGCATCAGTTTCTTCGCCAGTATCGGTTGAGGTTTCTACAGCGGATCCTTCAACTTCCTCAATTACATCCGTTGCTTCCATTTCTTGCGGCGCTTCTTGTGGGGCGGGTTCAGCTTCATTTTCTACGGAGGTTTCCTCTTCCATCAGAATTGCTTCAGGTGCTTCTGCAGGTTCGTCTTCAGCTGGCGCTTCAACACCAACATCAGCTGCAGGTTGTTCTTCAGGTGCAGCTTCCGCATCAGCCTCGGCGGCAGACGTTTGTCCTTCTTCCGGCAGAGTTGTTTCATTTTCCGGAGCAGGTTGTGCGCCGTCATCCGCCCATGCTGTTGATATATTTGTAACAGCGCTGAATGGGATCACACTGACCAGGATCAGGGCTGTTAATGCCATTTGAAAAAACTTATTATGTTTCACTATCTACCTCTTTCTGTTTTTGTAAAATTAATCGTACTAAATCATCGTAAATGGATCGTTAATTTTTCCCAAAATAAAAACCGGCCTGTAATGAAGACCGGTTTCGCTATTTGCTCCACCGTACATGCAGCAGGAATATTGAAATGCCCTGCAAAGCGACCAATTCACATACGGATTCAACGCATCTTATTAATAATTCGCGGTAGTTAAAGTACGATGATTTGATTAATAGTACCCGCTTTTTTTATATGAATACGGCGATTTGGTAAAGTTAACAATTCTCTAATATGGGTGGCTGTAAGAGAAGCTTGCAAAAAAACTTGCTGGGAATAAATGGGTTCACTGCGCTCAATGGATGCAAATTCATCCACGCGATTCCCCCCATGCAATCAGCTCCCGAAAAACAATCCGCCCATGAAAACTCAAACAGATCACTCAATAGTTGAAAAGGACAAACCGTTTGATTCGTGATTTTGAATGGAATCTTCAACCCGCCGGCACCCACAGGATGTAGGCGATAACCGGAATAACCATATGGGGTTACCGGCGCCTGATTTCCACGACTGCAACATAGCATCCCGGTATGTTAATCGCAGGCACGATCAATACATACAAAGGTGCTGTATTTTATATTATCGGAAAGAGAATATGCCGGATATTTCCAAGGCGGTATAAACCAGCAGCCCCGCCATAAACAAATTGACAAGCCGATAGATGAGAGGTTGGTGCATATATTTGCGGATCAGCGAGCCAAACAACGCCCACAGCGATGTGAAGCAAAATGTGATGCACCCAAAAAAGATTGCGGATCCCAGCACAAGGTACCATGCATTGGTAAAATCGGAAAGAAATGCAGTGTAGATCATCAAGCCGAAAAATATTGCTTTTACATTCACGATCTGCAGGAAAATCCCCTGCCAGAATCGCAGGGGGGCTTGATTTTCATTGTTATCAAATTGATAATTGGCGCGCAGGATTCCATACGCCAGCCAGAGAATATATCCCGCGCCGACTACCCGCAGGATCAATTCAAACCTCGGGAGATATTGCTGCACAAATCCAGCCATCAGTCCTGTCCCGGTCATCAGCATAACAACTCCAACAACAATACCGAGAATATATGGAAGCGTTTTTCGGTAGCCATGCGTTATACCCATCGTAGCGCATGAAATATTATTCGGTCCAGGCGTTATCAGCGTGATGAAAACAAAACTGAGAAACGGAAACCATTCAATCACCATCTACATTTTTCCC
>Ga0180432_10008495_pt1 | contig 12758 bp, 7 predicted proteins | sample SS_ome_10_FD_132414 | JGI IMG/M metagenome (GOLD analysis project Ga0180432, IMG submission 132414) | Hypersaline lake sediment archaeal communities from the Salton Sea, California, USA - SS_1_MS_2 metaG | ecosystem: Environmental > Aquatic > Non-marine Saline and Alkaline > Hypersaline >...
CCCAAACAACAGAGATGAGAGCACTCGGCTCACACCCCAAGCTCCCAACAAACCAACCACGATGCCTACTCCAGCCACTACCATTCCCTGAGCAACGACACCTTTCAAGACGACGCTGGGGGGAGCGCCCATAGCCATTCGTACTCCGATTTCCTGTGTGCGGCGGCTGACCACGTACGAAACCACGCCGTAAATGCCGACGGTGCCCAGAATGAGAGCTATGCCGCTCGCGATTCCCAAGAGAACCACAGTCAACGACATGGAAGACATTGCGTTCCGTTCAATTGACTCGATTGTCTGAGGGTCAATCAAAGGGAGGCGCGGAGCGATTTCTCTCAGCGCTTCTCTCGCGAACTGAACAATGTTCAACGGTTCGATCTCCGTGTGAAGCACAACGGCAAACGACCTTGCCAGTTCAGGTGAATTCGGCCTTCCTGAGAGAAGAGGCATGTAGGCGAGCGGAGCTGGCTCTTCAGTGAGAGTCTCGAAATGCACGTCTTGTGCGACACCGACCACCTCCCAGTAATCTGAATCTTCACCTTGTTCCCTGATCCGTCGTCCGACTACTGACGCCACGCCGGGCCAGAATGCTCTCGCGAGAGCTTCACTCACCACTAGGCCCTGGAGTTCCCCTTCACCGTGTTCCCAAGTCAGGTCGTTTCCCTCCACGAGCCGAATGCCCATTGCCTTGAAATAACCGGGGCTGACTTGTCGCCTGTCTACGAGCGTACCGAGCTCACCCGGCGGGACGGGGCTTTCCTCGGGCTCCATCGGACCGGCGGTTTTCCGATCCTCCAACGGCACCGCTGTAGTGAGAGCTGCGGCACGCACACCAGGTATCGCGGCCATGCGGTCTTGGAGCTCTCGGTGGAAGAAGCGCACTCTCCCGACATCTGCCCATTCCGCTCGCGGTAGAGCCAGTCTAAACGTAAGGCGGCTCGAGCTGTCAAAGCCCGGGTCGACGTTTCTGAGCGCCCAAAAACTGCGAGCCATTAGGCCGGATCCCACCAACAACACCAGTGCGAGAGCCACCTGAGTTATGACGAGAATACTCCGAGTTCTATGACGTTCCCGACCCGCCGTCCTACCCCTTGCCCCGTCCTTCAGAGAGTTGGGCAAGTCGCTGGAAGTCTTGCCCAACGCGGGGAAAAGGCCAAAGAGGATGCCCGAACCGACCGAGATGACTGCAGTGAAGAACAAGACGCTGCCGTCGATCCCTACCTCTAAGCTGCGTGGAATTGCAGTCGGAGCGATCGACACCAAGGTTTTGACTCCAAGATGGGCCATCACCAACCCCAGTGCTCCACCTCCGACTGCTAGCAGAACGCTCTCGGTTAGGTGCTGGCGTATCATGTCTCCGCGCGTCGCTCCCAGAGCCACCTTTACTGCATGCTCGCGCCGTCGCACTTCAGCCCGTACCAAGAAGAGGTTCGCTACATTGGCGCATGCGATCAGCAAGACAAATCCGACGGTTCCCAGCAGGATCCAGAGCGTCTGTCTCACGTCTTCAACGAACAGATCCTTGAGCGGTTTGATGTTTGGCGCTAGACCCGCTTGCTCGATGGCTTCTCTCGAGAGTTGATCGGGATAGTCGTCAGAGAGTTGGTAGAGGAGATCCTGCATTTCTGACTGCGCGGTTGGGATTGTGGCTCCCGGAGCGAGACGTCCTACGCCGATCAGGCCCAGGCTCGACATCTGCGGGTTCGACGCATCTATCTCAATTGGTGTCCATGCAGCGGCTTCAGCTGGGAAATCGAATCCTTGCGGCATGATTCCGACGACTCTTCGCATCACGCCGCTCATCTCTATCAATTGCCCTGCAATGTCTCGATCGCTACCAAAGCTCTGTCGCCAGATAGCGTTGCTCAGCACGACGACCGGTTCCGCCCCAACTCGATCCTCCCCTTCGACAAACCCCCTGCCCAACATCGGCTGGACACCCATCACGTCAAAAAAAGTCTGCGTCACACGCGCAGATCGCAGCCGCTGTGGTGCTCCATCGGTGATGAGTGTGATCGTTCCTTCGCCCCAGACGGTGAAACGCGAAAGACTCTTGAAACGCTCACCGTAGAACAGATACATGCCCTCGGAGTGGGGTACCATCGGTAGGTTGAGACCGGGCGCTATGTGGTTTGCCGACACGAGCCTCGAACTCTCAGGGAAGGACAGGGGGTTGAGGAGGACCCCGTCTACCACGCTAAAGATGGCTGTGTTTGCCCCGATGCCGACGGCAAGCGTGATACCGGCGAGGGCTGTGAAGAGGGGCTTACGCCCCAGCGTTTTCACTGCCATACGAAGGTCTCGCACCACCACTTCCATCGTCCAACCTTCCTTCCGTAGATACCAGGCGTCAGGGATGGCCCCGAGTGCGTGTCTCACCCGCTTCGACGCAGCGATCGTCAACTCGGCTTGCCACTCTTCCAGCCAATCCCGTCTATACTCGCCGGGCACAAGCAGCGAGGTCAGCCGAACTAGGCCGCGTGCCACCCTTATCATGCTTGTTTAGGTTCGGTTCCGAACTGCCCGAGCAAGCGCCGGACTTCTTCCAGCTTCGATTCGGCTTCCGGTAGAGCCTTTTTTCCCCGCGAGGTGAGGTGATACGTCCTCCTGCGCGGGCGTCCGGAAGCGTGTGCTTCAACTTCAGATTCCCAGCCGGAGCCAAGCAGGCCAGCCTTTTCCAGACGCCTTAGCGCGGGGTAAACTGTACCGCTTGGCATTCCGCACGCCTCCATGATGTCAAACCCGTATTGGTGTCCCGTCGCAACCGCCCTCAAAACGAGTGCGGTGATTTGTGTCATCCGGACCGACGGCATCGATACCCTCCGCGTTGAATACCCCATGCAACATAATCGCTTGATGTGCAGTTTTCTACATAGCATATACGCGAGGGAAATCTGGAGGGTTTCACTCGAGCATATTGCGGCGATCTACCTGTCGGTTGTGATTCCGTTTGAGTCCGCTGCAACATCAACAGGTCTTTGCTTCGAAAGTCGGGATGCACGAAAATATAGTCCAACCAGAGCCCGCATCTGCCGACGGACGAAGCAAGACCGCATCCCTGACTTTAGATTCAAACCGGTCTGTCAGCCCCGTCCGTTATACGAATCGGAGACCCAATGAAAGTCCTAGCTGTCAACTCTAGCCCCCGCGTCGGTACCGTCAGCAAGACCGAGATCATGCTCAAAGCACTGGTTGAAGGAATGCGCGAGAAAGGTGCTCATGTGGATGTTGTAAACCTGCACAAGAAAAAGATCAACTACTGTGTGGGATGCTTCACCTGTTGGACGAAGACGCCTGGTCGGTGTGCGCAAAAGGACGACATGACAAATGAGATCTTCCCTCTGTACCTCGACTGTGATGTCTGTGTTCTCGCAACTCCTCTGTACCACTTCACACTGAACGCGGAGATGAAAAAATTCATCGAACGGACGCTGCCCATTGTGGAACCGTTCTTCGTTGAAAGGGATGGGATAACGTCACACCCGCTTAGGCAGGAGCCGCCTCAAACCGTTGTGCTTTCTGGTGCAGGGTTTCCAGAAGACAGCGTATTCGACCAGCTACGGTCGTACTGCCGGTTTCTGTTTGGCGAGAGCCTTATTGCCGAGATCTATCGGCCTAACGCCGAGATGCTGGCGCGGGCCGGGTCGAACGTCGATGCCGCGGACGTGCTCGCAGCTCTCACGCAGGCTGGCAGGGAGTTGGTGGAATCCCAGCAGGTGAAGGAGGACACTCTGCAGAGGATTACGCAGTCTCTTGGTGGCTTCGAGGCAATGGCGCCACTGACCAACCTCGTGTGGCGCACCTGTATCGATCAAGGTATAACGGTTGGCGAGTTTAGGAAGAAACGCGTTCGGTTGCGTCCCGATTCTATCGAGTCGTTTTTGGGAATGCTTCAATACGGATTCAAGTCGAAGGCTGCCGGCGAGGTCAGTGCGAAAATCCAGTACAGGTTCTCGGGTGAGGTCGAAGGCGACTGCTATTTGGCGGTGGAATCCGGCAAGCTCCGTACGGGAGTGGGTACTGCGGAAGACGCCGACGTCATGATCGAGACACCGTTCGAAATTTGGATGGACATCCTGACCGGTGAGGCTGATCCAACCACATTGCTCAAGGAGGGAAAGTACCGGGTCAGCGGAGACATGATGCTGATGGGCAGGTTGAGGGGGCTCTTCAGATAAAGGAGGCTCGCCAACGGAAAATGGTCGGCGAGCCACAATCGAGTCATCGGGCCAGGCCAAGAAACCTAGAATTCCGGCCGCAATTCCTCAATGAAACCCGCGTCGATCCAGTAGACGTTCACGCTGTTGTTGTAAGGACCGGCGTGCAAGTCCCTTAGGTAGCCCGCACTCAACAACTCGGGCAGCGGCTCGACCGGCCCCGATCGAATTGCCATGAAGAAGAAGTATTTTCCGTCCGGCGAGACGTATGGCGAGAACTCGGCGCCCCTCTCCGTGTTGATGCGTTCGCCCATGTTGATTGGGAGGCTCCAGTCGTCATCGTCGTTGCGGAAAACGATGAAGTAGTCATCCCTTCCGGTTCCGTCCTCACGCAAGGATGAACATACGATGATGTAACTCTCGTCGGGTGCAATGAAAGCATTGTACTGGGAGGTCGTCGAGTTGACGTTGGGGCCTAGTCTTTCAGGCTCAATGTACTCGCCGTTCACTAGCCGTGAGCGATATATGTAGCTCTCACGGGTGTCTTCAACCCCTCGTGTGAAGTACATGGTTCCGTCTCTGGTGACCGACGGGAAATACTCCGGCGCGTCAGTGTTGATTGCCGCAGGTAGATACGGCTCTCCCCACCCTTCGCCGACACGGTCCATAGCCCAGATGTTCTGATGAGCCCATGCGCGGACCTCGTGCTCGCCCAACTCCTCTCCCGGCGGCGGCCGCGTCGATAGGAAGTAGAAATGCTGTCCATCGGGTGTGATGTGCGGCTCCAAGTTCAGGTACTCAGAGTTTCTGGAGAACGGAGCTACCTCGGGCTGCGTCCACACACCATCTACCATCTTTGTTTCCATTAATACCGCGAGACCGCCAATCAATACGCCGAAGTAGAGCTGGTCTCCCTCCGGTGTCATGGCGATATCTCTGGTGTACATGCCAGTGCTGACGATTCCAGGGGCAAAGAGCTCAGCCGTGTCGCCGGGGGGCGTCTGACCCAGGTATGGTCCGGTGAGAATCGGGAAGTCGTCGGTTGATGCCGGCTGCGTGCACGCCGCAAAAACAACCGCTGTGCATGACAACGTCAGGTGACGAATGAGGCTGCGCAGTCTTTGGATCATGCTTAGAGTCTCCGGTTTCGTGAAAATCTCAGAGCAAAGGTCGAGGTCCGGCATCCGGAGATGCCGAGAATGTCTGCGAATATGTTACGCCCCCTGCATTCGTGAGTTCCGTGCTTCGAGAATGCCAAAGAAAGAGCCGCCGCCCTGTTACCGGACGGCGGCTCGAACAACGTACCCCGACGGAAATGTCAGGCCTTTATGAAGTTCACTATGGCCTTGTATTGGCTCTCACCGTCCAAACCGGCTTCCTTGAGCACCACTTCACCGGGCCCACTGCCGAGGAAGTGTCCTTGTTGGAACGGGTGCATACTGCCGTTCAAACCTCGGTCGGATCTCACCCACTTGTACAACGTCGGCAGCGTGAAGCCCGTGATTCCCATTGCCTTCATTGCCACACTTTCGGGGTATATCTCCTGGCGCTCTTCGTCGGGTAGCAGCGAGAAGAGTTCTGCGCTCGACACATAATAGACGTTGAGATCCACACCATCCTTCTCGAGCATCGGCAACGCCGTCTCCACAAAGGCGTAAGCCACCTCGCTGCCCTGTAGCACTAGTGCACCGTCCCCTTTGCCGTTTGCCTTTCGAAGCGCATAGAGGCCTTTGCCTGTTGCGCTTGCCGGAGCCAATCCCAGCGCTTCGCGATCGATGACTGTCTCATTCGGGCGTGTAACGAAGGGCGCGACTACCGCCGGACGCTTTGCCAGTGCCGCCACCAAGAGCGGCCAAACCTCCTGCGGATCCCAAGGAGTCATCGTAATGACCGTACCCTCAGGGAAGTTTTCCTGTAACAACTGCAGCGGCTGCGGATCGGCATGGGTCGGACCATCCTCTCCAGTCTTCAAGCCCGCATGTGCGCAAACCAGGATGTAAGGATTGTACGGGCCCGGTTGGATCTGCTGGCGGGCCTGCGATCCGATGGCGTGCAGCCGCGATGCGATATGTCCGAGCGCCCCGATGAATGCTCCGTACGAAGAACCGGCGCCGACATTGCGGCCATATGTTGAAAGGCCGGCGAGTATGCCGCTCATGGCGTCTTCGCAGATACCACCCACCGAGAGCAAACGCGCTTCCGGGTTCGTCTCGGCGTTGTAATAGCCGTCTGCAAACCCTGCAGCGGATGCGTTTATGCTGGTCGATCCGAGCAGATCTGCAGATGCAGCCAATATTGCACCATCGGATGCTTTGTTCAGCACACCGAGTGCGGTGCCGAGTGCACCGCGGAGCGTCGTCTTCGATCCCGGTTCCAACGCCAGCTCCTCAGGAGTATCTGTACCCGCTGCGGCAACGGCAGCATGGAGCTTTTCGACAGCCGGCGCGTTTTCGCGCGGCTTTCTTGCCGCCTTATCGAGTCTCGCACGAGAATCAACGAGTCGTTGAGCCAATGCGTTGGTGACGGTCTCGTTGTCTTCGAGACTCTTGCGGATGATTTGCAACGCCTGCCAGAAGCAATCTTCGACGGTGGCTTTATCTGCACCGCCGCGGCACTTCTCGCCGTTGTCGCATTTGGGAAACTCTCCACCTATCTGATGTACGAATGGAGCCAGCGCATGGTAAAAACCATCGCTGCACAAGGGATGGCCGGCACCGTGCGATGCCTTACCTTCGATGCCGTAAAGCCAACCTTTAGTCGTTCTGTATACGATCGCAGTCGGTTGGCTGTTCGGCAGTTTGGACACCATCCGCTGTGCCGCTACTATCTGCTGATAGTCTGTGCCATCGGGAACATTGATGACATTCCAGTCGTGCAGAAATGCCAGCTCTCTCGGGTCCCACTGTACGTAGTCGCCCGGAGTGTCTCCCTCTCGACAGACACTGTTGGAATCGATCGACGCTTGATTCCAGTCGATGTGGAGAACTGCGTTGTCGAGGGAGGCCGTTCCCACGGCTGCTAGGGTTTCGTATACCCGTCCAGGTGTTAGGCCACCCTCTCCTTCCACGACATGGACACGAGGCGATTGGTCGCCGTAGAAGTCTTTGGCTCCGTATGCCAGTCCCAAAGACGTAGCGACGCCAACACCCGACGCTCCGGTCGAGAGTCTGATGAATGGCGTTGCAGGTGTGGGGTGTCCGTCGAGCGCCTTGGTCTTGAACTCTTTGAACAGCGGCGTATCCGAAATCGGGTTTCTGCGAAAGCCGAGCAGGTCTTCCATGCGCAGCTGATACTTGATGTCCTTGGGAAGCATGTCGGGCGCCGCGATGCGAATTATCTCGTTGCGAAGCGCCCACATGGCGTACAAACCCAGCGCCTTGTGGCCGGCTGCGTAGGATATCAGATCGGCGTCCTCCCTGTCCGGGTCGGACACGTCGTAGTCCATTGCATCGAAGAGAATACATTCGACAAACCTGCCGGACGATATCGAACCGCCAGGATGTCCGGACATTGGGACATAGTTGTAGAGTATCGCGCACAGTGTGCGGTATATGAGGTCAATCTGCTCGAAGACAGCGAGGTCGTCAGATGAAAACGGCCCTTCGCCACCTTCCAACTCCTCGGAGATATCGACGTACGTCGCGCGCCGTGGTCCGAGTCTGAAGTCCATTTGACGTTTCCTTTCGGTACGCGTACTCAGGTTGCGAAGCGGGCCCCTTCGTTGAGGCCCGCCTTTAGATGATTACAGCAGTTATCAGTACAACGGATCTCCGCTTTCCATGTAGGCGGCAAAGCCGTCTCTATCCTTCGAAGCCTCTTCGATGAGTCTCACCCCTTCGCGCAGATCGTCTATGCCAGTTGCAATCGACAACCGCAAGAAGTGCTTGCCCTCGTGCCCGATCTTTCCGAACGACCGCCTATCCATGGTGGCCACATGGTACTTGAAGAGCAGAAACATCTGGAAGAGTGTGCCGGGACTGGACTGGTCCCGGGTGTCCGGTGGCAGCTTGCTGTGAGCCTCGACCGCGCCGAGCGATTCACACACACCGCCGATGTTCGGGAATACATAGAACGCACCCTTCGGATTTTGGCAGGTGATTCCGTCGATTGCGTTCAAACCGCTTACGACCAAGTCGCGGCGCTCCTCGAATGCCGAAACCATCTCTTTGATGGCGGGGCCGCTCTCAGGCGATTCGATGGCGAGTTTCGCGCCCATTTGATTGTATGCGGCAGTGCATGAGAAGTAGTTGATGTTCAAATTCTTGAAGATTGCCGCTTCCTCGGTGGTCGGAAACACCGCCCATCCGATACGACCGCCAGTCCACGAGTACGATTTCGAGGCACCGGATACGAGGATCGTCCGCTCCTCCATGCCCGGGAAGGAGGTGATCGAGACGTGCTCGCTGCCGTCGAACAGAATGTTCTCATACACCTCGTCCGAGTAGATGCGACAGTCTTGCGGAGCTTTCTGTCTGATTACGTTGGCGATGTCCTCGAGTTCCTCCCGCGAAGCAACTCCACCTGTGGGATTCGAGGGGAAACAAATGTAGATCAGGCTTGTGCGATCGGTGATTAGCTTCGCCAGGTCGTCACCGTCGAATGCGAATCCCTTCTCTTCATCGAGGTGAAGGGGCACCGGTTTGGCATCCACATATGCTATGAATGACTCATAGATTGGGAACCCGGGGCTCGGGTAGATAATCTCGTCACCCGGATTGCAGTATGTCTGTTGGCAGAAACCAATAGGCGGTTTGGCTCCAGGAAACACGACGACTCGATCGGGGGTGAGGTTCAAACCGCGGCTGTCACCCATATACTTTGCGATCGATTCGCGCAGCGGAAGAATGCCCTGCGGATCGCAGTAGTGTGTGAGATCGTTGTCGATCTGGCGCTTGACTTCCTCGCGGATGTGCTTCGGGAGAGCAAAATCTGGCTCCCCAAGGTTGCACTTGATCACCTTGTGGCCCGCATTCTCGATTTGTGCTATGTACGGTCCGACTTTGAATGCGTTTTCCGTGTCTATTAGAGCAGTCCTATCTGAGAAGAGACTCATGGTAGTTCTCCGTGGAAATCGTGTGGGCCAATAAGATAACTGAGTAGCCAGCACGAAGCAGGTGTTGGAGAAACAACGATGCAGATGAGCGGGGATGTATGGCATCCTCCCCCCAAACTGCTGCCCACCTGTCCGCTCGTCCGACCGTTCACCTGTCCGCCCCCTACTCCACCCCGTCCCAGCAGTAGGTGCAGAGTTTTTCCTTGGGCAAACCGATTGCATCCACGAGATCGTCCAATCGCTGGTACTGTAGGGTCGTCAGCCTCAGTCTCCTTCCGATGCGCTCAACCATCGCGTTATGTAGATCGGAATCGGGATTGGCGTAATCGGCCAGCTCGCTGTCGGTTGGCCCGTCGGGTTGCAGTTCCTGGATCCCCTTGCGGCCTGCGAGGTCCATGACCGATTTCGAGCGGGAGAAATTCAGGAATTTGCAGCTGAAGATCAGTGGTGGACACGCAGGGCGCATGTGAACCTCAGGAGCGCCGTATGCGTAGAGCCTTCGAATGATGTCCTGTAGTTGTGTGCCCCGGACGATCGAGTCTTCGCAGAAGAGCAATCGGTTGTCGCGGATTATCTCGCGAATGGGGACGAGTTTCATTCGAGCCACGGTATCTCTTACGCGCTGGTCCTGTGGCATGAAACTCCGTGGCCAGGTTGGAGTGTACTTTACGAAGGGACGTCGGTAGGGGATCCCAGCCTCCATGGCATAGCCGAATCCGTGTCCTGTCCCCGAATCCGGTATGCCGGCGACTATGTCGATCTCGATGTTGTCTCGCCGTGCCAGACAAGCGCCGCAACGGTTTCGGACCACTTCTACATTGGCGTCCTCGTAGTTCGAAGCGGGGTACCCGTAGTACACCCAAAGGAACGAACAGATCTGGAGTCTGTCTGCTGGTCCCTTCATTTGTTCGAAACCGTCTCGTGATATCTTTACTATCTCACCTGGACCGAGATATCTGGATATCTCGTAATCCAGATTGGGAAGCGCACATGTCTCAAACGTAGCGGCGTAGGCCCCATCTTTTTCGGCGAGCACGATTGGGGTGCGGCCCAACAGATCTCGGGCGGCGTAGATGCCGTTCTCATTGAGCAACAATATCGAGCACGAACCGTCTATCTGTTCTTGTGCGTGCCTTATGCCGTCTGCGATCGTGTCTCCCTCGTCAATCAGGCTCGCAATCAGTTCGGTGGGGTTCACCTCGTTGCCCGACATTTCGGAGAAATGCGCGTTTCGCTTATTGAATGCGGCCGCCGCCAGCTCCTCGAGGTTGTCGATCTTGCTGACAGTTACAATTGCGTATACACCGTGATGAGAGCCGATTATGAGGGGCTGATCCTCGTAGTCGCTGATGACCCCAATCCCCATTGCACCATCCAGATAGGGCAGGTCATCTTCAAACTTGCTGCGGAATTGCGCGTTGGTGATGTCGTGAATGAAGCGAGTGAACCCCTGGCCGTTCTTGACAACTAAGCCTCCGCGCATTGTTCCTAGGTGGGAATGGTAGTCTGTCCCGAAAAAGAGGTCAGATACACAATCGTCACTAGAGACAACGCCAAACATTCCGCCCACGGCTCTTCCTCCGGGTTCTAATTGTTAATGAATTTCGACGTGCTGCAGTGCCTTGAACCCAAGGCTCTGATGCTAGGAGTCTGATATATCGCAGGCAGAGTACCGAATTCGCAACTTCATTGACGAATCGGCGGCGTTGACTCTGGCGGGATTCGATGGTGAGTCGCCTGTTCGTATGAATACGCGAGTCCAATCAGCCGCGGCTCGGACCAGGCAGGACCAAAGAATTGGAGCCCAACGGGCAGCACTCCCCTAACGTAGCCCATAGGCACGGTGATCGCTGGAAACCCAGTATGCGGAGAAAGGTCCTGGCTGTTGTCTCCATGTGGCGTGTTCAGGTCTCCGATCAAACGTGGCGCATTTGACCATGTCGGGAATATCATCGCTTCCAAACCGTGGTTGTTCAGCTCTCGCATCACAGCCAGTCGCAGCGCTGCGCGGTTCTCTATAGATCTCGCGCAGCCTTCATTCTGTTCCGGATCACCTTCAACATCGCGGAAATACTCGAGTCTACCTCCGATGGTTGGATGGAATCGGCGCGACTGAATTATCTCCACCAGGCTCTTTACCGGTGCGTCAGCCCCAAGGCTCGCCAAGTAGTTGTTTATGTCGAATCTGAAACGACTGCACCACAACCCACCGCGGCGCAGTTCGTCCATCTCCGGAATCAACACCGAATCAATGACGACTGCTCCGGCGGTGCGCAGATCTACCAGCGCCTCCTCAAAACGTTGAATGACCTCCGGGTCTGCTCCGCTCCTGTTGGACCACTGGCGCATGACGCCGAGACGAGCGCCGTCCAAGGCGTTGACGTCGAGGAAATTTGAGTAGTCGTCCGCGGTATGTGTTTGACTCTCAGCGGTGATCGGGTCGGTAGGATCGTAACCCGCCAAGACGTCGAACACCGCAACGGCATCGGCAACGGTGCGAGCCATGGGGCCGCCGATGTCGTGATCGAGATACAGGGGAATGATTCCGTCGCGGCTAGTGAGGCCCATTGTAGACCTGATCCCGACCAGAGCGTTGTGCGACGACGGGCCCCTGATTGAGTTGCCGGTGTCGGTGCCCAGACCCACTGCCCCGTAGTTTGCGGCTACGGCCGCGGCCGTCCCACCGCTGGAGCCGGCGGTCACGCGATTCAGCGCATAAGGATTTCGCGTGTAGCCCGGAAGCATCGATCCCACAGTCTCGTAAGGGGAGAACGCGAACTCCGCCATGTTCGATTTTGCTAGAACAATTGCACCTGCTTCTCGGATCCGTCTGACCTGAAACGCATCGTCAGGCGGGATAGAACCTGCTAAAGAGAGTGATCCCGCCGTTGTGGGTAAATCGTGTGTGTCGTAGTTGTCCTTCACGATCATCGGTATTCCGTGCAGCGGGCCGACCCTACCCGACGCGGCAAAGATGCTATCCAACTCCCTGGCTCTCGCCATAGCGTTGGGGTTGATCGTGATGATTGCATTGAGGGCGGGACCGTCCTTGTCGTACGCATCGATACGATCGAGGTAGAGCTGAACCAAATCTTGAGCAGTCAATTCACCCGCGTTCATCGCCGCGTGAATGTCGGCAATTGTTGCCTCTATGACGCCAAAACCCGAACGACTGCCATGTGTATCTTGGGCATTGGCAGCTGGATGATCAACAAGCCCGAGGAAAACGAATGGCACCACCACTGCTCGCGATATCCGTCCGCTCATGATCTTCTCCGATCGACGTCCTGGTGTTGTGCTCACCGCCTGATCTGACTCAACATCGCAACCGGCTCGCCCTCACTTACGGGCGGAGTGCCTACCACGTAGTTGACAACTCCCGCAAAAGGCGCCGTGATCTCCTGAATGGTATGTCCAAAGAAGTCGGCCAGTACTCCCAACACACCTCCCTCTGCGATCACATAACCGTCCCGGACTTTGGCTGTGAACATGCCGGTTGCGGGGCTCGTGACCACTTGGTAGTTCTCAAGCCACACAACCTCGCCGAC
>Ga0180432_10008496_pt1 | contig 12757 bp, 6 predicted proteins | sample SS_ome_10_FD_132414 | JGI IMG/M metagenome (GOLD analysis project Ga0180432, IMG submission 132414) | Hypersaline lake sediment archaeal communities from the Salton Sea, California, USA - SS_1_MS_2 metaG | ecosystem: Environmental > Aquatic > Non-marine Saline and Alkaline > Hypersaline >...
AATCCAAGAGCAATCTCCACTTGCCGGGAAAATACCGCAAACCCCCGGCACGCGTCAAGGCACAATATGCGCCCCCGGCAGAAACAAAGGCCGACAGTGCCATTCGGGACTGGCTCCACAACACCCTGAACCCTTGACTATCCCGGAAGTCTTTCCGTTGTGGTGCCTGTCCCCTTTTTCATGAGGTCGGCGCCGGGAGAGCTACGCCGCGGCGGGCACCTGCCGTGCGTCCTTCAGCGAGACTATGATCAGCTTGTTGCGATTGGCGAATTCGAGCGTTTCTTCTTCGTCGAGAATAATGGTTTGACCGGCTTCGATAGCCAACACGGTGGCACCGGCTTCGATCATTGTTTCCAGAGTTTTTCGGCCCATGGTCGGAACGTCGAATCGCATGTCTTGCTGCGGCTTGGCCACCTTGACCACGGTGAAGTTACCCGTACCACAGAGTTCGCCCGCGCGGCGGATACACTCGTCGGTGCCCTCGATGGCCTCCAGGGCCAGCACGGCCTGATCCTTGACGGCCACGCTTTGGCCAATGTCCAGTCGGCCCAATTCCTTGGCGATCTTCCAGCCGAAACTAATGTCCTTCCACTGCAAGGCGGAAGGGCTGCGGCGGGTCAGTTGTCCTTCTTTCACGAGTAACTCCGGAACGTAATCAGTCGGCGGGCCGAAGTGAAGACCGTCGGCCGCGAAGGTGTCGATTAGTGCCAGCATCAGCGTATCGTCGCGACAATCCTTCTTCCGCCAAATCATATGCGGGGCGAAGGTGCGGATCGTTCGCCAGTCGGGCAAATGCCGCAACCAACGGAAACGCTGGAAAAGCTTGACCTTGTGAATCTTCCCCAACATGCTCACGTCGGTCACGCCACGTCGTTTGAAGAAACGGATAGCGGCACCCAACTTGGCGAGCCCAACCCATTGGAACTCGTCGCAAATATCCTTAAGCTCCGGGTCGGCATGATCGATCACGCCCAGGCAATACACACGATAGCCTTGCCGCTTGAGCGACTTGGCCACGATAATCGGATAGCGTCCCCATCCGGCCATAATGCCCACGCTCGGCGTTGTCGATCTATCGCTTTCCATATCTAGTAGGGCAGGCATTCTTGCCTGTTGGTAGGGCGGGCATTCCTGCCTGCCTTGCGATCACGGGCAGGAATGCCCGTGCTACTGGGTGAGTTGGTTGTAGGCCTCACGCCACGGCGCGGCGGTCGTTGCCTTCCTCTTGGTTGCTGGAAATCGTCGAAGGCTCGTTTTGGGCCGCCAACTGGTCGACCGTTCGTTGTAGTTTCTTCAACTGCCGCCGCATTTCCGGCAACTTGGAAAATGCCGCTTGCTTGAGTTTCTGATCGCGCTCGGGCGTGGCGGGAGCACCAATAACTCGCGAACCTTCCGGCACGTCGTTCGTGATGCCGGCCATGGCGCCAAGTACCGCCTGGTTGCCGATATGCACGTGGTCGCGGACGCCGACCTGCCCGGCCATTACGACGTAATCGCCGGTCGATGTGCTGCCGGCGATGCCGACTTGCGAGCAGAGCATGTTGTGGCGTCCCAGTTGGCAGTTGTGGCCGACCATGACCTGATCGTCGATCTTGGTGCCGTCGCCCACGGTCGTCGGCCCGTAGGTTCCCCGGTCGATGGTCGTGCCGGCGCCGATTTCAACGTCCTCGCCCAGCACGGTGTTTCCGTATTGTGAAGACAACTCGTGGCGACCGTCGACGAAGTCGTAGCCGAAACCATAGGCACCCAACACGGCGTTGGCGTGGATTATGCTTCGGTCTCCAACGCAAGTATTTTCATAGAGCACGGCGTTGGGGAAAACGGTTACATCGCGGCCGATCTGGGAGCCGGCCATTATGTTCGCGCCGCCGTGGATCGTTGAGCCATCGCCAATTGTCACGTCGTCGCCGACTTGGGCAAACGGATGTATGTCCACATCCATGCCGAGTTTGGCACTGGGACTGACCACTGCCAGCGGGCTTACACCGACGCGGCGATTCTCGCGGGGAGGACGGAAGTGTTCGATTATCGTGGCAAATGCCGCGTGCACGTCGTCCACCTGGATGGCGGGTATGTCTTCCGGAAGAAACGTGCGCGGTGCGATTATGGCCGTCGCCGGACAGCCCTCCAGCGACTGGTTCCGCTCGTCGCCATCGACCATGGTAATTTCACCGGACCGAGCCGTACACAGCGGCGACGCTCCTTCAATCACCAGATCGGTCTGGCCGACGATTTGCCCCTCAACAAGGGCGGCAAGCTCTGCTAATGTGGTTTGCATAAGGGAATCCTTTCCGTGCAAAGCCTTATCTTCGCCCCCGTCACACAGGCCCCGCGGCAGATGAGTCAGGGTATGGGGGTGGGATAATCTACCCAATCACGGAAAACCACGCAAGACCGAATTGAGACAATCCGCCGTGTGATTGAGACATCGCCAGCAATCGGCCATGTCCACGAAAGACGTGGACATGGCACCCGCACTCTACTTCTGGTTATCTCGCATCAAAAGAACCACGCCAACAGCAATCCCCACCGCTCCGGTAACCGCCATTATCGTGCATACCATGAACAAGCGAGCATCCCCTTCTAGCTCTCCGGAGTTCGCGCGGCGCCTCGCTGTCTATGAACAACCCATGCTCGATCCGCAGACGTGGCATAGGTAGCAGTTGCCGTTGCGGACGGTAATCGAGCCGCAATTATCGCAGACGGGAGCGTCGGCTTGGAACTGGGCGAACTGCTCGTTTGCCGCTCCATAGGTTTCGCTGGTCTCGGAGCCGGCGGCCACGCGTTGAAGAACCAACTCGGGGCCTCGAACTGCCTTGGCACTACCATTCCCATTGGAACCCTCGTGGCCGTTGCTTCCCACGGGAGCTTTCGCTGCGGTGCTGCCGTTGGTCTTGGCCGCTTCCTGCGAGGACGTTTGCCCGCCGGCCTTCTTGGCGACGGGCTTGGTCTCGGTCTCCCCGTCACCGCCGCTTTGGCCGGTTCCTCCGTTGTTCGCGGAAATCTCCTTCGGATTGTCCTTGTCGCCGGAGAGGAAGGTAATGCCCAACCAGCGGAAGATGTAGTCCACGATGCTCTTCGCGATGCGGATATCGGCGTTCTTCGTGTAGCCCATCGGCTCGAAGCGGGTGTGCGAGAACTTGTTGACGTAAACCTCAAGCGGCACGCCGTATTGCAAGCTCATGGAGATGGCCGTGCCGAAGCAGTCCATCATTCCACCCACCGTGCTACCTTCCTTGGCCATGGTGATGAACATTTCGCCGGGCCGCCCGTCGGGATAAAGACCCACGGTGATGTAACCTTCGTGGCCCGATACGCTGAACTTGTGGGTGACCGAAGGCCGCGTGTCGGGCAAACGCTCGCGTCGCGGGGCAGCGACGGTTTCTTCCTTCTTCGAGTCGTCGGTCTTGCCCGACAGCGGTTGAAGTTCTTTCGAGCCGTCGCGATAAATGGCCAAGGCCTTAAGCCCCGACCGCCAACCTTCCATGTACGCGTCGGCCACGTCCTCGGTCGTACAGTCCTTGGGCATGTTGACCGTCTTGGAGATGGCGCCGGAGATGAACGGCTGCGCGGCGGCCATCATCTTGATGTGCGCTTTCCAGGAAATCGACCGCGTGCCGTTGGGGCCCTGGAACGCACAGTCGAACACGGGCAGATGCTCGGGCTTAAGATCGGCGGCGCCTTCGATGGTGTCCTCGCGGTCGATGTGCTTCATGATCGACTCGATTTCCGCATCGTCGTAGCCCAACGTCTTAAGAGCCGTTTCAACAGTGTTGTTGACGATCTTGAGCATGCCGCCGCCGGCCAGTTGCTTGTACTTGACCAACGCGTAGTCGGGCTCGATGCCGGTGGTGTCGCAGTCCATCATGAAACTGATCGTGCCGGTGGGAGCCAACACGGTTGACTGGGCGTTGCGGAAACCGTGGCGTCGGCCGCCGGTGAGTACTTCGTCCCAGGTCTTCGTCGCCGCTTCGCGAAGATAACGCGGGGCGGACTTGATCTTCTCGGCTTTCTCCCAATGCATTTCCATGACGCGAAGCATCGGCTCGCGGTTCTTCTCGAAATGCTCGAACGTTCCCACCGCGGCGGCCAATTCCGTGCTGGTGCGACAGGCGGCTCCGTGCAAAAGGGCCGTAACGGACCCGCACATGCCGTGGGCTTCCGGCGAATCGTAAGGCATGCCGCCGGCCATCAGCAGACTGCCCAAGTTCGAGTAACCCAAACCCAGCGGGCGATAGGCGTGGCTCTGCTCGGCAATCCGCTTCGTCGGATAGCTGGCATGGTCGACGAGAATCTCTTGGGCGATGAACACAAACCGGCAAGCGGCCTGGAATCGATCCACGTTGAAATGACCGTCGTCCTCGCGGAACTTCATCAGGTTGATGCTGGCCAAGTTGCAGGCCGAATCGTCGAGGAACATGTACTCCGAGCAGGGGTTCGAAGCGTTGATGCGTCCCGAATTGGGGCAGGTGTGCCAGCGGTTGATCGTGGTGTCGTATTGCACGCCCGGGTCGCCGCATGCCCAAGCCGCTTTGGAGATTCTCTCGAACATCTCCTTGGCGTCGTATTCGGGGCCCGGTTGGTCGGGGTCGGTGACCCAATGGGTCTGCCAAGATTGGCCCTTGTTGACCGCTTTCATGAAGTCATCGGAAATCCGCACCGAGAGGTTGGCGTTTTGGAAGAGAATCGAGTTGTATGCTTCTTCGGCGTCGTAGCCCTGCTCGACCAGTACGCGAACCTTCTTCTCCTCGTTGCACTTGCACTCGACGAACTCGAGCACGTCGGGGTGCCAGTCCTTGATCGACTGCATCTTTGCCGCGCGACGGGTCTTTCCGCCGCTCTTGACGACGGCCGCGATCTGATCGTAAACCCGCATGAAGGACAGCGGTCCGGAAGGACGTCCGCCGCCGGAAAGCTTCTCGCGATGCGAACGCAAGCTGGAAAGATCCGTGCCGGTACCCGAGCCGAACTTGAAGAGCATGGCCTCGCTTCGGGCCAGCTCCATGATGTCTTCCATGTTGTCGCCGACGCTCTGGATGAAGCAGGCCGACGCCTGGGGAAACTCGTAGGAGTTCTCCGGCTGAGTGGCTTCGCCGACCTCGGGCTCCCAATGCCAGTTGCACTTGGCTCCCTTGATGCCGTACTCGTGATGCAAGCCAACGTTGAACCACACCGGCGAATTGAACGACGCACATTGGTTCAAGCACAGCCACACCAACTCGCGATAAAACTGCTCGCCGTCGTCGGTGGTGGCGAAGTAACCGTCCTCGATGCCCCAATCGGCAATCGTGCGGCAGACGCGGTGGATCAACTGGCGAACGCTCGTCTCGCGCTCTGGTGTATCCAACTCGCCGTAGAAGTACTTGCTGACCACGACGTTGGTAGCCAACTGGCTCCAGAACTCGGGCACTTCGCAGTCGGTCTGCTCGAAGAGCACCTCGCCGCCCTCGCCTTTGATAGAAGCGGTGCGAAGGTCCCATTCGACCTGCTTGAAGGGGTCTTTGACATCGGACGGACAAAACGTCGGGTCGATGCGCAGCCCTGCTTCCGCGCCCATTTCGGGCCGGCTCTCCTGGCGGTCGTCCGCGTTTTGGGGGGCTTGCTCGATATCGGCGGTTATGGCGGGAGCCTTGTCGGCTCGGTTTTCTTGGATTTGCCGGTCTTCTTGGATATGGTCGTCGAGATTATCCATTACTGACGCTCCTTCTTCAGTACCAGACTACTAACTTCCCTGTCTAGCGATATACATTAGTTTATACACGGCGTCGTCAATCCAACATTGAGGAGGTCGGATCGACACCGGCGGGCAGTCTGAAACGACCGCTGAACCGTACCGGTGGGGGGACTGATAACTTGCCGCGCAACACCAATATATTGTACCAGCCATGCTGCGAACCACAACATACGGGCGAAAGCTCAAAGTGTACTCAGATTCTCGACGCGGTCAATGACTCTCTTTAGTGCTTTCGTAAAACATTGCTCAATAGACGTTTGCGCCGAGCACCCCCCGTAAGTAGCGCTAGCACCCAACGCGACTCGAAGCACCTCGATGGCCTTGTTTTCTAGGGGTTTGGGAGTTTCTGGCAGAACTTTCCGCCGCACGACCGTTACAACTACATTTCAAAAAAGTTTTCCCCCTGTTTAGGAAAGCTGTGCGGCACGCCGCAAAGAAGGCAAATTGGGAGAAGCAACCCAATATCTTCCCAAAACCCACAACCTCCCCAACCGCCGGCAAACTACCCGGACACTTCGGCGAAGACGCTTTTGTCGTCCGATTGGTCGCCCGAAAACGCACCCTAACTCGCGAACCAATCCATCGCCAATCCTCATCTACTCCCGAGAACATATGCCTGTCCTTTCTTTTCGCATCCTTTCTTTCCGCGCGCCGACGGGGGGCGGTCAAGGTGTGGTCACGGGCGAATAGTCGCCTGTTTTTGCGGCGTTACTGCGTCGATTCCCGCCTGGCCAGCCACTGTTCCTAGAATCTGCCTTCTCATTTTCTTGCGTCGCGCCTTCCTGAGCGGTAACATGATGGTTGAAACACCTTCAAGCGGCGCGCGTGAAACGACGCGAAGCGGCACGACATCGACAGCGGTCCCGCATTATTCCGGCCAAGACCGGTCTACGTTCAGCATAAAGGAGAGACGCTCGCATGCAACGATCCATCCTCTTTCTGGCAGTAAGTTTCGCCCTGACAATCTTCAACTCGGCCGCCGCGGAGGACTCCTCGGCGAAGGATCCCGCAACCAACGATCCGGCCGCCATGAAAAAACTCCAGTCGCCCCAATGGACAGTACCGGGCGTCGATGTGCCCATGCGGTTGATCCCGGCCGGCACTTTCACGATGGGCTCCCCGACCGACGAGATATCTCGCAAGCCGGACGAAACCCAACACAAGGTCACGATCTCCAAACCGTTCTACATCGCGGAACATGAAACCCGCCAGCGCGAGTATTACCCTTTGATGATCCGCCCCGACTTCGACTTGGAGGCGTGGCGTTATCAGCGCGGCCCGTTGCATGAAGGAGCGGCCTGGACATATCGCTCGCTTATGAACGGCCGGCGCATCAGCGGCGGCTCGGCATACCCGGGCATCCCGCGAACGGATCTCAATCCCATGGAGTGCGTCACTTGGGACAAGGCCATGGAGTATTGCAAAAAAATCACCGATGCTGAGCGTGCCGCTGGCCGCTTGCCCGAGGGCTACGTCTATCGACTTCCGACCGAAGCCGAATGGGAATACGCCTGTCGCGCGGGCACAACGACCGCGTACAGCTTCGAGGGCGATTACAGCAACGTGGGCGTCCTCAGCGCGTACATGTGTCTGAGCAAGGACGGCGCTTACAAGGCATTCGCCACTTCGCCCACGCCGGACAACCGCCAGCCGAACGCGTGGGGGCTTTACGACATGCACGGCAACGTCTTTGAATGGTGCCTTGACTATTACGGCCCATATCCCAACGGAGCCGCAACCGATCCGGTGGGTCCCGCCAGCGGCACCGAACGAGTCGCCCGGGGCGGCGGCGTGAGTCCTTTCCCGCCGGGGGCGGGTTCGCTCGACAAACTGGTACACCCCCATTTCCGCAGTGCCGGCCGTTACAGATTCCCCGGCCGCACAGCCCACCAAATCAACCTCGGCTTCCGCATCGTGCTTGCCCCGGAGGTGAAAGTCCCCATGGCAGCGCCGGCAAGCGAGTAGCGCGGCCCGGGTGCCATGTCCCACGCTTGCGTGGGACATGGCACCCATTTCACTGTTCAAACAAAGACACTGTTCGGACAACGATACATAATGACAAAAGGAAAGGCCCTTCCCATGCGTTTTCAGCGATTTGCGATCCTTGCGTTATTTGCGATTTTGGCACTGAACCTTTACACGACCGGCCTAGAGTTCTCCGAATGCCGCGCGGCGGAAGCCGAGGTTTACGATTTCTTCGACCTTTCCCGCTACCCGGTCGAAGGCAAGCCTCGCCCGTGGGTGGAAACTTACAAGGTTGAGCTCGAAGGCGACGGCGACCCGCAGAAGTACAACCGCCGCACGGTCAACTGGTGGCCGCGCAAGGGCGTCGACTATACCGAACTTAAGGACGGAATGATCGAGCGCGAGTGGAAACTGGCGGCCAGCGCCACGGACCCCGAATGCCCGGCCGGAGTGATCGGTGAAATTCAGACAGAAGAACTCGATTCGCTCAGCCTAGCGCCAAACGCCGGCACGGCTTTCATGCGTCGCGTTCGCGGTTTCATCACCCCCAACGAATCGGGCCAATACACCTTCAAGATCGCCGCCGACGACGAGGGCTACGTCTACCTCAGCACCGACGAGACGCCCGAGAACGCCCGGGTGTTGTGCTATCAGAAGCTCAAAGCCCTGCCGGCACAATGGACGACCTTCCCCACGCAAATCTCCCGCCCTCGCTCGCTTGAGAAGGGTAAGAAGTATTACTACGAAATCGTTCACATCGATCACAAGTGGCGCGACCATTGTGACATCCTCTGGTCCAGCGACACGCGGCCCGAGGGACCGCTCAAAGGCGACGAGTTCTCCACGCTCGACGGCCGCAAGGGCAAGTTCATCGTCGAACGATGGCAATTCCGCGGCGGAAACGGCGAAATGCGACCGCTGGGTAAACCGCGAACTTTCAAGGCCCATCTGGTCGGATTCATGGGCTTGGGTAACGAACTGGGCGAGCCGTATGAAGGCCTGGACATCCTCCCGCCCGGCGTCGTGCTGCGATTTCCCAACGGGAAAAAGCGGGTTCTTCACCACTGGGTGCTGAGCCCCGAGGATGGGAAGTTCGCCATGGACCTGTACGTCAAGGAAATGGCTCGCATCCGCAAGACACTCGACCAGACCGAATACACCGGCGGCGAGGGGCCCGATCCGCTGGGCCGAGTAATCTACACTTCGCCGCACTTCGTCTTCGACTACGCGGCCCATCCCGAAAACGAAGACCCTGCCTCCAGGGCACTGCGCGATAGGTTCTATCGCTCGGCCGTGGCGGGAGCCGAGTATTGGTACACGTACCTCGAACACGGCGGCCACTTGATGCAATACTGGGACCGCAAGGACAAGCGTAAGCACGGCGTTCGCGTCGGCGGCGGCAACGGCGGCGGTTACGGCGGCTGCGTGATAGGCGGCGTAAGCGCTCTGCCGATCGCTCTTTACCACGAATACAGCCACGGATTCAACCTGTGGTGGTTCGGCCATCCCGAGATATTCTGCGACTTCGGCCAACTGCTGGGCACCGGCGGCATGAAAATCGACAAAGCCTGGAACAACGTGCGGCGACCATATTGCAGCGCGCTGCATGGCGCGTATCCCACGTGCCACTTCCTCGCGGTCTTGGGCGAGGATCCCAACTGGGGTTACTGCTCGGTCGTGTCGATGCCCAAATCCGACGCCGAGCCGAACTTCTTTCAGTCGCTTGCCCGAATCGCCGAGCAACGCGGCTTGACCGAGAAGGGTATCCCCGGCGCCGGCGACATCGTCGGCGATTACGGCGCCAAGCTGGCCGAGTTCGACACGCAAAACCACAACCAAATGAAAACGACATATTTCTCCGTCGCCCGGGATTACCTCGAAGCAATGGACGTCGAGAAGGGAATGTACCGTATCAATTGGGACAAAGCACCCGAGCCGTACGGCACCAACGTCGTTCGTCTGGTGGCGGAACCCGACGCCAAGGAGATCACCGTCGACTTCCAAGGCTATCACGATCCGACCACCTACAGCGACTGGCGGGCCTGCATCGTGGCCGTCGACAAGGACGGAGTAACCCGTTACAGCGATATGTGGAACAAGGGCACCATGAGCATGCCGCTCGAGGAAGGCGACCGCCGACACTGGTTGGTCGTAAGCGCCACGCCGACGGCCATCCTCAATATCCGCAGCCCGCTGGGTATTCCCACGGGCCATTTCTGCCCTCGCTATCCGTGGCGAGTGACGCTCGACGGTGCCCGGCCTGGTACGCCGCACCGCGTGCGATTCGACATGGACGACCTCTACGCGTCATACGGTTTGAACTGGACGCTTAACAGCATCGTCCCCACGCCGCCGAACACACCCGCTCGAAAGAAGTTCGTCGAGGAAAGCCGCGAGGCGCGAGCGGCCGTTCAGGAGAAACGCACGGCGGCCAAGGATCCCTACGTTCGGCATCTGCTGATGGCGACCGAAGCCCGGATGGATAACGCCCTGCTGGTTGCCGACGGCGCCCCTCACCCCAACGGCGGCGGCTGGGTTGAAGCCACGGCCGAAGTTGCTCCGACGGCTTATGTGGCCCCCGGCGCGATGGTCCTCGGTTTCGCCAAGGTACTCGACAACGCCGTGGTGGAGGAGTACGCCATCGTCAAGGACAACGCGCGAATCTCGGGCAACGCTCGCGTGGGCGGCGCGCGTTTCATCGGTGGCAATGCCGACATGTCCGGCTACCAACGAGGTTGGATGCCCGACGCGAAAACGGACGACGGCCTGTGGCAGAACTACGCCCTGGACGAGACTTCGCAAATGATGCTCGAAGACCGCTACCGCAGTCATGGCATGAAGAACGGTTACGTTTGCGGAACGCCGAAACTGATCGTCGACGGCGAGCGTCGGGCATTCGAGTTCGACGGCAAGACGCAGTACCTCGACCTGAACCATCACGCGGCCGACATGGGCCAGATCACGATCGACATGGCCGTTCGATGGAATGGCAGCGGACAGCAGACGCTGTTTGACTTCGGTTCCGACGCGGACAACTGCATGACGCTTAAGACTGATGCCTCGGGCAAGCCTGTGTTTACGGCCACCGTGGCCGGCGAGCAGGTCGTCGTGCTGCCGATAAAGGCGCCGCTTGCGAAGGGCCAGTGGACTCGGCTGCGAGTGGAGATCGACGGCGAGAAGATCGCCCTTTGGGCCAACGACACACTTTCCGCCGAGAAGGCGTCGACCTTCCGCCCGGCGGATGTGTTTCCCGCCGGTTTGCAGAAGCGCAACTTCGTGGCCGCCTCGCGCGATGGCAAGGAACATTTCGCCGGTGCGATCGACTACGTTGTGATCTACCAAGCGGTTTGCGGCCAGGCGTTCACCGAACTGCCGCCGCCGATCATCGACGCCAGCCGCCGTCCCACGCAGCGGTTCGCCAACGAGATGAGCAAGGACCGGGCCGCGCGGAAGCGTTATGAGATCGAGAACAAACGGGCCGTCGACGAAACGATGGTCTATTACAACAAGCTGGCCGAAGACATCGTTATCCGCCTGCACGAACTTCGCAATCGCGACCCCAACTGGCAGAAGGCAATCGCCAAGGCGAAAGAGGACATGGCCAACGTCGGCAAAAACGCCAAGCCGGCACCCAAGCCGGCACCCAAGGCGGAGCCGCCGAAGGAGATTCCCGTTCCGGCAAAGTTGACCGAACTGAGAAAGAAGCGAGAAGCTTTCCAGAAGGAGTTCAGCGAGAAGTTCGCCGAGAAGGAGAAACTCTGGCGAGAGGGCGAAGCCGAGTGGGTGAAGAACTTCAACGACCCGAAGTATCTGAAACTGATCGCCGAGCAGAAAGCGATTCAGGAGCAGATCGACGCCATGGCCAAGCAGGTGGAAGCCGGCTTCGAGACCATGCCCGAGGAGGTTCAGACGAAGAAGGCAATCGCCGATCTGACCGCCGAGCGAGCCAAGCTTGACGAAGTGGTGAAGAAGGTCGGCGAGGAAGTCGGCGCGGCGGTCGCCAAGATGCCCATCTATTGGGACACCAAGACGATCGAGGAGGAGAACAACTACCTGCGAAGTCTTCGCATTCAATACGAGGGCGAGCATCGCGGCGCCGGCGGCGGCGCCATTCAAAGCTATCGCGCGCAGGTCGAACACCGCAAGCACATGGCGAAGAATCCGGCCTACAAACGGGCAATCGAAATCGATCGCGAGTTGGAAGTCCTCAAGGCCCTTTCGCCTATTCACCGCGAAATGTACTTCGCCTCGGCCAAAGAGTACAACGATCTTCGCGGCAAGCTGCAGGGCCAAGACTCGCCGAATCACAAGGCGAATGAAATCATCTCGCGGATGAAGGAAGAGCGTCGCCAGAAGATACTCGGCCCGGATTACGACGCCATGGTGGCCAAGCGCAGTGCTCTGGACGAAGAGATCAACACCATGCAGCGCGATTACGACCAGCAGCGTCGCCAACAGGAGAACGCCCGCCGCCAGAAAGAGCAACTCGCCCAACGCGACCTTGAGGTTCAGCGCGAGAAGATTCGAGGCGAGCTGTTCGCCGCTTACAACAAGGCGGTCGAGCCGTACCATGCGGAATATCACAACGGCGTGTCGTACCTTCGCAGTGCGTTGCGAGGGTTCTACAACACGCCATACATGCAGCACCTCCAGGGCCAGGGGATGGTGAAGAAGAATTTCCGCTACCGCGACCAGCCGGGCAACATGGGAGCGGCCATCAACGCCTTTCGCCCCGAGAATTGGGCAACCGACGTCCGCGCATGGGACTGGCGCACCCGCTGGGAAAAAGACGGCACCCTTTCCCAATTCCCCATGACCCAACAATGGCTCAAACGAGTCCGCGGCGACGCGCCGGTTAATGTTGTGGAGTAGACGCTTCTGGAGATTCCATACTAACGCAACATCGAAAAGCAGAAAGCCCGCACACTGTCCATCACGCGGAGCGTGACGAGTACATATATCGACAGATCGGGTGGCACCGATGATTTTTGCGGAGTCGGCCTTGCTGCCTGAGAAACCTAGTTCGCAAAATCGTCGATGCGGCGCAGCCGCAAGAGG
>Ga0180432_10008497_pt1 | contig 12757 bp, 9 predicted proteins | sample SS_ome_10_FD_132414 | JGI IMG/M metagenome (GOLD analysis project Ga0180432, IMG submission 132414) | Hypersaline lake sediment archaeal communities from the Salton Sea, California, USA - SS_1_MS_2 metaG | ecosystem: Environmental > Aquatic > Non-marine Saline and Alkaline > Hypersaline >...
GGGAATTCGCCCCTGTAGGGAACGCCCTCTGTGGCGTTCCGCAGATGGATCGTTGCCCAAACGGAACGGCACAGAGGCCGTTCCCTACAGTGATTTCTGTCTGCAATTCCCGGACACCCTCAGATAGTATAGGGAAATCGCCGCGGCGTCGCAAGTGGCGTGGGTAGTAGCCCCGGCCGCAGTATTCTGGTATGATGTCCGCATGAGTAATGCAAATTCCCATCATCGCCGGTTCCTTCTCGGCCTTCCGAGGGCCCGGATCGGAATCACGGTGTTCATGCTACTTCCGTGCTGGCTCGCCGGCCCCGGACTTGCCGGCTGTGCGGGAACATTTGCCGCCGAACCGGGGTCGTACGCATCGTGGAAAAACGGCCCGGCGAAAGGCGCCGACTATTTTCCCATCGCCGTATGGCTCCAGGCGCCGAAAAACGCCCCTAAGTACAAAGCCATTGGGATCAATCTCTATGTCGGCCTCTGGAAGGGGCCGACGGATCAGCAGCTTGCCGAGCTGACAGAGCACGGCATGCCGGTCATCTGTGCCCAGAACGATTTCGCGCTGGCGCATTTGGACACAAAGGTCGTCGTCGGTTGGATGCACGGGGACGAGCCGGACAACGCCCAGTCGCGCGGCAAAGGCAAGGGATACGGTCCGCCCATTCGGCCGGAGAAGATCGTCGACGACTACAAGAAGATCAAGGCAAACGATCCGAGCCGGCCGGTCATGCTCAATCTGGGACAAGGCGTGGCCTGGGACCGCTGGCACGGCCGGGGCGTCCGGACGAATCATCCGGAGGATTACTTGGAATACGTTCAGGGCTGCGACATCGTTTCGTTCGACATTTACCCGGTCGTTCACCGCAAGCCGGACGTCGCCGGCAAGCTTTGGTACGTTGCCCGGGGCGTCGATCGCCTTCGGAAATGGACCCGGGATAAGAAGACCGTTTGGAACTGCATCGAATGTACGCGTATCAGCAATCCGGACGCGAAACCCACGGCGGATCAGGTGCGGGCCGAAGTGTGGATGTCGATCATCCACGGCTCGAAGGGGATCGTCTACTTCTGCCACCAGTTCAAGCCGCGCTTCATCGAAGCGGGCCTTCTGGCCGACGAGGAAATGGCAAAGGCCGTCGGCGCGATCAACCGGCAAATCCACGGCCTGGCACCGGTGATCAACAGCCCCACGCTCCGAGGCGCAGTGACGGTGCGTTCGGAGCCGGCAAGCGTGTCGCGGGAATTGGCCGAGGTGTTTCCGGCCGCCCCGATCGCCACCATGGTCAAGAAACATCGCCAGGCCACCTACGTGTTTGCAGTTGCGATGGAAGCCGGGCCGGCAAGCGCCGTTTTCGAAGTCCGGGGCGCCGCCGGGAACGCCGTGGTCGAAGTGCTGGGTGAGCATCGCACCGTTCCGCTCCGGGATGGAGAATTCCGCGACCGCTTCAAGCCCAACGAGGTCCATCTCTACAGAATCGAGTAGCACCGGGGGCTTGACGCCGTTGGAGGATGTGGTATACTCAAACGCAGGGGATTTCCAGGAGAGCGGCCATGTTAGCGGAATGGTTTGTTGTTGTCGAGGGGAGGGAAACGGGACCTTTCACCGGTGCCCAGTTGAAAGAGTTTGCCGCACAAGGACAGATTACGCCCACCACGAGTGTCCGCCAGGTGCGCATGCCCCATGCCGCCCCCGCTGCCGAAATCGAGGGCTTGTTCTCGATACAAATATCCAAATCGGCTCCCGGAGCCCCCCAGTATTCTTCGGAAGACAGCGACCCGCTTGCGTTCTGGGGCCTCACGGCCGTCGCGGGAATATCGCTCGTCCTTGTCGGCTATTTCGGCTGGAACTGGCTTTCCCCAAAAAAGAGCACAGGCGACGAGGTTGCCGCTGAAGAGTCCGTTTCGGAAGACGTCGTCCCGGCAATTCCCCAACCCGTCGGCAGAAGGCCGGTTTGGAGTGAAGAAGAGGAAGAGGAAGGGATGTCGCCGGAGGAACAGCAAGCCGCTATCGAACTCAGGCAGCAGGAGCTGCAATACCAGGAATGGATGCTAAGGCAGCAGGCCGCTCAACTCAAGGCAAATCAAGCCAAGGCGAAAACTGAGGAGGAGGAAGACCGGGAAAAGCTCGATGAAGAGCAGAAACGCAAGGCCGATTTGGAGGCCCAACGGCAACGACACCAGCAAATCGCCCTGGCGGGAGCTACCTTTACCACCAATTACCAAGCCTGTTGGAAGCGGATGCAGGCCCTGGCGAAGAGCCGCGAGGTCGCGTTGCTCGAGCCGTTTGTCGGTGTGCTCAACGACGCGAAGGCTATTGTGCGGAGTGAGAAGGGCCGCAAACTCGAGCACAAAATTTCCGAGTTGCAGGAGAAGCTCAAGCGGCTGGAGAAGCTCCGAAAGGCGCAAGAGGACCAGTGCGCCGCCCTGGACCGCGAAATCAAGGATTTCCTCAATGCCGCTTCCCGCCAAGCCAAGAAGGATGACGGCTACGCCCCCTTCGCGGAATTGTGGAAGACGATGTACGAAACCAATCGGACCGCCAAGAAGGTGTATGCTGAAATCGAGAAACCGCTCAGGCAGTGCATGAGTGCGGACCCGGGCAATCCGATAGTCATCGATTATCGCGATCTGGTCAAGGAAAAAGCGCGTTTCAAGAAGGAACAGGATAAACTCGGCCTAACGGTGGACGATCTGGAGGAACTCGTCCGCGATGCTGTTGACAACTGCAAGCCTCCCGATGACGCTTCCGGTAAGACGCCGTGAATCTCCTCCGGCGATATTTGGGTTTTGCATCGCACTCTCCTTGGTCCGCAGAATTCGGTCTTCCGCAAGCGGTGGATAGCGATCTTCCCCCAAGTTGTCCGAGGCATTCGATTCTGATATGCTGTAGTACCGTACGACAATTAAAACTGTGGGTGCCATGCCCACGCTTGCCGTGGGCATGTTTGCGGAGGTTGCCCAACATGCCCACGCTTGCCGTGGGCATGTTTGCGGAGGGTGCCCAACATGCCCACGGCGAGCGTGGGCATGGCACCCGACAACCAACAATCTTAATTGTCACAAGGTAGTAGTGCAAGAAGTGGAAAAAGCCGACAGAACCTGAATACCAAAGTAGAAAAGGAGGATTGTCGTGCAAAAAGACATCTCGCGCAGGAGTTTCTTGAGGAGGACGGCTGTTGCGGGTGCGGCGGTCGGGCTTCCGTCGATCGTGCCGCCCTCGGTGTTCGGGGCCGATGCGCCGAGCGAGCGGGTTACGGTCGGCCACATCGGGGTCGGCGGACAGGGAGGCGGCCTGCTCGGGGGTTTTGTGGGATTGCCCGAGGGACAAAGCGTCGCCACGTGCGATCCGTTCAAGGACCGCCGCGAGGGCCGGGCGAAAATGGTGGATGCCCGTTATGCCAAGCAGAAGGGCAGGGAATCGTTCAAGGGCTGCACGCCGTACCCTGATTTCCGCGAACTGCTCGAGCGCGACGATATCGACGCGGTGGTGGTCGCCACGCCCGATCACTGGCACGTGCCCATCTCCATGGCCGCGGTCAAGGCCGGCAAGGATGTCTATTGTGAAAAGCCGCTCGGAGTCAGCATCGAGCAGAACAGGGCATTGCGCGAAGCCGTTCACGCCTACGGCGCCATTTTTCAATACGGCACGCAGCAGCGTTCGTTCAACACGCACTGTGCGCTCGCTTGCGAGCTGGTCCGCAACGGTTACATCGGCGAACTCAAGGCAATTCACGTCGTGGCGCCCAACGGGGCGACCGGCGCGAATCCTGCGCCGCAGCCGGTTCCCGAAGGGCTCGACTACGACATGTGGTTGGGGCCCGCGCCCGAAGTGCCCTATACGCGCGACAGGGTGATCGGCACCGGCCGCTGGCATATCTACGACTACGCCTTGGGCTTCATTGCCGGCTGGGGGGCGCACCCGTTGGACATCGCGCATTGGGGCTATCCCCATATTCCCGTCGAATACGAAGGCACCGGGTTGATTCCCTACAAGGGCCTGTTCGACACGGTGGTCAACTGGAACGTCCGCGGACGCTACGCCAGCGGCGTGGAGTTCACGCTGGTTGCAGGAGGCGACAAGACGACGTTCGTCGGCACCGAGGGCTGGGTGGCGGCGTCGCGCGGCCGTGCCGCAGCGGAGCCCGCGTCCCTGCTGCAAATCAAAATCAAGCCGGAGGAGATTCATCTGCTGCAGGACACCCATCATTACCGCAACTTCCTGACGGCGGTGAAATCGCGCAAGCCGCCGGCCAGCGATATTGACTCGGCCGTGCAGTCGGACTTCATCAGCCACCTGGGCGATATCGCGATCCGGATGGGACGCAAGATCAAGTGGGACCCGGCGAAGGAGACGATCGTCGGCGATGAGATGGCGGCCAGGAAACAGGCCCGCGCCATGCGCGAACCGTGGAGGCTTTAGGTCCCGCTCTTGAACTGCAACACCGTCATCGAATGGGCGGGCAACACGACGGGCTTTTCGAGCGAAACCGGCTCGGCCAACCGGGCGGGTGGCACTGCTGGCTCGTCCAGCAGTGCCACCCGCCGGGGGGTGCGTTTTACGGAGCCCTGGCGACCAGTTGCACCCTGACTCCGCTCAGTTCGACGGCTTCGACGGGGCTAGACGACATCTAAGTGGCCGAGGCAATACCGCAGGCGATAGACTCAACCGGTTGAGTCGGCCGCACTGTCGCCTTGTGTGGAACCGCAGGAAATTTATGATACAATAGTTCCACCGTCTGAACTCGCCTTTTCAGAGGATCAGATCCATGTCATCCGAAAACCGACCACGGCCCTGCGCGTTCCTGTTTTTCCTCTTCGCCATGCTTGGGTCGACGTCCCTTGCCACGGAACCGCCGAGCGTGTGGCCGCAATGGCGCGGACCCGGGCGAGACGGATTCACAGCCCCGGGAACCACGTGGCCCGATCGTATCGACGACACCCACCTGAAACGGGTGTGGCGTGTCGAGTTGGGCCCGAGCTACTCGGGGCCGATTGTTGCGGCGGATCGTGTGTTTGTTACTGAAACGGAAAAGGCCACGGACGAAGTCGTTCGCGCGCTCGACCGCCGTACGGGCAAGGAACTATGGCAAGCCCGATGGAAGGGATCAATGCGCGTGCCGTTCTTTGCCTGGTCGAATGGGAGTTGGATCCGGGCCACCCCGGCCTACGATGGCGAGGCCCTCTTCGTCGCAGGCATGCGCGACGTCTTGGTCCGTCTCGACGCGAAGTCGGGCAAAGAGCATTGGCGAGTTGACTTCGTCTCCAAGTTTGGGAAGCCCTTGCCTGCATTCGGGTTCGTTTCATCGCCGCTCGTCACCGACGATCACGTTTACGTCCAGGCCGGGGCCGCCGTACGAAAACTCGACAAGCACTCCGGCGAGCAGGTATGGGCCACGCTGGACGACGGGGGCGGCATGTACGGCAGCGCCTTCTCGTCGCCGATCGTGGCAACGCTCGCGAACAAGAAACAACTCGTGGTCCAATCGCGGCAGAAGCTCGCCGGAGTCGATTTGGATTCCGGCCGCGTGCTTTGGTCTCGCGACGTTCCGGCCTTTCGTGGCATGAACATCCTCACTCCGACCACGGTGTTCGGGGATTCCGTTTTCACTAGCAGCTACGGCGGTAGTGCGTGGTTGTTCCGTGTCGGCCAGCATGGAGGAGACTTTTCTTTGGACGAGGTCTGGAACAAGAACACTCAGGCATACATGTCGACTCCGGTGGTTATCGACAATCACGCCTATCTCCATCTCAAGAACCAGCGATTCACCTGTCTGGATTTGCGAGCGGGCGAGAGGAAATGGACAACAAAGCCCTATGGCAAATACTGGAGCCTGGTTGCCAACGGAGATCGGATCTTGGCGCTCGATCAACGAGGCGACTTGTTGCTGATGCGTGCAACGCCAAGTAAGTTTGAGCTATTGGACCAAAGGAAGATCTCGAACGATTCGACGTGGGCCCACCTGGCCGTCTGCGGGAACGAAGTGTTTGTTCGAGAGCTTAACGCCATCGCGGCATACCGCTGGCGAAGCTCCGAGTAGGTCGCAGTGCGATTCTCCTACCTGGTTCGAAAGCTATCGTCATCGGCCACCGCCACGAATGAAGCGGGGGATACTCCGCTGCACGTTGCGGCCGCAAGCGGGCGTTGCGAAGCGATCATCTCGCCGCTGCTTGCAGAAGGCGCCAAGACGACGGTCAAGAACGACGAACAGCAGACCCCACTTGACCTGGCCACAGCGAAGAAACGCGAGAAGGCTGCGGCCCTGTTACGCGCACATGGGGATCATGACTGACCGCGGGCGGCAGCCACAAAAGCGTCTGACGACTACTCAGGCTTGCGGGAAGCTGCCATATCGCGGACGCGGTTTGACAGTCAGCCACTTCCTTGACAACTTGCTCGTTCGGTCGTAGAATGTGGGAGTCTTTCGTCCCCTCTCCTTCGGGGAGCAACCTGCGGTGGACCCTACCATCACACACCAATCCGATTCTGGCGAGGGCTCCATCTCCTCCACGTTGTTGCGGCGTGTGAAGGAAAACGAGCCGGAGGCTTGGAGCCGGTTGACACAACTCTACGGGCCACAAATCTACCGCTTGTGTCGGCAGCGCGGTCTGCAGGCGGCCGATGCGGCCGACATTGTCCAGGAGACCTTTCGTGCCGTAGCCCGGAAAGTGGGCGAATTTAAGCGCGAGAAGCCGGAAGACAGCTTCCAGAGTTGGCTGGTGACCATTGCGGTGAACAAGATCCGGGATCACTTTCGTGGGGGGCAGCATCGACCAAATGCCGTTGGTGGCACGGATATGAAGGATCAGATGGCCCAGCTACCCGACCAAGACCCTTCCGCATTCGATACATCATTCGATGACGACGCCAGGGTGGGGCTGAAACACCGTGCCATGGAGATCCTTCACAGCGAGTTTGAGGAATCAACTTGGCAGTCCTTCTGGCGAATGGCCGTTTGGGGCCAGACTGCGGCGGAGATCGCTCAGGATCTTGGGATGTCCAAACGGGCAGTCCGCCAAGCCAAGTACCGTGTGCTTCGCCGACTCAAGGAGGAATTGACATAGCGGGTCTTGACGCCGATTTGGCTGCATTTTCACAAGTCGTGTGGCGCCCTAGCGTTCTTCTACTAGACCGACCATCAATACCCCCCCCCAGTGAGCGGGTGAGTTGGATTCGTCCTGAGGAGTCTGCTAATGAACGCCAGTGCTCATCCCACCCGAGAACAATTGTCTGCCCTGCTGCTTGGCAGCTTGGATCCCAATGAGGTAGAAACGCTACTCGACCATCTCGAAACGTGTGTCGACTGTGAAACGACGCTTCAGGAGCTGGAGGCGAGCGAGTCGGACAGCTTCTTGGAGGACCTTCGGCAACCTGCTCCGGTGGATGAGTACGCGGATGAACCGGAGCTACGGGCGGCGTTGGCCGATGTCGCCAGTCTTAAAGAGCAGTCGGAGCCAACCGGAGAAGCCACAATCTCTGCCTTGGGGACAATCGACCAATACACACTCCTGGAAAAACTCGGCGAGGGAGGGATGGGGGCTGTCTACAAGGCGCGGCAGACCATGCTCGACAAGATTGTGGCGGTGAAGGTGCTGCCGAAGGGCCGCATTGAAGACGAGAGTGCCCGGACCAGATTCGAGCGAGAGATGAAGGCTGTGGGCCGACTCGAACACCCGAACATCGTCCGCGCGATGGATGCCCGGAGAGTTGAAGGCCAACACCTCCTCGTCATGGAATACGTCGACGGTCAGGATCTCAACGAACTCGTCCGCTGTGCCGGTCCCCTGCCAGTCGCCGACGCCTGCGAGATGGTCCGGCAGGCCGCGCTGGGGTTACAATGCGCCCATGAACATGGTCTCGTCCACCGGGACATCAAACCATCCAATCTGATGATTACCCAGCAAGGGCAGATCAAGCTCCTTGACCTCGGCCTCGCCCGGTTCCACTCGGAAGATGCACCTGCCGGTCGCGAAGTCACAGCCGCCGGGCAGATTATGGGCACTCCGGACTATATGGCACCGGAACAGATCAGCGATACCCATGCTGTAGACATCCGAGCGGACATTTACGCTCTGGGATGCACACTGTACAAGCTGCTTGCCGGAAGGCCACCGTTTAGCGGCCCCGATTACCGAACGGCATTCGACAAGCAGAAAGGGCACGTGGACCATGAGCCACCCTCGATCGGGCGTGTGAGGATGGATGTCTCGGACGAATTGGTGACCGTAGTCGACAAGATGCTGATCAAAGACCCGGAGGAGAGGTTTGCCACGCCGGCGGAGGTGGCTGAAGCGATGGAACCGTTTGCCGCCGGTTGTGATCTGCCAGGAATGCTGAAGCAGGCCAAGCAGATTATCGACCCCGATGAGGGGTCTTTGTCGGAGATCAGCACGGAAGATCGGTCGTCGGCATTGGCAGGGACTGTACCGCAGATTGCGGCACCTGAGCCGGTTGGAAAGCGGGGGCGGTGGACGTGGGTTGCTGTTGGTGCTGCATTGGCGGGCGTTGTGGCGTTGGGTGTGATTCTGACGCTGACGAATCGCTACGGCACACTGGTCGTCGAGTGTGATGACCCGAACGTCCAGGTGGCTGTTATGCGGAATGGCAAAGAAGTTGAGGTGGCCAACGCGGAGTCCGGCTGGACGATTAGGCTGAAGTCGGGTGAGTACGATGTTGAGTTGAAGGGGGGCAATGAGCAGTTCCAGATTGACCAGGATTCTGTTGTTGTCAAGCGTGGCGATGAAGTTGTGGTTCGAGTTGCACTCAAGCGTCCTGACAAACCAAAGCTTGCCCCCTTTGATCCAAGCACAGTGAAGCCTCTGCGGACGCTGGAGGGACACACGGATAGAGTCGAAGGCGTAGCATTCAGCCCAGATGGCCGGCGGATCATATCGGGTGGAGGTGGGCACAAGGAATACGGTGAGATTAAGGTGTGGGACACTGCGACAGGCGAGAAAATCCTCACAATAAAGGAACACACGAGTCCTGTGCGGAGCGTAGCATTCAGCCCGGACGGCAGGCGGATCGTCTCGGGAGGCGAGTACGGAACTGTTAAGGTGTGGAACGTGGCAACCAGCGAGGCAACGCTCACATTCAAGGGACACATGGGTGCTGTCTTTAGCTTGGCGTTCAGCCCGAATGGTAGGCAGATCGCTTCGGGAAGCTGGGACAGAACTGCGAAGGTATGGGACGCGGCGACAGGTAAGGAAATTCTCACATTCAATGGACACACGGGTCCCGTCTGTAGCGTAGTGTTCAGCCCGGATGGCAGCCGGATCGTCTCGGGAAGCTATGATGGAACTGCGAAGGTGTGGGACGCGGCGACCGGCAAGGAAATTCTCACGCTCAAGGGACACACAAATCGAGTCTTGAGCGTAAGGTTCAGCCTGGACGGCAGGTGGATCGTATCGGGAAGCCAAGACAAAACCGTGAAGGTATGGGAAGCGGCAACCGGCGAGGAAATCCGAACACTCAAGGGGCACGCGGATTCTGTCAATAGCGTAGCGTTCAGCCCAGACGGCAAGTGGATCGTATCGGGAAGCCAGGACAAAACCGTGAGATTGTGGGATGCGGAGATAGGCAAAGAAACCCTAACACTCAAGGGACACACTCATGATGTCAATAGTGTAGCGTTCAGCCCGGATGGCCGGCAGATCGTTTCGGGAAGCGCTGACATAACCATCAAACTGTGGGGCTCTCCCAAAATCATCGCGGCCACCCCGCCAAGCAAACCGGCTCCCACACAGGTTGAAGTGCCAAAGGATGAAAAGGAAATCACCGTTGACCTGCCCGACGGCGTGAAAATGGACTTCGTGTTGATACCGGCAGGGAAGTTTCTGATGGGCAACGCGGACGGCGAAGCGGACGAAAAGCCGGAACATCAGGTCACCATCACGAAACCCTTCTACTTGGGCAAGTACGAGGTTACGCAGGACCAGTGGCGGGCCGTCATGGGCGCCAATCCGAGCAAGTTCCTGGCGGGCGCCAATCCGGTCGAACAAATCAGCTGGGACGAATCTCAGGCGTTTCTCCGTAGACTCAACGCAAAACGTGGGATGTCAGACGGGGAGTTCAGGCTGCCGACAGAAGCCCAGTGGGAATACGCTTGTCGGGCTGGCAGTACGACAAGGTATTGTTTCGGAAATGATCCAGCGGAACTTGGGGACTATGGGTGGTGGGACAAGAACGCTGACGGCAGGCCACATCCGGTTGGTCAGAAGAAGCCGAACGCCTGGGGCTTGTACGACATGCACGGCAACGTCTTTGAATGGTGCGCCGACTGGTACGGCGAAGGGTATTACGGACAATCGCCATCGAGCGATCCCATGGGGCCACTATCGGGGAAAGAACGTGTGCTGCGCGGCGGCGCCTGGGACTATCGCTCCGACTACTGTCGCTCGTCATACCGTCAGTGGGGCACGCCGGCATGGCGCCACAAGAACCTCGGGCTGCGGGTCGTGTTTTGCCCGAACGTCCTTTCTGCACGGGATGAGAATTGACAACGCACGCATTTTGGCACGATGGAGAACACGATAATGCAACCTCTCGCCAGCCGAACAGCCTTGTGGAATCGGGTCCTCGCGTCCTGCGCGATTCTTGTCTGCACGGCATTCCTGCCAGGATGCAGCGGTGAAGGACCACAAGGTAAACAGCCCTCAGCACAGGATCCTGATCCCGACAAGAAAGTCGCTACAAAGGTGGACACTCTGCAACCCGAGGCGCGTGCCCAAGAGGCTCCTAAACCAGAGCCTGAGACCGATACCAGCGATAGCGAGTTTCGCGTGGAAACGCCCGAACCGTTGGGCAAGAAGCCTCCAACTTCGGAAGCCGCCAGCCCGCCGCCTCCCATTCCGCCAAAACCCGCTGTGTCTGACGAAGAGCCCGTTGCACCTCCCAAAGAACGGCCGGCTGTTCCGGCGGACAATACAGAAAGGAGTTCCGGCAAACCCAAGACAAAGACGCCACAAGCTCCGGCTGCACCCTCCGTTGACGGCCCCTTGCACAAAGCCGTCCAGAAGAAGAGCAACAAGAAGAAGGTGAAAAAGCTGCTTGATGAAGGTGCAGATCTCAACGCCAAGGGCACCTATGAGCACACGCCCCTTCACCGCGCCCTCTACCACGGAAGAGGTGAGGTGGCCTTGCTCCTGATCGAACGAGGTGCCGATCCAGAGGCAACCGACAAGAGAGGGAAGACTCCTATGCAAGTCGCCATCGAGCGAGGGAACATGGAAGCTCTAAGCGCCATGCTGGCGAAGGGCACCAATCCCAACGCGGTCGATGCCAGCGGTCGGACACTGCTCCGGGCAGCGATCGAGTGCCGGAAGGACGAAGTGGCAAAAGCCTTAGTTGCTGCCGGTGCTGACGCAAAAACCGCATCGAAAGCCGGCTTGACTCCGCTGCACTACGCAGCGGCGAGGGGGCTGTCGGGTACAATGCAGTTGCTCATTGACGAGGGTGCTGACGTGAACGCGAAGAGTGAGCGAGGAAAGACGCCGCTTCACGAAGTTGCCTCCGGTAGTGCCGAGCCCACCAGAATCGTCGAGGCCGCAAAGGTACTGCTTGACAATGGAGCACACATCGACCCGTCGCCGGAAGGTGACAACTCGCCGCTGTTCTGGGCCGCGCTTACCGGGCGCACTGAGTTGGCCGTCTTTCTCATCAACCAGGGAGCGAACGTCAACCACATTGCCCACGCGGGGGAGACTGCCCTTCAAGGTGCTGCCAGCTGCAACGACCGAACGGTGGTCAAGCTGCTACTGGAGAGGGGAGCGAAGGTCAATACCGCAAGCAGTTTCAAGAACACGGCCCTGCACAGAGCAGTACAAGGGAACAATGACCGAGGATTTGGGTCCGACTATATGGACGTGGTCCAGATGCTGCTTGACGGAGGTGCCGATGTGGAAGCGAAGAACCAAGTGGGCCGAACACCAATCTTCTTCGCAAAAACGCGGGCAATGGCCGAACTCCTCGTCAGTAAAGGCGCGAAGATCAAAACCACCGACAAGAATGGGTACAGTCCTCTCCACGCGGCGGCCCGCGATGGAGAAAAGGATCTGGTCGAATACTTGCTCGCACAAGGGTTCGACGGTAACAAGGAATTCGACGCAGCCTATTCCAGCGAGGGTGGTTGGACGCCACTACACTCCGCGGCGGATGCAGCCCGCGGTGACAAGCGGGCGGACGTTCTTGCCTTGCTCGTGGAGCACGGAGCAAACGTCAACGCTCGCGACGCCAAAGGCCGTACACCACTCCACATCCTGGCCAGGCCGTACTCGCCTCCGAAGGCGGCTATCGAGTTGCTCTTGGAAAAGGGCGCCGACTTGAACGCGAAAGACAATGACGGCTTCACTCCTTTGGGACAAGCCACCCGTGACAAACGCAAGGAAACGATCGAATTGCTCAAGAAGCACGGAGCCGAACGATAGCCAAAACAAACAATTTCTGCTCTCAAACAGACGCAACGGAGGACATGAACCATGACACGATTCTTCATTACCGCACTGCTTCTGGCTGGAATCGGACTCAATCTGTCCGGCTGTTCCAGCGAACGCTCGAAGACGCCGCCGTCTTCCCGGCAGCAAGATTCGCAGCCGGTTAAACCGGAAGAACGGGAGCCTCAAGCGGCAAGTGCATCCGCTTCTTCCGGCGGACCATCGGAGCCTGTGACGCCGAAACCCACAGATGACGTTGCTGCCACTGCTGCGCCCGAAGACGCCGTGGACCCTGAAGTTAGGCAACTCATGGATCAGTTGTCGGACAAATCAAGCA
>Ga0180432_10008498_pt1 | contig 12756 bp, 20 predicted proteins | sample SS_ome_10_FD_132414 | JGI IMG/M metagenome (GOLD analysis project Ga0180432, IMG submission 132414) | Hypersaline lake sediment archaeal communities from the Salton Sea, California, USA - SS_1_MS_2 metaG | ecosystem: Environmental > Aquatic > Non-marine Saline and Alkaline > Hypersaline >...
AGTATGCTCGGACCATGGACAAGCTGAAGGACCTCGGCTTCGAGCACATGTACAAGACCGGGTTCAGCTTCAAGCTCATGGACTTCGCTCCCATCGCTTCCGAGAAGCGCGACGAGCTGCTCAAGGAGTATAACCGACGGTCTCGTGGGATGAACAAGGCAGACAAGGCCAAGCTCATCCAGCAGCTCACCCAGGAAGCGGCGAAGGCGCTCAAGATTCCAGAGGACAACGCGCTGTACGCAATGTCGGCGGGATCCGGGAAGCCCGGCGGGGGCCAGCTGCAGCAGCTCCTGATGTCTCCGATGTTCGCCGACTGGGCGGGTACGACGCTGCCGATCTACACCGGGTACGGTCAGGGCATGCAGGACATGGACTACTGGTCCGTAGCGCCCAAGGCCCGCAGCGCCCTGGTGGACAAGGTGTCGTCGGTGTCTCTCCCGGGCGAGCTCTCGAAGCAGATGATCTCGACCGCTGTCGATCAGGTCATCACGGCCAACGACTGCGGAGCGCATGGCGCGATGTCGTCGCTCGAGGATGCCACGGACCGTATCCTGTCGATCCCCACTGGAGGGTTCAAGGCCGGGTCCACAGTGACGCCGTCCATGGTGCAGGAGTTCCGCAAGCAGGGCATCCAGCGCTTGCAGGTGCGAACGCCTCTGACGTGTCGTGAGCCGCACGGGATGTGCGCCAAGTGCTACGGCGAGACAGAGAACGGCCCTGCGCAGATCGGCGACAACGTCGGGATCCGCGCTGGCCAGAGTCTGGGCGAGAAGGCGACGCAGCTCTCTTTGCGCCAGTTTCATGTCGGCGGGTTCGGCGGGGAGGCGCCTGCGAAACAGGCAGCGGACATGATCCGGCTGCCGGAGAACATGCCGAACAAGGCTACGGTGACCCGGGTCGGCGGGAAGGTGTCGGCGGTCAAGCCTACGCAGGACGGGTGGAAGGTGTTCGTCTCGAACAAGGAGCGCGTCGTCGACCACTTCGTTCCGAAGGGGCGCGCTGTGACCGTGGACGTCGGCGACACCGTGAAGAAGGCACAGGCGGTGTCGGACGGCACTGTGGATCCGAGGGATGTGCTCAAGATCACGAACGATCTCGGACAGGCGCAACAGGCGCTCGTCGACGGGATCCACAAGATCTACGGGAAGTACGGGATCCACAAGAAGCACGCCGAGACTCTGGTGCGGTCGATGACCAACCTCGCCCGCGTGGACGAGCCTGGGACCTCGGAGTTCCAGAAGGGCGACTTCGTGCCCTACTACAGGGCGCAGGCGTGGAACCGAGAGAACGATGGGTCCATGACCGTGACGCCGATCATCAAGGGAGTGACCACGCTGCCACAGATCAGAGACGACTGGGCGGCGGCGATGGGGTACAGGAACATCCGGCAGCTGCTGTCGGAGGCGGCGTCGACAGGGAAGCCGTCGGAGGTGCACTCGACGAACTACCGGTCTTCGCTGCTTCTCAAGCCGACGGACTTCGGGCGGCCGCGCAAGACCGGCGGTGCCAAGTATTAGGGAGGTCAGCATGAAGGTGAAGGACTGCGCGAAGGCGGCAGGGATCCAGATGATCCGTGGGAAGGGTATCGCCAAGAAGGCGGACGACATGGCGTCGCCTCCGCCGAAGCCGAAGCCAGCGGCGATGAGCGTCGGAGAGCCCATGAGCGGGAAGAAGACGCGGACCCAGGACGCCGTCGCAGGCGCGCTGAACCGGCGCGGCATGACCGGCGGTGGCGGCATGCCCTCTTCGAAGGCCGTGCCCGGCACCGGCGGCACCAAGTCCTACCTCGTCGCCCACAAGGCACGTACCCTCACCCCGCGTCTTGGTACGTGAGCAGGTTCGGTAACATCCGCGTAGGTCGCGTCGTCGGGGTATACCCGGAACGTGGTACATGCGACGTCTCCCTGGAGGGCTCCGGGCAGACGATCACGGGCGTTCGCATGCGCGTGGATGAGCACCCGTCCTTTGGGGACCAGATGCTGCTCGTGCAGCCGTCTGGAGTCTCCAGCGAGTGGTTCGCCGTGAACCAGCCGTACGAGGCCGGCGTTGGCAACCCGGAACACCTCGAGGGTGCGAAGGGGCTGCGGTCTCCGTCCGGGGCGCACGTGCTGTTGCACCCTGACGGGACCGTGGAGTTCCGTGACAGCAGCTTCTCCAGGCTGGCGATGATCCCTGCGAAGAAGCTCCTGGAGATGAACGTGCTCAGGCACCGGATCGTGTCCCCGCACGGGTCGATCATCTGGGAGCCAGAGACGTTCAACGTGAACGTGGGCGGCGGCGGTCAGGACGTGAAGCTGTTCCTGGGCTCCGCCGGTTCGAACTTCGGTGCAGGCGACTGGGCCGGCGGGAAGGACGTCGGAGCCGCCCTCCGCGTAGGGTCCGTCTACAGGACCGAGGTAGCGAAGGACGGCTCCGTGTCGGTCGTCACCAAGGACCACCTGACGGAGGTCCAGGGCGACGCGCAGGCCGTCATCTTGGGAGATACCGACATCGAGACCGAGGACGTCACCGTCGTCGGTGCCGACTACGACATCGCCGTGGGGAACCTCGTGGTAGCCGTCGAGGAGACGCTATCGATCGAGGCCACCACGGTACAGCTACTCGCTGACCTGATCCAGGTCAACGAGGCCGACGGTCCAGCCATGGACGGGTTCGGGTACTTGAAGTGGTTGGAGACCGAGGTCATCCCCAAGGGCGGGATGATCACGCCCGACATGCTGAAGTCGTTCGTCGAGATGGTCCTCAACCAGAAGTTCTGGCTCTAGTCGAACGGGACGAAGATCATCTCGCGGCGACTCAGCTGGCGCCGCTGGTACTCCTTCTCCACGTCCAGGGCATCGATCCCGGCCGCCTTGCAGACAGCGTCCATGGAGGCGAGAGCATCCTGGTACCGGCGGAAGGCGTGGTAGGCGTGCGTACACTTGCGGTGCGCGAGCGACTCGAGCGCTTCTTCTTTCGTGGCGTGGACGAAGGACGTATCTGCCTTCAGCCACTTCACCTCTCGACTCCACACGCCGGGACTGCGTACGTAGTTCTCGTAGTCGCGGTCTGCCGCCTCCTTGCGGGCGTCGTCGTCGTAGCTTCTGTAGTGCTCGCTAAGCGTCTCGTCTCGAGGCTTCTTGCCGTCGGTTCTGAGCAGCGCGAAGTCGGTCCCTAGGTGCATGATCCAGAAGCCCTTCGGGGTCTTCCGGATCACCACCCAGATCTCGAACCGGTAGTTCGCCGATCCGGTGGTGACCTCCGCGCGGAAGAGCGGGTCGAGCAGTCGGATGTCAGCCGGGATCATGACGACTCCTCGACGGTGCCGGCATCGTACGGCTGTGCAGCCGCCCACGCCTCGTATCCGTCGCTGAAGTCCTGCGCTGAAGTTCCGTGGTCCTCCAGACGCGCAGCGAGGTCTTCTGGCACGTCTTTCAGCACGACCAGCGTCCACTGTTCAACGCCGAGGTGGTTGACCATCCAGTACCCGTACGGGCAGCCAGCGTCATCATCGCGGCTAGCCCCGTGCAGGTATCCGTCTTCTACCACTAAGGCGTACAGGTCGACGGTGTTGGCTGTCATCCGGTACCATCCGGGAAGCGCACCCAGCACTTCAGCCACAGCGCGCCGTCTTCGTCGACGATGTAGTCAGCGCCGGTGCGCTCGGACCACCCGTCGTTCAGCACCAGGGCGTCGTTGGCCTCCACGGCTTCGACCGCCTGCGAGAGGCGGTCGTTGGACTCCATGGTGCCGTTGTCGTCGAAGTGCGTGGTCATTCTTCGCCCTCTTCTGCAAGATGCTTAGCGTAGAAGTCCCCCGGGCACATGTCGGCGATGACGACACCGCAGGTCTCGCACTCGATTGCGACGTTGGCGGGGTCGTCCTCGTCACCGTAGATCACGACGACCACGTCGTGCCCGACGTGGGACAGGAGCTCTTCGAAGTCCATCTAGTCCTCGTCCTCGTCCGGGTCCGTCCCGCAGACGCGACACTTGCCGTCAGGGTGGGGGGTCTTGCGCTCGCACTCGGCGCAGTACTCGTCCCACATGCCACCGGCCTCGAGGCCATCGACGAAGTCGGCGATGACCGGGTACTCGAGGGGGTGCTTCACTCGTCGTCTTCGTCGAGCTCACCGCACTCCAGGAGCTCGTCGAAGGCCTTGCGCTGCATCCAGTCGTTGAGCACAGCGTCGAGCCCACACTCGCCGATGAAGCTCTCGTACAGCTTGGTGAACGTGTCGTCGTTCCATGCGCACCTGCCGATGTAGTTCTCGGTGACGTCGAACTTCGGGTGGTGCACTTCCTCGTCGCGCTGGTTGAGCTTCTGGCGCGCTCGGCGCTCGATCTCAATGTACTGCACGGCGTCGGCCATCCCGGCGGGATCCGGCATCCCGGTGAGCGGGTCGATGTCGACGACCATCAACCCGGTGCCGTCTTCTGCTGCGCAGGTGGCGAGAACGCCGCTGCCGTCGGAGGCGTAGACGAGGGCGCCGTACGCACCAGGGCACGCGCCGCTGCTGGCGACGAACACGATGCCGTCCTTCGCGGCGGCTTCGAAGCCGTCGTACCCACCACCGCTGACCTCGTACTCGAAGAAGAACACGCAGCCATCCTTCTCTTCGTAGGTCTCGGTGAAGTCCTTGAGCGGCGTGGCGCCGAAGAGGTGCTCGCTGAGCTTCTCGGCGTCCTTGAGCAGCACTCGTCCTTCGACCCAGGAGCGGTCACCCATTCTATTTCTCCTTCGGGATCCCGCAGATCTCCTGCAGGATGAACCATGGCTGGTACCCGTTGGCGACGAGGGCCTCCAACTGGCCGGCGATACCCTCGTTGTTGACGTCAGAGGCGAAGGTGGAGAAGGCGTCGTGCACGAACTCGTCGAGCGCTTCCTGCAGGAGGTCCTCGTCGAGGATGTCGCGCATGCGCGCTTCGAGCTCGGTCACGTCGGACAGGTGCTCGCCCTCCAAGGCGTTCTCGATCGCCCTCTCCTGCTTCAGGGTTAGGCGCCCAGGCGGCGCCACGACCACACCTTCGTCCAGGACCATCTTGGCGACCGTGACCGCCCAAGAGTGCCCACACGACAGAGAGCAGAACTCTCCTCGGTAGTCGTAGCCGCGGTCGCCGATGCAGTTCTTCTGCAGCACCTTGCCGCAGTGAAGACACCGCGGGATCCCCGTCTTGGAGAACCCGCGGGCCTTCAGCAGCATCAGCTTCACAGGATGATCTTCCTGCGCGCCGGCTTCAGGGCCTGCACCTCGCGGAGCAGGTCGCCGGACTGCGCCGCCAGCGCCGCCTTGTGCTCGGTGCTCGAGCGCAGGTCGTCGATGGTGACGGCGTCGACCATCTCCTTCGCGCGCTTCGCGAGCGCGTCGAGGTTCTCGTCGGCCAGGAAGTTCCTGGTCTCGAAGTTCGTGCACCACTCGTCGACGTTGGTGAGCATCGACTCGTAGAGCTTCTTCCGCTCCTTGTCGGTCACGGCGGTGTGCACGACCTGCAGCAGCTCCAGGAGCTCCTGCCGCAGCTTCTCGCCGATGTCCTCGAAGGACTCCGACAGCGTGGCGCAGAACTCGTCGCGCAGCGTCATGTCCAGCTCGTCGTGGCCGGTGGTCTCAGGCATCCCCACGACGAAGGTCGTGTAGGACATCTTGAACTTCGTCACGAGCTGGTCCGCGACCGGCGCGGTGTCCAGCTGCTCGTCGGTCAGCTTCCCCTGGTCGCGCGTCTCATCGAGCGCAGCCTCGTACTCGTCGTAGACGAAGGTCTCGACGAGGTCCGTGAACTCGAACTCGAAGTCGCGCAGCTGCTCCAGGATCTGGAGCAGCTTGTCGCGGCGGACGAGGTAGAGCCCGGGGCCCCAGTCGAAGTGCATGCCGACGCGGCCGCTGAGGTAGTCGCGGACCTGCCGGATCTTGGCGTTGATGGGCTGCAGCTTCTTCGGGTCGACGAAGCGATACCACTCGCCGGTCCGGCGATCCGAGTCGGTCGCGATCTCCTTCTTGTTGTTCCAGGCCTTGAAGGTCAGGCGGATGATCGCGTTGTCTTTGAAGAGGCGCTCGGCGCTCATCTCCATGGTCAGTTCTCCTCGTAGACGTTGACGGTGAAGGTGATCTCGGCGGTGTAGCGCAGCTTGCGCTCACCGGAGCTCTTGGTGTCCTTGGGCTTCTTCTTGGGCGTGGCCTTCGTCCCCTTCGGCACCGGCTGCGCGCTGGGGACGTTGGGCGCCGCTGCGCCGGCAGGGACGTCCGGGACGGGCGGCACGACGGGTGCCGGAGCAGGCGCCGACGTCGACGCGTCCCTGCGCGGGTACAACAGGCTGCGCACGTTCTCGGCGACCTGCGCCGGGATCGCCTGATCACCGCGCATGTACTTCCCCACGGACCGCGCGCCGATCCCTCCGATGAGCGCGCCGAAGCCCTTGAGGTTCTTCTCCATCCCGTAGAACGCCACGTACTGCGCGAACTCCAGGTTCTTCATGTGCCCGCTCTTCAGCTCAGGCTTCGGCTGCGCAGGCCTCTGCTTTCTGGCCATCAGTGTTTCTTCCTTCTCGGGATGCCGAAGCGCTTCTCTACGAACTCCTCGGCCATGGCCTCGAAGACCTGATTGGTGACGTTCTCGACGACCGCCTCGCGGTCCTCCTCGTCGTCCAGGCAGCGGTTCTCGCTTTCGAGCAGGGCTGCCCGGACGACGCGCTTCAGCTCGTCCTTGTGCATCAGTGGGTCAGACCGACCTTGTCGGTGTCGGTCTCGGGGAGCTGCGCCTCGGGCTTCATCTCGCGCTCGCCGGGCTTGCCCAGGGCGTTCTCGATGGCGCGGGTGGCCTCGATGCAGGCCTGTCCGGTGTAGCCCTTGGCCTCCACCGTGGTTCGCATCGTGCGCTTGTCCAGGGTGACGATGATCTTCTTCATCTACATCTCCGTCATGGTGATGCGGACGAGGTTGCCCTCTTCCTCGACCTCGGTGGCCATGCCGCCGAGCATTGCGGCCTGCATGGCCACCTGCTGGCTGTAGTCGGCGTAGAGCTCGCCGCACGTCGCGTGGGTGACGCGACCGTCGCTGCCGTAGCTGTCGTAGGCGACGCCGTAGGCCTCGCCCTCGCGGTGCATCGCGATGTCGTGCTTGGAGTTGGGGACCTCGACGGTGAGGTCGCACCTCTCGCGCGCTCCGTTCCAGTAGCGCGCGAAGCCCTTCTCGCTGATGGTGCAGCCGTGCGTCTGCACGACCTCCTTGAACAGGTCCAGGTCATGGACCTTCCACTCGACCGGGGTCATGTGGCTCACAGGCTGATCTCCTCGCCCGACCGCGGGGCCGGGTCGTCAGGGTCCTGGATGATCGCGAGACGACGCCCACCGGGGGCGGCGCTGTTGACCTCCAGGCTCGCGTTGATCGTACGGTCTGCCGCCCACGCGCGCAGGTTGAGGATGTTCTCCTCAGCGGTGCGCATGGTCGGGCAGATGAACTCGGACATGTCGATGGGCTGACCGCCGGCGAGGTCCGCCAGCCGACAGCAGGTCTCGATCTCAGCACCGGCCCAGTCCGAGTCCTCCGGGCGCTCCTCGAGCGCATCGAAGGACTCGGCGAGGTTGTAGTGCTTGAGCCAGACGTCCCAGATCGCGACCTTCTCGGCCTTGGTCGGGATGTCCATGAAGAACGTGGCGTCCCAGCGCCCGGGGCGGAAGTACTCCGGCGCCTTGTCGGCGACGCTCTTCGCGTCGTTGCTGGTGGCGATGATGTACGCACCGGTCTGCGGCCGGTCCTGCAGCCACTTGAGCAGGATGGCCATGGCGTTGTCGGAGACCCCGCCTCCACGACTTTCGCCGCCACCGACGGAGCGCAGCGCTTTCTCCACCTCGTCCACCAGGACGACGCACTTGCCGAAGCGGTCGATCGCCTTCAGCGCGCGCTTCAGCCGCTTCTCGCTGTTGCCCACGTACATGTCGTAGATGGACTGCAGGTCGAAGATGACGAGCGGAACGCCCAGCTCGCCGGCGATGGCGCGGGCGAGGTAGGTCTTCCCGCTGTTGTGGTTCCACACTCCGCACGCGAAGTAGTTCTCGTACACAGGTACGCTGAAGTCGTAGTACGCAGATGCAGGAGCGTCTGCTACCTTGACAACCCTGACGTACTCGGTATCATCGTACCCAGTGTGTCTGGAACCGGAGGAGATTGATGCCTGCGTGGACAGATGAGCGTCGAGCTGAAGCGGTTCGGCTGTACGTTGAGGAAGGGTTGTCGATGCGCGCTGTAGCGCAGCGTTTGGGTTCGACTGCAGCGCGTGTGAAGCCGATTCTGCTTGAGGCTGGTTTGTCTGTTCGTCCGCTTGGGGCGTACAGCGAGAGGTACAAGGAGGCAGCGCGTGAGCGCAAGCGTCCTGGCCGGCGGGTGTGGACGCCGGAGCGTGATGCTGAAGTGGTTCGCATGTACGCTGGCGGGGCGCTTCAGCGGGAGATTGCTGCGCATTTCGGGACGTCGCAGCAACAAGTTTATCAGTCGTTGCAGCGCTCTGGCGTACCGACTCCGAAGCGCGTGGGTAGGCGCAATCCGGCGTGGAAGGGCGGGCGTGTGATTGACAAGAACGGGTACGTTCTTCGTTACGCCCCAGAGCACCCTTTTGCGACGAAGGCTGGGTACGTTCGAGAGCACCGTCTTGTGATGGAGAAGGAGCTGCAGCGGTTTCTGCACCCTCACGAAGTTGTTCACCACATCGACGGTGATCGAGCGAACAACTGTGTGGAGAACCTTCAGTTGTACGCGTCGAACGGGGAGCATCTGGCTTACGAGCTCGCTGGGCGTGTTCCGAACTGGACGGAAGAAGGATGGAACCGGATATGTGCACCTCGTGGGCCACGTCGGCCGCGGTAATCCATGCGCTTCCGGACCAGAACTTGTGCGCAGCGGTTACCGTGATCTCTTCCCCGTCTTCCATGGTGAGCGTCAGCATAGGCTCTACAGAGAATTGCTCCGGAGGATCGGCGCGGGTGACTACTGGTCCGTCCGCGGACAGAGCCGTCACGTGGAACGGAGAAGCCAGCAGGTACCGTTCGCGTACCGTCAGCGTCGATTCGTCAACGGGGTCGTGAATCGGAGTGTCTGCGTGCAGACACCCAGGGACTCCGGTGAGGATGACGCCTCTGGCGGTCGGGCCGAAGGTCTTCATGATGAAGCGCTTCGCGATCTCGGCGCCCTTGTGGTGATCGAAGTTGTCGAGCGGGCCCGGGTAGACGAGCTCGAGGATCTCAGACTTCTTGATCATCTGGCGCTTCAGCGCCATGAGGACTTCGGGAGCGAAGGTCTTCTGGGCGACGAGGGACTGGGTGAGGGCGTCCTTGAACTCCCGCACGGTCATCCCGACGCCGATCTCGGCGACATCCTCGCACTTCTCGCGCGAGATCTTGTCGTGACCCATCTTCTCGAGGTCGGGGTTGTAGTCCTGCGCCAGCCCCAGCGCGTGGTTCAGGAGCGACTCCTTCGGAGGAAGGTCGCTGTCGTGGATGACGGCGATGCGCTCCAGCTCCTCCGGCAGGTCGGCGCCGGGGGTGATGCCGACGATGACCAGCGCGTTGTCCTTCATGTCGGAGAGGTTGTTGTGCATCCACTGGATCAGCAGCTGACGCTGCGGGTTCTTCTCATCCAGGAAGAACTGGACGTTGCGGACCACGACGACGGTGACGGGCTCGTCGGTCTCGTTCTTGTCCGTGGCGTCACGCGCAGCTTCGAGCTGCGTGTCCAGCCACTTCACGATGGGCTTGCCCTTCGTGACAGCGTCGAGAGCGTCGTAGGTGGCGAGGTCTTCTCGTACGCGCCGCAGGCGCTTCGAGACGTTGGTGACGTGCTGCTCAGCCAGATCCGGCTCGCTGCTCTCGTAGATGATGAGCGGCTGCGTCGCACGGATGTAGCTTTCGAGTGTGAGTTCCATCGCACTCCTGTTGTGGAAGTGAGGTTACGCTTCGAGCGTCATCGGCCAGGGATCGCGGCCGGCCCAGGGGCCGTCCTTCGGGGAGCAGGTGTCCTCGTCGACGTCGTCGACGCGGTAGATGTCCCAGCCCTGGGTGCAGCGCTCGGTCTTCTCGATGAGGCGGAAGGTCTGGCGCGTGCCGGAGTAGAACTTCTCCTTCACGCCGTCGCCGTCGGTGTCCTTCCGTGGGTAGTAGCCGTCCGCCGCCCACCGGTAGAGGCCGGGCGGGAGCGAGCAGCCGGGGTTGTGCGGGTCTTCGAGCCAGAGGCCGTCGTCGCCGCCGACCTTGAGCACCAGGATGCAGTGGTGATCCATCTCGACGAAGTTCACCTTGTTCAGCCATTCCCAGCGCTCGTACAGCACGTTCATCGGCACCTTCTCCAGGCGCCGTGTGCCGTGGACCTCGCAGTAGTCGGCAAAGCCGGGGATCTCGGAGTTCTTGTAGACCTTGTCGTGGTCCCAGTTCGCGATGTTGTACGCGGACCGGCCGATGCGGAAGTTCCAATCCTCGTTCGCGCAGAGGTACCAGCCGAGCTGGAAGCCTGCCCACGGAGAGCAGGTACCGCCGTGCGCCGGCTTCTCGACCTCGGCGTCGGGGTCGATGCGCCCGACCTTGGCGAGGACGAACTCCTTGTTGGCGTCGAACTCCTCGGAGTCGTACTGGTAGGGGTTGATCCATCCGCCGTACCGGCAGCCCTGGCCGCAGTCGGCGTTCTGCTGCATGCGGACGTTCTCCGAGATGCGCCGGTCCAGAGCGTTCCTCGGGAGACCGCTCGGCAGAGAGCGCACCTCGGCGAAGGTGTCGATGGCTTCGGTCGGGATCTCGTTCTCAGACTCCGCCAGGAGCGAGTCGAGTTTCCGCATGGTCTCGCCGTCTGGGTCGATGCCGACCTTGCCGTCGACGGTGAGTCCGTAGGCGCGCTGGAACTCGCGGACGGCGCGTTCCGTGATGGAGAAGAACTTGTCGTCGACGGTGCCGGCGTTGTACCCCGCTCTGTTCAGCTTGTCTTGCAGGACGCCGACTGATGGATGGATCAGGCCGTACTTCAGGATCATCTGGACCTCCTTGTGCTGCGCACATTGTAGCGCAACAGTTCGGAGGGATTCAATCTATCCGAACGTGTCCCGCAGGAACACGAAGGCTGACGGCCCAGCGCTGGCGATGAGCGCGCCGACGAGCATCTTCAGGAACCCGCTCTCAGCGAGCAGCAGGGAGTAGAGCCCCATCAGCGCCAGCGCCAGTACGGCGCACGCGAAGCCGTCGATGAAGCGGTTGTCCTTGTTCCTGCGACTGCGCATGACAGCGCCCACGCCGCCGATGGCGACGACGACGAAGGCGCTGATCAGGCCGCAGATGATGACGACGTACCACGGGATCAAGCGTCCCTCTCCTGTGCCTTGGTGTAGAGCAGGCGCGCGAGGAACTTGCAGAAGCGGTCGAGGAGCTCAGCTACCAGGAGCATCGAAGTCCTTCTTGGTGAAGGCGAGCACCGGGTTTCCGTTCTCCTTGAGCCAGTGCATGTCGACTTCGTACGAGGTGATCGTGTAGATGTCCCACCAGACGAAGCCACACTTCTGGCAGAACACCCGCTGCTGGTGGTGCGACCCTTCATGTGTGGACGCATCCCAGTCGAGCTCGTCGCTGCCGCAGCGCGGACAGCGCGCTTCGACATCAGTCTGACGGACGTACGTCTCCTGCGTCGGCAGGTGCAGCTTGTCAGTCATCGTCGTCTTCGTTCGGGTCGAAGTTCGCCGCGGTGTCGTCGATGACGGCGTAGATCTCCTCGGAGAGGTTGTCCACGGAGTCCGACGACACGTAGTCGTGGCAGTTCAGGACGACGAGACCGCCGGAGCTCTCCAGCTCGAACGACTCGACGCCGACGCCGCCGAGTTCGTCTTCGATGCGCTCTGACGCCTCGTCAGCGATCCTGATAAGGTCGTCGAGGGCGAAGATCCAGTTGTGTGAGAAGCCCACGGAGAACCGTTCGATGACGATGTTCAGGCTTGGCATGCTGCTAACTCCTCCTTGCAGTAGCGGTCGACGAGATCAGCGAAGTTCTCGGCGTGCGCTGCGACGCGCGTCGAGGCCGGGTACTCGCTGTAGCTGAAGGTCAGGGTGAACGTGACCACACCGGACTGGGTGTCAGCGTCGACGTCCATAACTTCTGCTTCCGTGCCGTACAGCGTGTGGAACTCGTCGATGGCGTGGCTGAAGCCGTCGCAGAAGTCCACGTCGCTGCGAGCCCATTCAGCATCGTAGTGGAAGGCGACGGAGTCGACGAAGATGCTACGCATTGTAGTTCTCGCCGAACTCCATGACGTCCGTGCCATCCTCGTTCAGACCGAGCAGCTTGCGCGCGTAGCCGTCCTGCAGGTCGTCCTGGCACTCCTCGCGGAGGTGGCGCACGACGTCCTGGCTCTTCATGAACTGGTCGTCCTCGTCGACGAACACCCGGCGCGTCAGGAGCGCGTTGACCTCCCGGTCGGTGTGGGCGTCGAAGACCTCGAGAAGCTCGACTTCGAGAAGCGAGCCACGCAGCCGGAGAGGCTCGTCGGAGAGCGACTCCAGCATGATGCGGTTCCTGTAGAACTTCCGCTTCGACGCGTTCGGCGGGATGACCTGCGGGCGCAACCACCCCATGGCCAGCGCGATCTCGCGCAGCCAGTCGGTGCCGAGCTCGGACCACGCCCTCTTCGCGTGAGCGATCTCCGGGAAGCCCTTCTCCAGAGCGAGGCGGTTGGACGTGTCCGCCTTCTCGAAGGCTTTCATCAGCGGACGGTAGAAGTCGCTGCCGCCGTCGTTCCACTGCCAGCAGTAGACGTGGTAGAG
>Ga0180432_10008499_pt1 | contig 12756 bp, 9 predicted proteins | sample SS_ome_10_FD_132414 | JGI IMG/M metagenome (GOLD analysis project Ga0180432, IMG submission 132414) | Hypersaline lake sediment archaeal communities from the Salton Sea, California, USA - SS_1_MS_2 metaG | ecosystem: Environmental > Aquatic > Non-marine Saline and Alkaline > Hypersaline >...
CTCGGCGCCCCGATTGCATTTTTGATCGTAAAGAACAGACTGCCCGAAGATGCATGGAAGACCTTCGGATCTCTGTGCGGCAGTTGGATAGGCGGCACAGGAAACATGGCGGCCGTAACTGAAGGGCTCAAGACAAGCGGCGAGGGTTTCGGTCTTGCGGTGCTCGGTGACAATCTCGTCTATATGATATGGCTGCCGATTCTGCTGGTATCCAAAAATTTCGCCAAAGGCTTCAATCGCTTGATGCGTGTGGATGATAATAGAATACGCATGCTTGAGAATGCCCAGGCCCCGTTAAAAAGCCCTCAGCAAGATGTCAAGATGCGACATTTTCTCTATCTTCTGGTGCTGAGTCTCATGTGTACGTGGGCCGCCCAAAACATCTCAGACAAACTGCCGGAGATCGGACGGATTCTGACTACCTCAACCTGGAAGATTTTATTGATTACGACCTTTGGCCTTTACCTTTCCTTGACTCCCGCCAAGCACATCCCGGCAAGTCATGAACTTGCGATGGCTCTGCTCTATGTCTATATAGCGAAAATGGGAGCCCAGGCTGATTTCTCCAACTTAGAAAGATCAGCCGTATGGTTTATTCTGGCCTGCTACATCTGGATAGCCACACATGGCGCCTTTTGCATCCTGGGTGCGTATCTGTTGCGAGTCGACGTTCATTCCACTGCAATCGCAAGCGCTGCAAATATCGGTGGCGCGGCAAGCGCACCTATAGTAGCCTCTCATCACAACCAAAAGCTCGAGTCCGTGAGTATCCTGATGGCACTGCTGGGCTATGCGATTGGAACTCCGGCTGCATTCTTTTCGGCATGGCTTTGCCTGAAGCTGAGCGGCTAATTGCTCCTTTCAGCGCGATCCGGCCTTATCTTCAAGGCAAAGAGCCTGTTCTGTGTCGGTAAATAGAACACGCCATCTTGAACTACGGGAGTGATGGCAGCCGATCTGACGCGAGACTCGGACAAGACCTTCTTTTCCCTGCCGGCCCTGAAAACCCAGAACCGCATTCGCTCGGTGCCGATATATACCTTGCCGTTCACCACAACCGGCGAAGCACACCATACTCCGGCCCCCAGCTCATGCTGCCAGCAGAGTTTTCCTGTGTCGGCGTCGAAACAATGCAACCAGCCCGAGTAATCCGCGATATAGAGCAGGCCGTCGTCTATCGCCGCCTCAGAAAGACTCCGCCCGACATGCCGAGACTCCCAGACCTTCCGCCCCGTCGCGCCGTCGATACACGAGAGCATTCCCCGACCCGGACCGTGAACGGGACTTTGGCCTATAGCGACGTAAATACGATTTCCGTGAACGACCGGCGTGGCGTTGATCTCGCTGGGTCCGTCGGGACTCTTGCTTTTCCAGCCGGCATAGGGTATCTCCCGGCCGTCTCGCCGGCGATAATCCGGCGGATTGCAGTCATGCTGCCAAATTTTCTTTAACGTGCGGATTTTGGTGTCGTCTGCTACCGATCCGAGCGGCTCAAAGGCATAGAGGACGCCGTCACCGGCGCCGAAGAGGATCATTTCCCGCCCGTTGATTTTTGCCGCCACCGGCGAGGACCAGTGCCCGTGAAACATCCGCTTGCCGATCAATTCGCCGTCCGTGGCCAGCAGCCGGCCCGTGTTCTTATCCAGCACAATCAGTGTCGGCGCCAGCGGACTAACCACATACTTGTGCTTGTCGTCCTGGCCGTTTGAAGTGCACACGTATAGATGATCTCCATACAGCAGCGGCGTGCTCCCGCAAACATCGTGCGGCACCACTGAGATTTCCTTTATCATATCGAATTGCCAGATGATATCTCCGTCGGTCTGGCTGAGCTTGTAGTCTGGATTTCGGCGAACGCCCATGTATTCAATCTCTTTGATGAAAGGACCGTCGTTTCCATCCGCCTGGCCGTTGCGATCCACACATAGAACGTCGCCGCGAGGCCCGACTATATAGAGACGCTTGCCGTCCATCGCGGGCCTGGAACATACGCCGCACTGCCAGTGATTGAAATGAAACGGGGGCTTGGTCCCTTCCATGTACCGGGGAATCACCAACTGCCAGATCATCTCACCGTTTGCCTGATCGAGGCACATCATTATTCCACCGCCCGTTCGATACAAGACGGGATGTTTCAATCCCCTGTCATTGATCCCGATAAATATGCGCCCGTTGTCAATTCGGGGGATCGTATATTGATGCGTTCCAAGTTTAATCTCCCACAGCAAATCTTCCGAACTAAACGCATCCGGCAGAGCCCGGCTCTCTGCGGCCATTGCCGGCAGCGAGCCGATCAGAAGAGCAATCAACAAACCTGAAAATGCAAAATGATCGCTTTTACCCAATATGCCATGTCTCGAATACATACGCGTTGCTCCTCGGCTTCGATAATCTCAGGCAGTGTTTCTGCACAGTCTTTCGATATCTCTGGCAACAATATCGGCAATAACCTGCTCCTGCCCCAGCGGCACAATCTGGGACCGAACAGCACGTTCGGCCGGTCTTAATCTCGATTGACGTTCCTCAGCATTCACTCTTTTGGCAGGCCCTTTTCTCTTTACAGAGGCATTTTTTCGCTGCTCGGCCATGATCTGCTCGGCCAGGTCAAATTTCGGAATTCCGTTTCTCTCTTCCATTGCATCCACCGATTGCTTTGAGAAATTCCCTTCTCGTTCGTTCGGATATAACGTATTCCTTACGCTTTTTGTTGTTTTTTCTTGCTCTTATCGCTTCGCGAATACCCTTTGGCATAGTCGCTGCGGCAGCGCCGCTCGGTTTTTTCCGGATCTTCGCCGATCTCCTTCACCAGTGCCTGGTGCATCTGGCGGATTCGCCTGCTGTGCCTTATCTGGCCAGCCAGGTTGTCGAATTCACCCGGATCCATGAGCATATCGTACAGCTCTCTTTCCGCCGGGTGGTCCGCGTCGGCCCGGTTGTGATAAATATACTTGTACCGGCCCATACGGATCATAGCCGAGCCGGATGCGACGTTATGCCCGTAGTATTCACTGACGGCCAGATCTTTCCACCCGGTCCGGGGCTCGTCCAGCCATCGGAGCATTGAGTCTCCATCCCAGTCCGAAGGGACGTCCGCGCCGCCAATCTCGGCGATTGTCTGAACCAGGTCCACCAGCGAGCAGGCCTGCGTCCGGCGCTGGCCGCCTACCCAACGCGCGGGCCAACTGACAATCAGCGGCACGCGGCTGGCGTGCTCATACAGGCAATTCTTCCACCACAGGCCGTGCTCGCCCATATTCTCGCCGTGGTCGGTGGTATAAATCACCACGGTATTTTCGGCCACTTCGCTGTCGGCCAGAGACCAGAGGACTTTGCCGATCTCGTCGTCCAGCCATTGAGTCAGGCCGTAGTAAAGCTCCCGACCTTTGCGTACGATTTCATCCGGCGCGCCCTCGGTGTTGAATGCGATACGATGGTGTTTGTAGTTTCGCGGCTGGGATTCGAGATGACCTTTGGGAATCCTCGGCATCGGGACTTTGCCTTTGAATCGATCCCAGTACTCCTGCGGCACAATCAGCGGAAAATGCGGCGCCAGATAGCCCGCAAGCAGGAAGAACGGCTTTTCCGAAGCTTTGCGCTCGGCAAGAAACTGCACGGCCGCCGACGTGACTTTACGGTCGTGATCGAGTATGCTCGATTTGTCTCCGGCGTGAAAATTATCGAAACGCGAGGAAATACCGTCCTTAGGCCTGAGATCGTCCGCTTTTCGCCGCGAGCCTGTGCCGGTCTTGTACGAGTTGTTCATGTTGCCGCCGATCTCCCGGAACCCGTAACGCCGCGTGCGGTCGTAGTGCATCTTGCCGCACAACACCGAATCGTAGCCGGCTGCGTTCATGATGCGAGGCAACGACGGATAGTCGCCGGATGGGAGCCAGCAGTTGTTGCTCCAGGCCCCCACACGCGAGATATACTTGCCCGAGGTAAACGAAAGGCGCGAGGGAACGCACAGCGGCGAGTTGCAGTAAGAGTTGTCAAATGTAATGCCGCGCCGGCTCAGCCCGTCAAGGTTCGCCGTCCGGGCGACGTCATTGTCGTAGCAACCCAGCACACCGGCGTTATGCTCGTCCGATATTATCACAAGGATGTTCGGCTTGCGCACGGCCCGGCGTGCGGCGAAAGTCGTAAGCGGCATTACCGCAGCCCCGGCGGCAAGCCCGGCGGTCTTGAGGAAACTTCTTCTGTTCTGCGTGCTCATGCTCGGTCTCCGGTTCTTTCTAAAGTCGTTTCGCATAGACGTAGTACGCCCCGCGCGAGTCTCCGCCGTCATCGGTGAACCAGGTCTGAAGCTTTGTCTTGCCGGCCTTGAGGTTCACGCGAAACGTCACTTCGACCGCGGCCTTATCAACGGGCTTGCTCTGGTCAACGTCAGCCACCTTGATCCTCGCCCTGGTGACATGTATCGCCTTGCCGCCGTCAACAGCGCCGTTGATCGGCGCATTCGCTTCCTTGGGCCATCTCCTCAGGGCGAACTCGTACGTGCCGTCCCGGTCGATTTCCACCGCCCAGACGCCGTCTGCCTTCATGCCGCTGCGGATCGCGCCCTGGTTCCACGGCACTCTCGGCGTATGCCAGTCGTGAGACATCAGTCTCGTGGGATTCTGCTCGTCGGAGCCGATGATGATCTCGCAGTAACTGTCAAAGCCTTTGGACAGGTCGGTCCACAATCTTTCATAAAAGCGCCGCAGCTTCTTGACGACTTTCTGGTTTGCACCGGCGACGTCTTCCTTCTGAAGCGGGTCGGCCTGGACATCGTAAAGCTCCTTGCCGTTGATCAGCCGCCACTGCTGGGTCATGACGGCGCTCTTTCGCCACTTTTCAGGATACTCGATCCGCTGGGAGTGGACCATAAGCGTGCGGTCGGGCCACTTGGCCGTCCTGTTTTTGAACAATTTTGCAAGACTGGCGCCGTCGAACTTCAGTCCCCTCGGTTTCTTCAGTCCGCACAACTCGATCAGCGTCGGCAGGACATCGACGTGTGCCGAGAGGCGGTCGACGTCGCCGGGCTTATCCAGACCGCCGGCGGGCCAGCGGATAAAGAACGGCACGCGGTGTCCACCCTCGTATTCCGAGCCCTTCCTGCCCCTCATGCCTCCGGCGTAACTGCCCGATGTGCCGTTGTCGGTCATGAATATCAGGATGGTGTTCTCTTCGAGATCCCATTCCTTGAGCCGTCGTATCAGGCGGCCCATGTTCTCGTCGATATTGGTAATCATACCGTAGAAATTGGCCTGACTGTCCTTGACACCCTTGTCCCTGTAGGGCTTGCTGTATTTGTCGGCCACGTTGTAAGGCCCGTGCGGGGCGTTGGTGGGGATATAGCAGAAGAACGGCCGGTCCTTGTTCGCCTCGATGAATTTCAGGGCGCCGTCGAACCATACATCCGTGCAGTAGCCCTCGAATTTCTCTTCTTTGCCGTTGTGGAAGTACGTATCGTCGAAATAGTCGTTGCCCCAGTAGTCAGGCCCCTGCCCGACTCCTCCGCCGCCGTGGATCAGCACTTCCTGAAAACCGCGGTCCTGAGGCCTGAACGGGTAGTTGTCACCCAGGTGCCATTTGCCGAAGACCGCAGTCTTGTAGCCGCTCGATGAAAAGACGTCGGCCACAGTTGTCTCATGCTTGCCCAGCATGGACCGGCCCATGATGGTATGCCATACGCCGGTTCGCGTGGAGTAGTGACCCGTCATCAATGCCGAACGCGTGGGCGAACAGGTCGGATCAACGTGGAAATTGGTGAGCCTCACGCTCTGGGCGTGCAGCTTGTCCAGGTTGGGCGTCATAATCACGTCGTTGCCGTGGCAGGCGAGATCGCCGTAACCCTGGTCGTCGGTCATTACCAAAACGACGTTGGGTGCTTTCCTGCGGCTTCTTGCGCCTCGGCTCGCACCGGTATAAACCGGCAGCGCCGACAGCGCCGCGGCTGCGCCGATTGTCTTTAGAAATTCTCTTCTCGTTGGATTACTCATGTCATGCCTCCTTATGTTCAACTACTCAGTGCAGGTCCTATGGAAAGTTGTGTAAAATCGCCGGGTTTGACATCATCAATCAGTGTATTAACGTCATCTACGGTCACGGCCTTGATTGCCTCGACGTCGTCCTCGATCATGCGATATTGCTGCAGATATGTCCAATTAAAACCAAGATCTACCAGTCGGCCCATCGGCAACTCGTTCTTGATGACCAGTGCGCTCAGAACTTTGTTCTTTGCCGTTGTCAGTTCATCCTCGGTTACACCATCTTTTGCGAGATCATCGAACACGCCCCTTATCACATCGAGCACCTTCGCAACGTTCTGTCTGCCGCACCTGATGTAACTGTAGAACGTCCCCGTCCCGTCCATCGCTCCGAAGGTCATCGAAGCCGCTTCAGCCAGGGCCTTGTCGACCAGTTCCCAGAAGAATCGCGAGCCTACCTCGTCGCCGACTATCGTGCCAAGCAACGAAGCGGCAAATCTGTTCGGTGCCTGAGCCGGCACTCCCTCGCTCATCAGGCATATATGCTCGCGCACGAGATTGGCTTTCTCGATTCGATCCTTTTTCTTGCTGCCGCTATGGTGACTCAGCTCCCTGCCGACATCCTGCCGCTCCCATTTGCTGCACGACTCCGAGGCTATCGAACGAATCTGCTCCCAGTCGAAGTTGCCGGCGCAGGCAAGGACTATGTTATTGGGCGCATAGCGTTTCGCAAAATATTCCCGCATCTGATCCGCGGTCAGAGCGTCGATGCTCTCGACGCTGCCGAGGACGCTGTTTCCACACCAATGCCCGTCGAAGTGCAGAGTCCTGCACCGATCCATCACGTCGAAACTCGGCAGATCCTGGTACATCGCGATTTCTTCTTTGATAACGTTCTTCTCGATATTGAAATCTTCGTCTCGAAGGGACGGCCTCATCAGATCGGCCCAGAGTCGCGTCACTTCCCCCAGGTACTCCGGAAGAATCGCCGCGTAGAAAACCGTATTCTCCTCGCTCGTGAAGGCGTTGAATTGCGCTCCGGTCCTGTCGAAAGCCTCATTAACCTCAAGCGCGCTTAACTTTTCAGTACCTTTGAATAACATGTGCTCGAGATAATGCGATACCCCGCTGATCGCCGGGACTTCGTCCCGAGACCCTGTTTTGACAAAGAAACCCACCGCCGCCGATTTGGCGGACTTGTTGACCTCGCCGATCAGAGTCAGGCCGTTCGCCAATTTATCGTTCTTGAATTCCATCCGTTATCCCCCGTCAGGGGGTCCTTATGACTATTTAACCGTTATTCTTTTCGGGCCTATTGTCACAACCGTAAAGTCCTCGAACTTTGCATTTCGCAAAAATCCCAGAACAGAATCGACCGTTGTCTGCTCTATTCTGTCCTTGATTTCATCCAGACTCCGCACTCTCGACAGTATATAGTGATCGCTTCCAATCGCGCTCGCCCGGCTGCTGGAAGATTCACTATGCAGGATCAGCGAGCTTTTAAGCCCGACTTTGGCCCTGGCGATTTCTTCCTCGCTTATGCCGTCGCCTAATCTGCTGAATTCTCCCACCACGCAATCGAAAGTTTCCTGAGCCTTGTCCGGCGTTGTGCCGGCATAGCACATCATGCCTGCGGCTTCCTTGAGGCCGTGATATCTCGCTCCGATCGCATAGCAAAGACCACGCTTCTCTCTGACCTCGGTAAACAACCTGGCGCTCATTCCGCCGGAGAGCACCGAAACCGCCACTCGGGCGTTGTAGTAGTCTTCGTCGGTGGGCTTGACCGTCCCGGTCATAAGGCCGATGTGCACCTGAGCCCCGTCATTTTCTATGTGCGTGTACTGGCCCGCGTTCGGCGTCAATTCTATCGAATGCCCCCCCTGCTGCTGCTCAGCCTCGAACAACTGCTCCAACTGTCTGCAGACAGCATCGAAGTCATATTTGCCCGCTACAGTGAAGATTGCCTGAGAAAGATTGAAATTGTCACGTACGATCTGTTCCGTTGCCGCCGCAGTCAGATTCTTCAACTCAGATATCTCACCGAGGGTGCTGCGCCCCAGAGGTCTGGGATAAAACCGCTCGCGAAGTTTGAGCATAACCTTCTGCCGAGGATCGTCATCCAGCGCCGACACTTCGTCAATCGCCAGTTGCCGGGCAAGCTCGAACAAGTCATCCCGGAGCTTTGGCCTGAGAATAATGTCGGCATAAAGATTTAAAGCCTCCGCCAGATTACCCGCCTCAAGTGCGGCACCGATTGTCAGGTGCGAACTGCCTACCGAACGCCCTCGCACGAGTCCGAGCCCGTCGAGTGCGTCGCTGAGCTGCCTGCTGTCCTTTTCGCCGGCTCCGCGGAATATCCAGTCGGCGATAACGTTCGCCGCACCGCAACAGCCTTCCGGCAGATGTGCCGCCCCGGCCGGAAGCATAAAATCGAACGCTACCGACTCAACCGCTTCCATCGGTTCGCCGAGAAGCACCATTCCGTTCTTCAAGACGTGTTTATCAAACTTCTCTGCCATCAATCGGCTCCATTAAGAATATCAAAAAAAGACGAGGCCGGATTCTAACAGCAAACGTGGTGCCCTTCAACCGTTAAATCTGATGATGAAACCCGGCTAATCGGTTGACTTTGCCCTAATTGCAGTCACAGGCTGACAATAAATGTGTATGCGCCCTTGTTGTGGGTATCGGCACAGCCAAAATTCGACTGTAGAAACTCGTCAATGTGAATGATCCGTATCCCGGAGGCAAAACGCTCGAAGATTGTCTTTGTCCGAGACAGGCTCAGGTCATTCCAGTGGTAATCACCGACCGGCCTGACTATATGCTCGCCGCCCGGATGCATATTGAAGAATCCGGCGCAGATGCCCTCTCTGGTGACGCGGCACAGTTCTGAAACCGCCGTTTCCATCGCCCCAATCGACAGATGCTCGAACAGATCGTGAACGAAACAATAATCGAACGCGTTGTCTCCGGCGTCAATCTCAAGGACGTTGCCGACCTCGAAACGCCCGCGAGGGCATATATGCCCGGCGTTGCGAATATTCTTCTCGCACAGGTCGAATCCCCGGTAGTCAAGCATCCTCGCGATGCCATAACTCTCGATGAATCGGTAGTCATTTGCAGAACCGCAGGCGGGTTCAAGAACCGAGACGCTCCGGGGATGCTCATTTGCAAGCACTTCACTCCAGATTCTCTCGAATGTCGACATGAGATAATCCGGAATCGGCGCCTCGGTCGTCTCTACCGCGTCCAGTTGAGCAGATCGCAGATGTAATTCGGCAGCATCAGGCCGGCGAAGGTTTCCGATACATAAGATGGGATTTGCAGTCCCTCGGAATGATCCCGACCCATCAGCAGTGCATCCAGAACGGATTGCAACTGTTCCGGAGTGACTGAGTCTTTCAAAAGCCTGAGCAACCAGTTCACCACCAGGCCGAAGCGTAATTCCTGCTCGGCCAGATAATCGAACCGGTTGCCGAACAGCCGCCGAATAAGAAAATGCCGCGTCAGAACGCTCTGCACATTGATGCGCGGATCTTCCACGTCCCGAACGAGATAATCCCGCAGCGTGCCGCGATCGTGTCGCATCCACGATTTTGTCAGAAGCTGCGTTTCCAGTTTAAAGCGATCTTTCACTGCATTCCCTACCAGAAAGTACAGCATGGCTGTCATTACCGCCGTCGGAAACAGTCTCAGAAACCAACGGCTGTCAATAGTATGACGCGGCAACCAACATTTCTGGTATGAACAAAATCGCAAAATCCCTTTAACTTTTCTTACTCCGATTCGGCGAACCCGGCCTATTGCTTAGCGTTTGATTCCTCAATCGTCAGCAACGTCACTTCGACCCTGTATTCCTTCTGACCCGGCTTGACGTCTACGGGCACAATGGTCCATTGGTAGGCGGCATTTTCGCTTTTGGCCTTCGCTGCGTCTTCTTTGCTCAGGGCATCATTGAATATGTGAGCACGGCCAACCACGAATCGAAGGCCCTCTAAATTAGGCGCCTCGGTGAATTTGCAGCGCCCTTCCGTGTCTGTTCGTTGTGTCAGCCTTCCGTCTTTCTGCCACTCCGCTGAGGGCGTGGACGATGTTCCCTGCAATTCTATTGGATAATGAACAACGGGTTTGCCCTCGGTGTTCTTGACTTCAAGCTCAATTGTGAACTCCGGCTTCTCCGCGACCATTTTCACATCATACTGCATCGTGCCTTCCCTGTAATTGACCGGAACAATGACGTTCGGATAATACGTATAGGATGAACGTTTCTCTTTGCCGAGATGAAACCATGTGTTCTGGGCCAGCATCGCCCTGACCTGCAGTCGCGGCGAGACGGGACAGTCCCGCAGGGTAAAGTAACCCTTCTCGTCGGTTTGTGTACTACAGAAGATGCGGCTGCCAGCCTCGTCACCGATGTGGGCCCTGATTTCCCTCATCCCCAGGGCCCGGCCGTAATTGTCCATCAGAGTTCCCGAAACGGTTATGCCGGCATGATACAATTGCACATCCACTTGTTCAACATCCGATGTCCAGGTGGTGCTTATCCTCTTTTCATTGGCTGAAAATCCGGGGGCACTTGCAACAACCTTGTACCAGTTCCGCTTCGAGAGCTTCGGCACGTTCGTCACCTTATATCGCCCCTGTTCATCCGTACGTGTCGTGAGTTCGCCGCGAGGGCCGTCTCCTCCCAATGGATCGCCGATAAAGCCGAATTCAGGAAAGAGTGGCATTCCCTGAATTCTCGCCGCATAAGCCCTTCCCTCGACTTTGACTTCCGCTCCGGAGATTGGATTGCCCTGCGTATCCGTGATACGGCCCGATATGGTGCCCGCACTCTCCATTTGCAGGACAATTCCGCTGATGCATTGAATAAACAAAGGATCTTTCATCTCCACGCGAGGCGTCTGTCCCGGGATCGCTACACCCTGATCCTTCTTCTTTGCCGGATCCTCAATGATCGTCCATGCGACGCGGCCGGGATCATTCGGCGGCACAGCCCGAAGAAACAGCGGCAGGCCCACCCAGTGGACTTCGGAAGGCGGCAACTTGAAAACAAACTCGCCCGCGCCGTCCGTTTCCACGTTTCTCAAGAATCGCAGCCATTTATCGGTCAAATACACTGTTGCGTCTTGAACGGGAGCACCTTCATCGTCTACAACCTTGCCCGAAATTGCCTGAGTGCGCTTTGGAGGAAGTAGCGTATACCCGTCAGGAATGACTGGCTCGAATACATCGTCGGGAATCGGCGAATAATCAAGAATTTCGTCAAAGCTTATCGCCCCATCATCTTTCTGTTTATTCTGTAGTTGAAGTTTTATTCGGGTAGGGAGCATCGTTTGGTTATCCACCCACGCTTTGCCCTGATAAGTATTTTGCAAAAAAGAATTCTTGTAATCCAGTCTAAATACGCTGGTTGTGCCGTCGCTCTGATCTTTAACCTGCTTTACCGTCAAGCCTTCCATTTCCTCCCCTCTGAATATCCCTATATGCTCGAACATATAATGGTCCGATACCGGTCGGTATTCCAAAATAGAATCCTCAAACTGGGCCTCCTTATTGTCTCTATTCAGAGTCAGTCGTTCTTTTCCGTTGTCGATGATGATACGTTGAGAGTGCTCCTCACGAAGTCCATCAGGCTTTCTCAACCAATATTCTTCATATTTTTCCGTTCCATCCGGGAATATTTTTGTGCTTTTAAGATGAAACTGATTGACCTCACTAAAGGCCTTGATCACTTGGGCCCACGCACTTGTCCTGTCAAATGTTCCGATCCCGATCAAAACCGCTAATATAATTACCGCCGCGGCGGCTAATTTTGTCATTTTGCTTTTCATAATCGTCTTCCATATATTACGTTGACGCTGAGCGTGTGTTTTCGCCTCTTGGAGCGCCCTGAGAGCATCATCAAGAACTTCCTTATCTCTCTGGCTCTTTGTCTCAAGAGGTACGTTTTTAATGAATTTTTCTGTTTTCTCTGCAGACCTCATCTTTCCACCTCGCTATTCAAGAGTGACCGCAGTTTGTCTATTCCGTAACGGTACCGGCTCTGGACTGTGTTAATCGAGGCATTTTGCGATTCCGCTATAGCCCTGAATTTCATGCCGCCCTGAACGTGCAGGATTACGACCTCCCGCTGAGCGTACGGCAATTGAGCCATCGCGGCGTTCAACATGTCCAGCTTCTCGTTGCGAACGATCCATCTTTCGGGTTTATCCGAATCCGACATCACAGGCTCTGTCTCGTCGAGACTGACGTCCTGCCGGCGATTTCGGGCCCGATTGCTGTTGCGTACGCGATTTACAACGCACGTGGCCAGATAGCCTTTGAGATTGCCGTTCAGCTTCAACTTGTCGGCCGATTGCGCCAGCGTAACAAAGACATCGTGCACAATGTCCTCAGCCGCACTTGTCCGGTTCAGAAGCCCGGCCGCTATCCTGAGCAAGTCATTCTTGTACTTCTCATAGATGCGCGCCAGAGCGGCCTCTTCGCCCAACTTAAACTTCCAGATAAGCATCTTGTCTTCTAACATACGTGTCTCACACATCCTGACTTGAACGATCGTCCATCAGTTATAATACAATCGTTCGTGCTGTTTTAGTCTAAATCAGGAGGCTCTTTTTTTTCAATGGGAAAGCTCTGTTTACAAAGACATGCAAAGACGCCATGAGACTGCCAGAAAGGATAAAGAAAAGGCCGAGATTCAAAACCCGGCCTTCGTGGTCAATGTCAAATGTGCAGATACATTTACTTGGGTAAATCCTCAGGAGCCGCGTCTTCCACTCTC
>Ga0180432_10008500_pt1 | contig 12754 bp, 13 predicted proteins | sample SS_ome_10_FD_132414 | JGI IMG/M metagenome (GOLD analysis project Ga0180432, IMG submission 132414) | Hypersaline lake sediment archaeal communities from the Salton Sea, California, USA - SS_1_MS_2 metaG | ecosystem: Environmental > Aquatic > Non-marine Saline and Alkaline > Hypersaline >...
GGTTGAGTCGCTGGATACGCTGGATGATATCTCGCAGCTCATAGTGCTCCTGAAGGAGGAGTAAAGGTATAGCATTAGTTTGGACAGTTCGGGAGGACAGGAGGGGTAATTTAGGGACAAGCAGTATGCGATTGTGAATGGTGAAATCAATAACAACTTCTTAAAATGCTTTAGAGAACAGGAGGAAGAACGAGCATGAAACCGAACGAATTAAAAAAAGCGTACCAAGGAATTATAATTCAACCGCCTACACCGTTTAGGACAGGTAGTTTTGAAATTGACGATGCGGCCTACGGAAAACACATCAAGTACCTGCTCGAGCATTATTTTAGGGGCTGGAAGATGGGCGATGGCATGATTCAAGCGTGTGGCATCTGCGGTGAGTGGGATACCCTAAACATCGGGGAACGGAAACACGTTTTTGATATGACTATGGAGGCGGTAGGCGAACAAGTGCCCGTTATCGGAACGATTGATTCAGCTGATGTGAGGGACGCTGTAGAGCTGGCTAAGTATGCGGAAAAAATTGGGATGGCTGGAGTATTTGCGGGGCCTGCATTTTATGATCGGCCCTTTGAGGATGAGGTTATTACGTTCTTTAAAATGATCGGTGATGCAACTGATCTTGGCATTATAGTGTATGATGATCTCTATGCCACTCAGTTTGAGGTGACCCGTGAAGTGCTCGAGAGACTGATCAAAGAAGTGCAAAACTTGGCAGGCTTTCAGGAAAGCGTTTCCGTAGTCGGGCTCACGGGTTTTGAGCGCAAGCTGGTGTTGAAAGACCAAATAGCAATGGTCAATGGAGCCGCCTGGCAAGAACCCATTCCCTCGGTAATCATGGGATGCGGGGGGTACTTAATGTACATCTATGAGATGTTTCTACCTCAGGAAGCCATTGCTATTTTGGATGCAATCAAGGCAAAGGACTGGGAAAAAGGTATGAAGCAGAGAGAGAGGTTAAGTAAGCTGGTTGGTTTTATGTACAAGAAAAACGGGCTAGGAGACCATATATCCCGCACAAAACTCGGTTGTGAACTAATGGGGCTTTATGAATCCTCGACGATGCGACCTCCAAAAGCCGACCCGAATACGAGCGAAAGGGAGGAAATGAAGACAATCCTAAAAGAGCTCGGATATTTGTAGAGATGAACCATAAACCTTCAATTGAAGGTACGGTAATCTTCTCCTCTTTCTGCACGACATGAGGAGAAGATGCAACAAAAAAAGGATAAGGTTTCTTGTGGAAAACGATCTCGAATTCATGATGAGACAAGAGAGGAGCAGTAGTATGGATATTAAGATCCTGGGAATTTCGGGAAGCCCTCGAAAGGGGCGCAACACAGAGTTCTTAATTGAAAAGGTGTTCGAAGGCGCACGGGAGATGGGCCACACAGAGTCCTTACCGGGAGATATCGAAACGGATATGATTTCGTTGGCAAAACTCAAGATTCAGCCATGCACTGCCTGTGTCAAATGTGACAAGGTCGGGGAAGAGCAGGAAAGATATTGCCCAACAATCAAGGATGATTTGCCGATTGTTATTGACAAAATGCTGTGGGCAGACGCTATCGTTCTGGGTGTACCTGTGTATGTAGGGGATGTAACGGCACAGATGAAGATCTTAATGGATCGATGTGAAGTGATCGGGTCGGGCTCAAAAAGGGGGAAATTAAAGGTCGGCCTCAGAAACAAAGTCGGAGGCGCAGTTGTGCAAGGCACGTTGCGACATGGAGGACAAGAGTTCACGGCCGCAACCATTCACAGGTTTTTTATTTTCAAGGGTATGATTCCTGTAGGGGCCATGGAAGGTCACAGCGCTGCAGGGCCGTGGGGAGGTATGGGTGTAGGATACCCCTATGGATCGGCTATCTCCAAAGGGAATGTCTTGGAAAAGGATGAACTCGGAATAAAGGCCTGTAGGGACCTGGGCAGACGGCTAGCGCTTGTCACCAAGATGATAAAACCATATGCAGCGAGAGAGCGCGAGGAATTTATTGAGTGGCACAGTAAGAATATCACAAAGCAGGATCTGTAATGCGCTTAAGGCTTATCAAGATCAGCAGCAAGATTCCAATAAGGCATATACGAAAAATAACAAATCGAAGGGCCTAAGGGCCGTGCCGCTGAACAAGGGTGGGGATTATGTACTGGTATGCCTTGCTCTGAGGCACGTTATGGTTGTTGGAGTGTAGGGGGTGTCGAGATGGTAGCCCTCAGTGTAAGGGCCAACAGGAAAGGAGATGCAGTGGACCGCATTGGTGAGGTCAGCTCGGGAGGAGGTTTGCAAGGACGTGCCATAGCAGGATTAGTGTCGGGGTATGTTTGTGGCGGATAGCCAGTGGGATAGTAGGCATAGGAAATATGCAGGTGAGAAAGGCGAACTGATGAAAAGGGCTTCAGTCAAACAGAGAAAAAGCGAAGGAAATATATTTTTTATTTGACAGTCTTTTTCCTATTGTATATTGTAGACAAAACTCCAACCTCTCCCAGTTTATAACTACACGGAATTCTTTTAGCTCTATACCCAGTAAGGAGTTTAGGCCTTTACCCAACCCATAGAACACATCCGTTTCGTAAGACTTTTATTCAAAAGGGAGACAGTATGCTGTCACAATTGATAGTGAGCGGAATAGCAATCGGTGCCCTATACGGATTCCTTGGGCTTTCAATTGCCTTGATCTATAAAGCGACAGATGTATTCAACTTTGCCCAGGGCGAAATGGTCATGGTAATGACCTTCTTTGCTTATACCACACTCGTGATGTGGGGGTTGCCTTATCCGATAGGGCTCTTGATTACTTTGTGTTTTGCTGCGCTGTTCGGGTTTGCCTTGGAGAGGGTGATTATTCGGCCCGTAATAAACGCTCCGCCAATAACTATCATCATGATTAGCCTTGCCCTTTTTGCCTTATTTAACTATTCAGCTCGTTGGATCTGGTTTGATGAAACTAAAAACTTCCCCTCACCGTTTTCGGAGACTCCCATCGATTTACTCGGCGTTGTTCTAACACCTGTCAATCTGGGAGTTATTGTGATCGCATGCTTGTTAGGCGTAGGACTCTATCTATTTTTCAAGTACACCAAGATAGGATTGCTAATGCGGGCAACGGCTGATGATAAGTTCACTGCTCGTCTCGTCGGCATTAATGTGGGAAATGTTTTTTCCATGACATGGGTATTGGCCTCAGTCTTGGGTGCTGTGACAGGCTTTCTTCTGGCTCCGATTACCTTTTTGGGGCCACAGATGATGGCAGATCCACTGCTGAGGGCTTTAGCTGGTGGTGTAATCGGAGGTTTCACGAATCTACCTGGGGTTGTAATAGGTGGCGTTATCCTGGGAATCCTGGAGAACCTGGTTGGGTACTATATATCTTCGGCCTTTAAGGGAAGTTTGCCTTTCATTGTTATCATAGTATTTTTATTCTTTAGGCCGACAGGACTGTTTGGCGAAAAGATGGAAAAGAAGGTGTGACAAATGCCAAAGACTAAAATAAAAAAAATAATTGGATTTATCATTGCTTTCGCAGTTGCAGTTATACTGCCTCATTTTGTGGGAGGTTATCTTTTGTACGTGTTGAATGTAGCAATTGTCTATGCGATTGCATCTTTTGGCATGAATATCTTGGTTGGATACACTAATCAAATGTCATTAGGGAATGGAGCATTTTTTGGTGTTGGGGCTTATGTTGTTGGAATTCTTGTCTATAAATTGCAGTGGATTCCTTTTTTAGTCGCATTACCGGTAGCAGGTATGGTGAGTGCTGGGTTTGGTTTTATTATTGGCCTGCCATCTATCAGGACCAAGGACATTTATCTGGCCATTGCTACGCTGGGCTTTGGGTTGCTTTTTGAGCAGGGCATTACCAATTGGAGAAGCCTGACAGGGGGAGCTCAGGGAATGGCTGTCGCGAAATCGGTACTCTCCTGTGGTTCTCTAAGCTTTGAGTCTGACATAGGTTATTACTATTTTGCATTGGTCATCGCCGCCGCTTTGTTGATTGTCGGGTCGAATTTGATGCAGGGCAAGTTTGGAAGATCTTTTCGAGCAATCAAAGATAGCGAAATCGCTGCGCAAGCAATAGGGATTAATGTCACGAAATACAAACTAATTGCCTTTGTGGTGAGTGCTTTTTTCACCGGGATCGCTGGGGCAGTATATGCACCATATATAAGTTACCTTTCGGCCCCTATGTTTAGTATTTTCCTTGCGATCGCCCTATTGACCATGGCGGTAATAGGGGGATTAGGCTCAATCCTAGGATCGATCTTGGGAGCGGTATTTGTGATACTGACACCTGAGGCGTTAAGGGTCGTAGGATTGGGTGAAGCCCAGACTTTCTTTTATGCCGTAGCAATGATCATAATCCTTATAGCTTTTCCTTCAGGTGTGGCTGGCGGAGTTTATAGTGGGCTGAGAAAGATTGGATTACTTGAAAGAAACTGAGGATGCAATGACTGTTTTAGAGACGAGAAGCCTTTCCAAGTATTTTGGCGGATTAAAGGCAGCTGAGGACATAAGTTTTGAAATTGGGGAAGGGCTAATTTACGGTCTTATTGGGCCAAATGGCGCAGGAAAGACAACTGTTTTCAATTGTATTAGCTGCTTCTATAGTCTGGATAAGGGTGAAGTACTTTTCCGGGGAGAAAACATAACAAACCTTGGTCCACACGATATACCCAAAAAGGGCATAGCAAGAACGTTCCAGAATTTGGAACTCTTTACCGAGATGTCAGTAATGGAGAATTTGCTGGTAGCACAACATTTAAAATTTAAGTATGGACTGTTCATGAGTTGCCTTAAGCTACCTGTCTTCAAACAGGAGGAGCGAAAAGCCCTGGAAAAGGCTGAAAATATACTTAACTTCTTGGGACTTCAAGTAGTTTCAAACACACTAGTTAAGAATTTGCCTTACGGGACTAGGAAATTGATTGAAATAGGACGGGCTCTAATGCTGGAGCCACAAATCCTTCTTCTAGACGAACCAGTGTCAGGAATGAACTCCAGTGAGTCCGACGAGATTTCTGGATTGATTCAAAAGATTAGAGAACAATTTCATTTGACCGTTTTCATGGTGGAACACAATATGGGAGTTGTTATGAACATCTGCGACTACATTTATGTGATGGACCACGGAGAGAAATTGGCTGAAGGGACCCCAATAGAAATTCAAAATAACCCTGTGGTTATTGAAGCTTACCTAGGAAAGGGCTTTAACTGTAATGAAACCAAATAGCATTTTATTAGAAGTTATTAATATAAGTACTTCCTATGGAGAGATCAAAGCACTTAGCGGGGTTTCAGTTCAAGTACGTGAGGGTGGCATAATAACAGTATTGGGAGCAAATGGAGCTGGAAAGAGCACATTGCTCATGACTATTTCCGGTATGGAAAAACCCAACGAGGGTGACATCTTTTACTGTGGACAGAGTATCGTGGGCCTCTCCCCGGAAAAAATTGCCAAAACGGGAATCTCACATGTACCAGAAGGAAGGAGAATTTTCACAAGTCTAAGCGTAGAGGAGAACTTACTCAGTGGTGCTTGTTTCCGCAAAGATAGAAAAGGCATAAAGCAGGATTTAGAAAGGATGTATCAGTATTTTCCAGTTTTGAACGAGAGGAGATCGCAGCGTGGGGGCACCTTGAGTGGGGGGGAGTTACAAATGTTGGCTATTGCTAGGGGCTTGATGGGAAGTCCTAGGCTTCTTCTTCTTGATGAACCTTCTCTGGGAATCGCGCCGATTCTGGTGCAGCAAATTTTTGAAATGATCAAGATCATAAACAATAGGGAAAAAGTGACAGTTTTACTCGTTGAGCAGAATGTGGAATTGGCCTTAACAGCAAGTGAATATGGCTACGTTTTGGAAACCGGTTGCGTTTCTGTATCTGGTACAGCAGAGGAGTTGTACAGCAACAAGCACGTGAGGGAATCATATCTGGGTAAAACGTAATAGATTTTTGAACACGGTTAATTCGTGGGGCGCAAGGTAAAATTCCATAACTCAACTCAACACATGAACCAAGAAAGGAGGTGATGCGAGTCATTGTTTGAAGTGCGCAAATTTTGAGGAAAGAAAAGTATTGAGAGTAACAAGGCCAAGACGAGAAACTTTCAAAAAGGAGAGCGAAATGAGGCTAAAGAACAAGGTATTGAGAATATTAGTTGTCTCAGTGATGATAGGAGTTTTTGCTCCGGCTGTGTCGCTGGCAGAGCAGGGGGTATATGAAGATAAGGTTGTCGTAGGGGCTTGGATGGCTTTATCTGGGGTATTGGCTACCATGGGCAAGCAAGATACTCAGGCTGTAAGAGCGTACCTTAACATGATAAATGAGGAGGGAGGGATCAATGGCCGCACAATAGAGTGGATTGTTGAAGATGATGAATACAAGCCCGAAAGAACTGTGGCTGTTGCCAGAAAGCTGGATAAGGTAGATAAAGTCTTCGCATATGTTCTTTGTCTGGGGACCGGAAATACCATGGCTGCCTACAATGCGTATGTGAAGCAGGCCGACATTCCTATAGTGGGCCTACAATCAACAGGAGTTACAGTTTCGCAACCACCAAAAAGGCTTATTTTTGCAGTTACGACATCGCAGTATGTTGAGAATAGGGCCTATGTTGACTATGCTCTTAAGGTGCACAACGCCAAGAAACTCGGATTGCTTTATCAAAATGATGAATTTGGTCAAATGGGATCTGAACAATGTAAAATCCAAGCCAAGAAACTTGGAGCTAAAGTTGTTTCGGAACAGAAGTTTGAGACTCAAACAACAGATGTTACATCTCAAATACTGAGTCTCAAGAAAGCGAATCCTGATGCGGTCATTGTTACTTCAACCGGCGACCGACAGGCAATAATCTTAAAGGAGGCCGCTAAATTTGATTATCATCCTGTCTGGTTCTTTCAAGCGGCCTTAAATGACCCGGATGTTCTTGAGCTTGCCGGAGAGGCAGCTGACGGGGCACACTGTTCTATTCTGAATGATCCCCTAGACGCTAAGACTCCTAGTATGGAGCTTTTTAGAAAGACAATGCAGAAATATTATCCGGGGCAGACGCTGACTCAAAACCACCAATGTTCCTGGACCGCTATCCATTCGGTGGTGGAGGCTTTCAAGCGAATGGATAGGAATAATTTCACGCGTGAAAACTTGATCAGGACGCTTGAGGGCTTTAAGGGAGACAATTGTGCATTTTCGGGTGTAGGACCCCCAGTTTGCTATGACACCGTTGACTCCGGTGATATCTTTGCAAGGCGAGGGAATGATCGAGCAAAAATCGCGAAGGTTGTATATATCCCTGAATTAAAAAAGAACAGGATAATACCCGTATCAGGTTGGATCGGACCCACGAGATAGGAAGGTAAGTGTGTGAAATGAGGCCGCATCGTTTTAATTGATTGGAGCGGCCTCATTTTTCTTAAGAACAATATTGAGACTATATCAAGTGTGGCAACTGTTGTGAGTTAATAAACGTTAAGAAGGTCCCTATGATATAGGGCCGATTTATGATTTATTTATTTTGGCAGGCAGAACGTCCGATCGAAAATACTGCAGCTGCGCGAGTGCTATGTAGCTGAATTGAGGACATTGGGAGCATTTGGAAATATGACATTGATTGTTGAATTCGGCTTTTGGAATGCCCCCCGGCGGTGTTCATTTGATTTGCGATTTATGGATAGTCTCCGAGAACAATACGAAGAGATAGAGGATCTTCAATGGAATTGACAGTATGATTTGAGGAGGTTTTAGACTATGGGTGTTTTCTATATTCCGACTAAAATTGCTTCTGGGGTTGGCAGCGTCCGCAGCCTGGGCGATGAGATTGAAAACCTCGGGGCACGTAAACCCCTGATCATGACAGATGCTGGCATTGCTAGCGCTGGAATCCCGGAAAAGGTAATCGGGGCTCTTGAGTCCCAAAACCGCAAATGTGAAGTTTTTGATGGTATTGAGGCCGACCCAAGGATTCGCAGCGTTGTGGATGCAGCCCAGGTAATAAAAAGGGGCGGCCATGATATCTTGATTGCCCTGGGTGGGGGAAGCTCCATGGATACGGCTAAGGGGGCATCGATTCTCGCAGTAAATGAACTGGATCTGAGAGATTACCAGGGTGTACGGGAAAGTTATCCAAATACTCCCCTACCAATTATCGCTATTCCGACCACAGCTGGAACCGGAAGTGAAGTATCCAGGGCTACAATTATTATCGACGAAGAAAAGGAATTCAAAATGTTTTTGGCCAGCCCTGAGTTACGTTCTAAGGCCGTTTTCCTCGACGCAGACCTGCTAGTAGGTATTCCAAGTTCAATAGCTGCTGCCACAGGGGTTGACGCGCTTACTCATGCCATGGAATCTTATTTGAGCCCGAATCGGACTTTTGTATCTGAGGCAGCTTCACTGGAGGCTGTTAGGTTGATTTTTTCAAATCTGCGGGCCTTTGTGGCGAATACAAAAAACCTTGAACGTGCACAAAATATGTTAGAGGCGAGTTGTCTGGCTGGCATAGGCATGTCATCGGGTTTGGGGCTAATTCATAGTCTTGCTCATCCGGTTGGGGTGAAGTGTGGAATCAGTCATGGTCTGGCTTGTGCCTTATTCCTGCCTCATGTTTTACGGTTCAATTGGCCTGTAGCCCCGGATCAATATCGAAGGATGGCCTTGGCCATAGATTGGCGTATTTGTTCAGAATTTCTAAGCGAAAGAGATATAGCTTTGCAGGTTGTAGCGGAAGTGGAAACACTTTTAGAAGACATTGGGATACCAAAGCGTCTGTCTGACATAAACAAGTCATTAGGTGATGCTGCAGATGTAGTAGATGAAGCATACGGCAGTTTTCTGAACTTGATAAACCCGCGGCCGGCTACGAAAGAAGAAGTGGAGATGCTAGTTAGAGAAGTTGTTTGATTAGGCATAGTTACTGGCAACGCGTGCTTACAAGGGGATGTCAAGACTTCGGCAATTTAAGGCTATTACTGAAATGCCCGGTCAATGGAGGAGTAAGAGCCTTAGTCACGCTGCAACAGAGATTTGCCGGTTCAAGAAAAATGTTATACGGCCCTTAGGCCTTTCAGAAGTAGCGGCTGAAAAGTCGCTCGTATTCTGAAGAATACTCTTATATATGCATCTATCAAGTATTTTGGATCAGTCGTAAGGAGGGAATCTATGAGCATTTTTCGAGTGGATATGTCCCAGAAGACTGTTATGAGCGAAGCGGAACCGAAAGGAAAAATCCTCGGTGGTCGAGCATTGGTTGACTACCTGTTGATTGAGTATGGCACGCCCACAGTTCACCCCCTCTCACAAGAAAGTCTCTTTATCGTGGCACCCGGTCTTCTGGCTGGTACCGGTGCCCCCCAGTCAGGCCGTCTGTCGATTGGTGGCAAAAGCCCCTTGACCGGTGGCATCAGGGAAGCCAATGTTGGTGGGGCTGCTGCACACAAGCTCAGCCGATTAGGTATCACGGGCATTATGGTAGAAGGCAGGTGCAAAGACTGGCAGATCTTGAAAATAGAAGCCCAAGGAGCCATCCTTGAATCTGCCGGCGATATTGTGGGCCTTACTAACTACCCAGCCTGTGATAAGCTGCGAGAGCGGTATGGCGATAAGGTGGACATAATCTTAACGGGCCCTGCCGGCGAGATGAGGCTTGCGAATTCTACTGTTGCGGTCACTGATCCAGATGGCAGACCATGCCGCCATGCAGCCAGAGGAGGGCTTGGTGCCGTTATGGCTGCCAAGGGACTGAAGGCAATTGTTATTGATGATACAGGAGGCAAGGTACGTAAGCCCATTGAAGGGGAGGCCTTTAAGGTCGCGGCCAAAGCGGCTACTGATGCCATAAAAAGCGGACCTGCAACAAATGCTCTCCATACCCTGGGAACAGCCATGTGGGTGGACTCCGACAACGGGCGTGGGAGCCTCCCCACAAACAACCACCATCTGGGCTCCTTTGAGAAGCACGAGAATATCAATGCGACCAAATTCACAGAACTCGTTAAGGCCAGGGGCGGGTCATTTGGCCACGGCTGCCTGCCCGGTTGTATTGTGCAGTGCTCCACTGTGTTTAATGACCAATCGGGCAAGTTTCTCACAGCAGCTCTCGAATATGAGACCATTGGTATGCTCGGTTCTAATTTGGGCATTGATGATCTCGATGCAATCGCCCGAATGGATCGAAAATGCGATGAATTGGGCATAGACACCATAGAGCTCGGAAACACCATTGGGATCTTAAACGACGCTGGCTTATTTGAGTTTGGAGATGTAAAAAAGGCTGAATCCTATTTGGAAGAGATTGAGCAAGGAACTGCAATGGGCCGCATCCTTGGGAGCGGTGTTGCTGTTACCGCAAAGGCTTTCGGCATCGATCGGGTCCCGGCGGTTAAGGGCCTCGGGATTCCTGCACACGCGGCCCGATCTTCCAAAGGATGGGCAGTCACCTATGCCACCAGCCCCCAAGGAGCAGACCATACCGCAGGCGGAGTTGCCGTAGAGCATCTATCTGCCGAAGGTCAGGGAGATCGATCCAGGATCTCTCAGATCCGTATGGCTGCATTTGACGCAACGGGTCTGTGTCTTTTTACCTTCCTCAGTGCTGCGTCAAACCTTATTGTGCCTATGATCAATGCGCTTCATGGAATGAAATGGAGCGAAGAAGACTACCTCGAATTTGGGAAAGACATACTTCGCCAGGAGCGGGATTTCAACTTGAAAGCCGGTATCGGGCCTGGTGCTGATAGGCTACCGGATTGGGTGATGAGAGAGCCACTGCCGCCCACCAATGCCGTGTTTGACGTCCCCCAAGAGGATGTTGATAGCATTTTCAACTTCTGATGGTTCTCACGAGCGGTGATTACCTTCCTTTGTTATGAGGGATTTTCACCAATTATACCTTACAAGAGAAAGCTTCAAGTAAAGCTTGCGAAAAAAAGGGCGTTTAGAGAGAAATGTCGGAATTCAAGCACAAAGTAGTCCTCGTGACTGGCGGAACAAAAGGTATTGGCAAGGCTGTCTCTTTTGCATTTGGAACGGAGGGTGCAAATGTGGTTGTGAATTTCAAAAATGACCAGGCGACCGCCGATAGAATGTCAGCGGAATTCGAGGAGATTGGAAAGAAACCAATACTCATTCAAGCGGATATGGCAAATTACACTGAAGTGGAAAGCCTTATAAACAAGATCATTCGCACCTTTGGCAAATTGGATATCCTGGTCAATAATGCAGCTGCCCACTCTCCATGGACTGAAGTTGTTGATTTGCCTACAGAGGCTTGGAGAAAGGTAATCGAGCTGAACTTAACCGGAGTCTTCTATGCGACAAAACTGGCTTTGCGGAGCATGGTGCAAGAAACAAGCGGATGCATTATCAACATATCATCGAGCATGACGAGGTGTGTCATGCGAGGAAGTGCTCCTTATTCATGTTCGAAAGCAGCATTGGATGCCTTAACGCGGGTAGTGGCGAAGGAGGTTGCAAGGTATGGGATAAGAGTTAACGCTGTTGCCCCTGGACTAATCAGTTCGGAAACTGCTGAGCGCATATTGGCAGATCAAATGAAGACTCGTTTCATTAAGTCTATACCATTAGGCAGGCTAGGCTATCCAGAGGAAATCGCCGAGGTTGTAAAATTCCTTGCTTCGGAGCGCTCGAACTATATTACCGGAGAAGTTATCACTGTTGAAGGAGGAAGAGATAGATTAAATCTTATTGAATTGGCTGATGATGGAGGAGAGTACAATTGAGGCGTGCTTTGAATCGGTTGGGAGAAATAGTGAGGGTGTTTTTTTGCAAAATGAATAAAAGGTGAATAGGAGGAACAAGAATGGCCAGTAAGTTCAAGATAACAGTAATTAGGAAGATTGACACGAAGGAAATATATGGGAAAAGAATGCCTGAGATTAAAGAAGATTTCCCTACCACATGTACGTTATGGGAGGAAGGCAAGGAGTTTATCGTGGAAGAGGATGGCAAGATGCCTGCTGAGTTCTGCACATGGGCTTGGCGAGATATATATAAGGACCTCTCGGTACTGCGTTTTGGAGGGCATTTTCCTTGGATTACTAAGCCTGGCATAGCTTATACTTGCTGTACTGACGGACTGAGACCTGTAGTATTCAAAATAGAGAGAATTCAGTAGGATGCCTTAAAAACGATTTTTTCGGTTATGGTTCATTGTACAGGGCTTGGCTGCGGATCTGAATAAATGGCTAAATCACAATCGTGTTGATTTTCTAAGCTTGTAGTTACGTTTTTACCCTTTTTGGGGACTGCGCTGCCGCATCGAAAAATGCCTGATCAGTTCCTTTTTTGCATTGCTCTGCATGGCCATCTCAGACACCAAGGGATTCCTCTCATATTTATTTCTTGAAGTTACTCTGCTCTTAGAGTTGCTTTTGACCAGAAATGAAGTCTAGACCTACCCCTTAGACCAACTGACTGTGCTGGTGATTAATGGGCATGGATTTCTGTATACTGTAAACATCCTGGGGAGTTTTTGAGTGCTGTCAACTGGTTTGGCAATTAGTGACTATCGTGATATACACTCTAGTGCTTCGATTCGAAAATACAGTCGCGTATTCTAGCCAAAGAAAGCGGGACAGAAGATTGTCGAGCGGTGAGTCGTGAGTGAAAGAATGGTTCATCGAATCTTCGGCTCGAACGACTCAGTTTGAGGAAAAACTTTGTTTTTCAGCAAGGGTGCATCTTGGCAAGGTTTTGTTACTTCCTTGTCGCGGACGAATCTGCTTCGTA
>Ga0180432_10008502_pt1 | contig 12751 bp, 14 predicted proteins | sample SS_ome_10_FD_132414 | JGI IMG/M metagenome (GOLD analysis project Ga0180432, IMG submission 132414) | Hypersaline lake sediment archaeal communities from the Salton Sea, California, USA - SS_1_MS_2 metaG | ecosystem: Environmental > Aquatic > Non-marine Saline and Alkaline > Hypersaline >...
CCGGAGGGCGGTCACCGGGGCGCATGCACCCACGCTCCTGCGGAAGATCTCGGGGACGGGCTGGCCCGGGGACGGGGTTCAACGCAACGGCGCCGAACAAGCGGGGAGATTCTACCATGGGCACGCGTCCCGTGCAAGCGTGGTCTGTCAGAAAAAACGTACACATCCCTCCGACGACCCCTGCGCCGCGCCCCCCCGGGGTCACGCCTCGACGTCGAGCAGGTGCCCGGGGCGGCGCGGCCTGGGCTTGCGGGCCCCTTCGGAAGGCGGGCGGGCAGGCGCCGGGGCCTGCGGCTGGGCCGCTGCCTTCTCGTCCTCTCGCTCCTGGGCGAGCTCGTGCTCGAACGACTGTCCCTTGCCCTTACGTTCGCGGCTGCCCCGGTCCACCGGCGGCGGCCGCAGCCCTGGGACGACGGGCTTGGGTGCCAACGGGCTGTCCATCGGTTCGACCTCCCAGCGTAGCGTGGAGCCGGCCCCGTGGTTCGCCGCATGGCGTCCGGCCCGCGCGGGGGTGTCACGAGACCCCCTCGCCCCCTGCGGTTGGGCGTCGTGCCATGGCTTCGGCGATATGGCTTCGGAGGCGGAAAAGCGCCCTGGTGTGGATCTGCGAGACTCGCGACTTGGTGACGGAGAGCACTTCGGCGATCTCCTTGAGCATCAGATCGTGCTGGTAGTAGAGGGTGATCACGCGCCGGTCGGCCTCGGGCAGTGCGGCGATGGCCCGCATGAGGAGCTCGCAGCGCTCCTTGGCGAGCACGGCGCCCAGTGGCGAGGAGACGGTGCGGTCGGCCGCGCCCTCCAGGATCTTCTGCTCGCGGCCCCCTGGGGCGCTGCGCACGAACCCCTCGAGCGAGAGCAGCGACCGCAGCCCCACGGCCGACAGGGTGCGCTCGACCTCCTCGGGCTTCAACCCCGTCTCCTGGCCGATCTCCTCGACCGACGGCGCCGCGCCGTCGTCGCGCTGGAGCGCCACGCAGGCCCGGTCGATGGCGCTCGCGCGACGGCGCACCGACCGAGGCACGATGTCCTGCGCCCGCAGCTCGTCGAACATGGCTCCACGGATCCGCGGCACCGCGAACGTGGCGAACTCCACCCCGCGCTCAGGGTCGAAGTCGTCCACCGCGCGCATCAGCGCCACCACCCCCACGCTCGCCATGTCCTCCTGCCCGAGCCCTGCGGGCAGCGTGACGGGCAACCGGCCCAGGATGTAGCGCACCAGCGGCAGGTGCGCGAGCACGAGCTCGTCCCGCGCCGTCCGCTCCCCCCCATACTTGAGCCGCCGCCACAGGCGGGTCATCCGCTCATCCACGGGGTATCCTCAGCACGATGGATGCACCTCCTCCTCGCCGGGGCGCCCGCCCCTGGGCTCACGCGGCGCGCTGGCCTCGGGCGGCCGGGGGCTGGCCCTCGACGGACTCGTCGCCGCTCTCGCCCTCGGGTTGTGCCGGCGGCTGGAGCGCCGCGAGCAGGGCCTGCGCCGGGAGCCGGCCGACGTAGGCCGTGGCCACGGCGGCCGCCAGGCCCCGCAGCACGGCCGCGTGGCTGTCGGCCCCTGCCAGGATGCCGACGAGCGCGACGAGGAAGAACACGAGCACGGCGCCTTCGAGCGCCAGCTCCTTGGCTTTGAGTCGTGTGGCCATGGGCCTCCTACTCCGCAGCAGTTACCAGGCTGTCGGCCTGGCGCCTCGACAGCTCTTGCATGCATTCGGCCAGCGAGCGACGTGCGGCGACGCGGGCGGGGTGCCGCAGGCGCGAGGCGATGGCGCGCACGCCGCGCGCGGCCGCGCACCCAGGGTAGGCCGACACGAAGGGCCTCTGCTCCCGCGCCGACTGCCGCACCGCGGGGTCGTCGAGCACGAATCCCAGATCGCGCACGCGGATGCCCAGGAACCGCTGCGCCACCCGCGCGATGCGGGCCGCGGCCGCGGCCGCCTCGCGGCGAGCGGCCGCGCGGTTCACCACCAGGTGCACCACGGCCTCGGGGTTGTGGCGCGCGAGCACCTTGATGAGGGCGTAGGCGTCGGTGACCGCGGCGGGCTCGGGCACGGTGACGACCACCACCTCGGGCGTGGCGGCGAGCACGTTGAGCACGTTGGGCGCGATGCCCGCGGCGGTGTCGATGAGCACCAGGTCGGTCTGCTCGTCGAGCTCGGCGAAGCCCCCCCACAGCCGCTCCTGCTGCCACGGGGTGAGGTTCGCCAGCCCCTCGATGCCCGAGCCGGCGGGCACGATGCGCACGCCCTCAGGCCCCCGGACCGCGATCTCGGCCACCGAGCAGGTGCCCTCGAGCACGTGCTGGAGCGTGTGGGTGGGCAGCAGGCCGAGCAGGATGTCCACGTTGGCCAGCCCGAGGTCGACGTCGATGAGCGCCACCCGCTGCCGCGTGCGCTGGAGCGCGATGGCGAGGTTGGCGGCCAGGGTGGTCTTGCCCACGCCGCCCTTGCCGCTGGTGACGGCGATGGCGCGGGTGCGCAGGGGCCCGCGGCGGGCCTCGCGCTCGAGCACCCGTTGTCTAAGCGCCTTGGCCTGTTGGTTCATTCCTGCCGTGTCCCAGCACAAGGTCGGCGAGCCGGGTCGGGCTCGCGAGCTCCAGGCCGTCGGCCACGTCCTGGCCGGAGCTCAGGTAGGAGACGGGCACGTCGGCCGCCTCGGCGGCGGCGAGCAGCACCCCACAGCGGCGCTGCTCGTCGAGCCTGGAGAAGGCCAGGCGGTCGAAGCCCACGCAGCGATAGGCATCGATGGCGGCCAGCGCCACGGGCAGGTCGCTCGCGGCGCTCAGCAGCAGGTGGCGCTCCACGGCGGCGAAGGCCCCGAGATAGCGGCCGAGCTGTTCGAGCCGCTCGGCGTCGTGGTGGGGCAGGCCGGGGGTGTCGACGAACAGCCAGTGGGCCGACCGGGCCGCCTCGACCGCGGCGGGCACCGCGTCGGGCTCGGCCACGAACTGGCAGGGCGCGCCGAGGATCTCGGCGTAGGCCCCGAGCTGCTCCGCCGCGCCCACCCGCAGGAAGTCCACGCTCGCCAGCGCCACCCGCTCGCCGCGCTGGAGCATGCAGCGCCCGGCCAGCTTGGCCACCATCGTGGTCTTGCCTGCTCCTGGCGGGCCGAGGAGCGCCACCACCGTGGGGCCGCGGTCGCCGCCGCCGGGGGCCCGCTCGTCGCCGGCGCGGAATCGCTGCTCGAGCGCCTGGCGCATCCGGTCGGCCGGCCGTCGGTGGCGGCCATGGCCTGGCGCCGGCGTGCGGCACTGCTCGACGAGCGCGGCCGCGGCCGCCTGCTCGAGGCCCTGCTCGAGCAGGCGCGCGTGGAGCTCGGCGAGGGGCGCGGGCAGGTCGCCCGCGGGGGCGGCCGCGTGGGTGCGCAGCGCGAGCTTGATCTCCTCGATGTCCTTCTCGATGCCCCGGAGATCGAGCAGCTCCCGCTGCCAGCGCCCCGGGGTGGGCCGGCGGGGGCTGGGGGCGGGGGGCGGGCCGTCGTCGTCGATGCCCACCACCACCTCGACCACCGGCTTGCGCAGGAAGCCCAGCGGCCCCGCGGGCCGGATCTTGCGGGTGTCGATGACGAGCGCCGAGTCGCCGAGCGCGGCCTTGACCTTGGCCAGCGCTTCCTCGATGGTGGGGGCTCGGAACGTCTTGACGATCATCGATCAGTCCTCGGTCGCCGCGACGGCGGCGGGGCTCGCCGGCATGTCGATGGACGCGAGCGGCTCGACGTCGATGGTGGGCAGCACCTCGTTGTAGGCGATGGTGGACAGGCCGCGGAGGGTAGGCGCGAGCAGTGCGCCGAGGTGTCGGCGGAGCGCGGACGAGGTGAGGACGACGGGCACGAGGCCGCGGCCGTAGGCCTCGGTGGCGGCCTTGCCGATGCGCTCGATGAGGCTACGCGTGGTGTCGGGGTCGAGCGGGGTGGCCGGGGTGCCGTCGGCCTGGGCTCCCGCGCTCTGGAGGAGGCGCTGCTCGAGCTCGCTGTCGAGGTAGATGGCGTGGAGCTTGCCGTCGGGGCCGAGGTGCTGCGAGCAGATGGCTCGCGCGAGGCTCTGGCGCGCGAACTCGGTGAGGACGCCGGGGTCCTTGACCTGGGTGGCGCGGTCGGAGAGTGCCTCGAGGATGGTGGGGAGGTCGAGGATGGGCACTCGCTCGCGGAGGAGGTTCTGGAGCACGGCCTGCACCGTGCCGACGGGCAGGAGCGCGGGGACGAGCTCCTTGACGACGGTGGGGGCTCGCTCCTTGAGGCCATCGAGCAGGCCCTGCACGTCCTCGCGGCCGAGGATCTCGTGAGCGTGGGTCTTGATGATCTCGGAGAGGTGGGTGATGAGCACGGCCGCCGGCTCGATGACGGTGTAGCCGGCCATCTCGGCCTCGGAGCGCCGCTCGGGCGGCAGCCAGCGGGCCGGGAGGCCGAAGGCGGGCTCGGTGGTGGGCTCGCCGTCGATGGGGCCGGCGCCGGTGCCGGAGTCCATCGCCAGCAGTTGGCCCAGCCGGAGCTGCGCCCTGCCGACCTCCTGGCCGCGGATCTTGATCACGTAGGTCTCCGGGTCGAGCTGGATGTTGTCGGTGATGCGCACCGGGGGCACCACGAAGCCCAGGCTGGTGGCCATCTTGCGGCGCACCCCTCCGATCTGGTCGAGCAGCCCGCCCCCGGCGCTCGGGTCCACCAGCTCGACCAGCCGGTAGCCCACCTCGATGGCCAGGCGGTCGACCACCAGGAGGTCCTCGAGCCGTTCCTCGCCGGGCTCCTGCTCCTCCTGCTCTTCCTCGGCGGGCTGGGCCACGAGGCCCGCGTGGCGGCGCATCACGAGGTAGAGGGTGCCGAAGAGCGCCGACATGACCGCGAAGGGCACCGTGGGCAGGCCCGGCACGAGCGCGAAGAGCGCGAGCAGCCCCGCCGCGATGCCGATGGGGCGGGGGTGCGCGGTCATCTGGCTCGTGACGTCGCGGCTGAGGTTGGTCTTCGACGAGGCCTTGGTGATGAGCACCCCGGCCGCGGTGGCGATGATGAGCGAGGGGATCTGCGAGACCAGCCCGTCGCCGACCGTGAGGATCGAGTACTTCCGCATCGCCTCGCCGATGGGCATGTCGTTCATCAGCCCGATCACCAGCCCGCCGAAGATGTTCACCAGCGTGATCACGATGCCCGCGATGGCGTCGCCGCGAACGAACTTGCTGGCGCCGTCCATGGCGCCGTGGAACTCGGCTTCGCGGCTGATCTTCTCGCGGCGCGCCCGGGCCTCGAGCTCCGTGACGAGGCCCGCGTTGAGGTCGGCGTCGATCGCCATCTGCTTGCCGGGCATGGCGTCGAGGGTGAATCGCGCGGCCACCTCGGAGATCCGCCCCGCGCCCTTCGTGATGACCACGAACTGGATGACCACGAGGATGAGGAACACCACCAGCCCCACCACGATGTTGCCGCCGACCACGAAGTTGCCGAACGACAGGATGACGTTGCCGGCGTAGGCCTTGAGCAGGATGAGGCGGGTGGAGGCCACGTTGAGCGACAGGCGCAGCAGCGTGGTGAACAGCAGGATGGAGGGGAAGGTGGAGAAGTCGAGCGGCTCGCCGCAACTGAGCACCACCATGAGGATGATGAGGGACAGCGAGATGTTGATGGTGAGCAGGATGTCGAGCAGCGGCGTGGGCAGCGGGATGACCAGCACGGCGAGCACGGCCACCACGCCGATGGCGAGCGCCGTGTCGCTGTGCTCGATCATCTTCAGCCACACCGTCGAGCCCGTCGCCTGGTCTCGGGCAGCAGGGGCTGCCATCCGCTATCCTCCATGGGGGCCTGTGCGGCGGCCCGGTTGGCTCCTGTCATCCTCCGGCGTCACACGCCCACCGCCCCCGGCGCGCCCGCGGGCTCCCCGCCCAGCGGCACGTAGCGAGTCGGCTGGCGGCGGCGGAGCTGGTAGACGTAGGACAACACCCGCGCCACGGCCTGGTAGAGGGCGTAGGGCACCTCGTGGCCCAGCTCCACCGTGCGGTAGAGCGTTCGGGCCAGCACGGGGTCCTCGACGAGAGGGATGGCGTGCTGGTGCGCGATCTCCTTGATCTTCTCGGCCAGCCGGTCGCGGCCCTTGGCCACCACGCTGGGCGCCTCCATGGCGCCAGGGTCGTAGCGCAGGGCCACCGCGAAGTGGGTGGGGTTGGTCACCACCACGTCGGCGTTGGGCAGCTCCTGCATCATCCGCCGCCGCGCCACCTCGCGCTGCACCTGGCGGATGCGCGATTTCACCAGCGGGTCGCCCTCCATCCGCTTGAGCTCCTCCCGCATCTCCTGGTGGGTCATCCGCAGCTTGCGCTCGTGCTCCCAGCGCTGGTAGCCGTAGTCGGCCATCGCCACCGCCACCAGCACCACGCACGCCTGGAGGCTCACCAGCGCCACCGTGCGGCAGATGTAGCCAAACAACTGCCCCGCCGGGGCGTGCACGAGCGGGAAGAACTCCTCGAAGCGGTTGCGAATGGCCAGGTAGAACACGCCGACGATGATGGCGAGCTTGAGGAGCGCGAACAGGGTCTTCATCACCGAGCGCATCGACAGCAGCCGCTGGAGGCCTCGCACGGGATCCAGGTTCGTCAGCTTCGGCTTCACCGCCTCGGGCGCGAGCACCAGGCCCACCTGGCCGTAGGCGGCGAACAGGCCCACCACCACCAGCCCGCAGCCCAGCGGCACCAGGCCGCTCAGGCCACGGCCCGCCACCCGCACGAGCAGCTCGGGCGCGCTCGACACCGTCACCGCCTCGCCCATCGCGTCGCCGAGCGCGTAGCGCATCGCCCCGGTGATGCCGCTGCACGCCATCGGGGCCGTGAGGTAGAGCAGCACCAGGCCGCCCAGCAGCACGGCCACGCTGTTGACCTCGGTGCTGCGGGCCACCTCGCCCCGCTCGCGGGCCTCCTGGCGCCGCCGCGGCGTCGCTTCCTGGGTCCGCTCTTCGTTCGATTCCTCGGGCACGGCTTACAGGCCTCGCAACAGCGGCACCAGGCCGCGTGCCATGGCCACGAACTGCTTTTCGGCGGCGTGGGCGATGAAGGGCAGCGCCACGCCCAGCGCCAGCAGCCCGAGGCCGATCTTCAGCGGGAAGCTCAGCATCAACGCGTTGATCTGCGGCACCAGCCGCGCCATCACGCCCAGCGCCACCGTGGTCAGCAGCGTCACGCACAGCACCGGCGCCGCCAGCGCCACCCCGCTCTCGTACATCCGCACGAACCCATCGAACAGGCGGCCCAGCGTCAGCCCCCCCAGCTCCACCCCGCCCACCGGCACCCGCTCGAAGCTCCGACCCAGCGCCATCAGCAGCCAGTGGTGGCCGTCCACCGCCAGGAACAGCAGCAGGCCCAGCACCGTGGCCAGCCGCGCCACCACCGCCATCTCCACGTTCGTGGTGGGATCGGCCACGCGGGACATCATGAACCCCATCTGCTCGCTGAGCAGCTCGCCCGCCACCTGCACCCCCGTGTAGGCCAGCAGCGCGAAGAAGCCGAGCACCAGGCCCACCACCGTCTCCTTGGCCACCGCGATGCCGAAGCCCAGCCACGTGGCCGGCAGCGCCGCCTCGCCCTGGCTCGCCACCGCCAGCGGCAGCAGGCACCCGGCCACCACCGCGCACAGCAGCGCCTTCACCAGCCGCGGCAGCACCGGGCTGGAGAAGACCGGCGCCGCGAGAAAAATGCCCGTGGTGCGGCACAGCACCATGACGAACAGCTCGAAGTGGGTCACCAGGCCGAGCACCGCCGCCACTACGCCACCCCCTGCCGCGGCACCACGGCCACGCGGGTCGCCGCGCCCTGGCTGCGGATCATCAGCAGGCCCCACACGTCGAGGCCCGCGTCGCGGAAGGTGGCCGCAGGGGCACCGGGCCTCGCCGGCCCCCTCGCCACGTCGCCGCGCGGGCGCCGGGCGCCGCGGGGCTGCCTGGGGTGCGTGGCTCGCTCGACGGGGCGTTCATGCATGGCGTCAACTCCCAGCGAATCGCGCCAACTGGAGGAACAACTGCGCCGTGTAGCTCGTCAGCACGCGGATCATCCACGGCATCACGAGCAGGAACACGAGCATGACCCCGAGCACCTTGGGGATGAACGACAGGGTCTGCTCCTGGACGCTCGTGATCGCCTGGATCACGCCGATGACCAGCCCCACCACCAGGCCGGCGCCCAGCAGCGGCGCGGCCACCATCAGGCAGGTCGTGAGCGCGTCGCGGCCCAGGGCCGCCACGAGATCCACCGTCATCGCATCACCTCCTGAGCCACCGGGCCACGACGAGCATCCGCAGCCACGCCGCCCGCTTGCAGCGGCTCCACCAGCCCCGCGGCTCCCGCCGCACGGCCAGCTCCTTGTGCGCCGTCTCCCGTTGGCTCTCGGGGGCCTCGAAGGCCAGCGGCGGCACTTCCCGCGGCGCGGCGCCGCCTCGTGATGTCTCCCGCGTCGTCGGCCCTCGTTCCAGCCCGGTTGCGGTGCTCATTGGCTCCCCCGGCCCTCCATCCACTACGAGAAGCTGACCGTCAACGACCTCAGCACCAGGTGCCACCCGTCCACCAGCACGAAGAGCAGGATCTTGAACGGCACCGAGATGATGACGGGCGGCAGCATGAACATGCCCATGGACGTGAGCACGCTCGAGACGACCATGTCGATGACCAGGAACGGCAGGAAGATCACGAAGCCCATCTGGAAGGCGGTCTTCAGCTCGCTGGTCACGAAGGCGGGGATGAGCACGTGGGTGGCCACGTCGTCGGGCCCCTTCGGCCGCTGCCCCGCCGACATGTGCACGAAGAGCGCCAGGTCCTTCTCCCGGGTGTGCTTGAGCATGAAGCCCCGCACGGCGCCCGTCGCGTTCTCCAGCGCCTCGGTCTGGGTGATCTCGCCCGCCCGATACGGCGCCCACGCCTGCTCCGACACCGTGCCGATCACCGGCGCCATGGTGAACAGGGTGAGGAAGAGCGCCAGGCCGATGAGCACCTGGTTCGGCGGCATCGTCTGCAGCGACAGCGCCCGTCGCACGAACGACAGCACGATGATGATCCGCGTGAACGACGTCATCGTGAGCAGCAGCGCCGGCAGCAGCGACAGCAAGGTGAAGAACAACAGGATCTGGAGGGTGCCCGTGAGCTCCTTCGGGTCGTCGGTGCCCTCCACCCCGAGGCTCAGCTTCAGCGGGATGGGCATGCCCGCGCCCGCCGCCGACGCCGGCCGCCACCCGCCGACCACCACGGCGACCACCACGGCCACCGCCAGCCACCTGGCGACGCGCCGCCCCCTCCCCCCAATCCGCCATCCGCGATCCGCATTCCGCAATCCCATGGGCCTCATCCTGCGATGGCCTGGTCGGCCGCGGCCTGCTCGGCTGCCGCGCGCTTGCCGTTGCCAGGACGCGCTCGGTGGAAGAGGTCGAAGAACTCGCTGCGCCGCGGCAGCGCCGCCACCTGCTCGAGCACCTCGGGGTCGCGGATCTCCGACAGCAGGCTCAGCCGCTCACCCCCGGCGCCCACCACCAGCAGGCGGTCGGCCACGCGGATCAGATAGAGGAACCGCTTGCCGCCCAGCGGCGTCACCTCCACCAGCTCGCTGACCTTGCGGCTCGTGGTCGGGGCCTTGGTGGCCCCCAGGTAGCGTCGCAGCACCAGCGCCGTGACGAAGATCAGCCCCACCACCAGCACCAGCGACCCCACCACCCGGCCTGCCACCGACAGCAGCCCTGGCGTCTCGGGCATGCCCGGCTGGCTGTAGGGCAGGTACTCGCCCTCCCCCTCCGACGACGCGGGCCGCTCGGCCGCCTGACGGCCCTGCGGAGCGGCCGGGGCAGGGGCGGCCGTGCTCGGCGCCGCAGGGCTCGCGGCCACCGCCACCGCGGCCACCGCCAGCACCGCCGCCAGCATCATCGGCTTCGTCGTCATGGCAGGGAGCCCTCGGAAAACTTTTCCCAGTCATACCGCAATGGCGAGGATCGGGAGTGCAAACGCCATGCCACGGCGAGACGGCGATTGTGGCGGGCGCCGTGCCGCGGCCTAACCTTCGGGACCGCCGCTGTCTAGGGCAAAAGCTTCCCGGCGCAGGGCAGTTGCTTCCGCGCGGGCGGCTGCGGGGCGCGGAGCGCGTTTCGCTACGCACCGGCGCGATTTCCACCCCGCGGCCGCCCGACGCGTCCCCGGCCTCCCTGCCGGGGGGAGATCGGCGGAAAAGACACCAGGAGTCTTTTGTGCGAAGCACCTTCCAGGCCGTCCCGGCAAAAGACTCCTGGTGTCTTTTCCGCCGTGTCTTGTCCGCGGCCGGTGGCTGCCGGAGGCGAACCTGGGACGCGTCAGCCCTGCCGCCGGTTGACTCCCAGCCGCCCGAGGCGTATGCTCGGGGCCGCGGCGGGTGTGGCTGGATCCGCCGCAAGGGGCAGCACTTGGGCCAGTCGCGAGGGGCCATCGGCGTGCGGCACGTGGCGATCCCCACCCCCAGCGGCCTGTCGCCCCACGACGGCCTCGTGCGCAAGTGGGCGGTGGCCGCGCGGCTGCCGTTCCTGACGGCGAGCGTGCTGCCTGCGGTGGCGGGCACGGCGGGGGCGTGGCGCGCCGAGGGCGCCCTGCGGGCGGGCCTGGCGGCGCTCGCCATCGTGGGGGTGGCCCTGATCCAAGCGGGGGCGAATCTGGCAAACGACTACTTCGACCACCGCAGCGGCGCCGACGCGGCCAACCGGGCCGTCACCCCTTTCTCGGGCGGCAGCCGCGTGATCCAGGAGGGCATCCTCTCGCCCCGCGCCGTCGTCGCCGCCGCCGCCCTGTGCCTGGCCGCGGGCGCGGCCTGCGGCATCGTGCTGTGGCGCCTCACACCAGGCCACACGCTGCTGGCCATCGGGCTGGCGGGCATGGCGATCGCGTGGTTCTACACGGCGCCGCCCGTGCGGCTGGCGCATCGCGGGCTGGGCGAGCTGGGCATCTTCGTCGCCTTCGGGCTCCTGCCCGTGCTCGGGGTCGAGTGGGTGCAGCGGGGCAGGCTCACCGCCGAGGTCGGCTGGCTCGGGGTGCCCGCGGGGCTGCTGGTGGCGGCGATCCTGCTCGTCAACGAGTTCCCCGACGCCGCGGCCGACGCGGCAGCGGGCAAGCGCCACCTGGTGGTGCGGCTGGGCCGGGCTCGCGCGGTGGTGCTCTACGAGCTGCTGGTCGTGGGCGCCTACGCGTCGGTCGCGGCGGCGGTCGTGCTCGGCTGGCTGCCGCTGCTGGCCTGTGTGGTGGGGCTGGTGGCGCCGCTGTCGTGGCGCGCCGTGCGGGTGCTGCGGGCCCACCACCGCGAGGTGGCCGCCATGGTCCCAGCCCAGGCCGCCACGATCGCACAGCAGGCCCTCTTCCTGGTCCTGCTCACCGGCGCCTGCCTGGCCGACATGGGGCTGCGGGCCTGGTGACAGAGAGAGAAAAAGGACCCCAGGGGTCTTTTTCCGTCCTGGAGCGTGCCGTGGCGCGAAAGCCGACGAAGCCCGAGGGGCCGACCGACGCGGGCCGCCGCGCGCGGCGCGTGGTGGTGGGCCTCGTGCTGGCCTTCGCGGCGCTGCTCCGCGTGGTGCCGATGGGGGTGGCGAACCCGCGGTTCTATCATCTCGATGAGTGGAACTTCGCGCTCTCCGCCGAGCGGATGATCGTCGAGGCCGACCCCGACCCCCAGCGCTACATCCACCCCGCGCTCTTCCGCTACGCCATCGTGGTGGCCTACCCCCTCACCCACGCCGCGCTCACCGCGCTGGGCGCCACGGCGGCGCAAGCCTGGCTGCCCTACATCGCCGGGCGAGCCGTGAGCGCCGCCATGGGCGTGCTGGCGGTGTGGCTGGTCTACAGGCTGGCGCGGCGGCTCATGCCGTGGCGTGGAGCCCTGCTCGCCGCGCTGATCCTGGCCGCGATGCCGCTCCACGCCAAGTACTCCCACATCGCCAAGCCCGAGGCCACGATGGCCATGTGGGTGGCGCTCACCACCCTGCTCGCCTGCCGGCTCGCCGAGGAGCCCACCACGCGGCTCTACGTGCTCGCAGGCCTGTGCTCGGGCTGCGCCGTCGCCTCGAAGTACAACGGCGTGGTGGCCTGCGTGGCGATCTTCGTGGCACACATGGCCGCCACCGGCGGCCCCCGCTGGCCCCGCCGGCTCGTGGCGTGGCGGCTGTGGCTCGCGGCGGCGTGCAGCGTGGCCGCCTTCGCCGCCACGTCGCCCTACACGCTCATCCGCGCCCGAGCCATGCTCGCCAGCGTCGGCAGGGGCTACCACAACCTCGTGGTGGCCACGCGCACCAACGTGGAGGTCGCGCCCCTGCGGCCGGCGCTGGTCGACTTCGGGCTCCTGGCGCTCACGTGGGTCGGCGCGGTGCCGCTGGCGCTCGCCGTGGCGGCGGGGTGGCTGTGGTGGCGGTCGCAGCGGCGCGCGCTCCTGGTCGTCGGGTCGGTGGTCGTGGCCACCCTGGCGCTCATCTCCACGTGGGCCGTGCGCTACCCCATGTACCTCATGCCGCTGACGCCCGCGGTGGCCGTGCTGGCCGCGGCGCCCGTGGCGGCGGTGTGGCGGCGGCGCCGGGCGCTGGGCGCGGCGCTCGCCGTGGCCTGCCTCGGCCCCTCGCTGCTGCTCACGGCGCGCGAGCTCGCGCGACTGCGCCGACCCGACACCCGACAGCTCGCCCAGCAGTGGCTCATCCAGCACCCCCCCACACGACACGGCATCATCCTGCGCGACTACGACAGCCTGTGGGACACCGCGCGGGACTCCCTGATCGTGAAGAACCCGGGCTTCGACTTCTACGCCAAGG
>Ga0180432_10008503_pt1 | contig 12751 bp, 17 predicted proteins | sample SS_ome_10_FD_132414 | JGI IMG/M metagenome (GOLD analysis project Ga0180432, IMG submission 132414) | Hypersaline lake sediment archaeal communities from the Salton Sea, California, USA - SS_1_MS_2 metaG | ecosystem: Environmental > Aquatic > Non-marine Saline and Alkaline > Hypersaline >...
TGGCCCCTCTCTGTTACGAGCGCGTGGCACGCTCAAACACCACGGCAGTATAACAAAACTGCCGTAAGATGTGCGAACTAGGCAGCACCTCCCTTGCTGTCATTGTTCAGGCGGTCGATCTTGCGTTCGATGCGCTTGAACTCAGTCAGCAGGGGAGCGAAGACCTCCAGGAATTCTGCGAAGGTGACGTAACGCTCAATGGCGTTCGCGATGTCAGACCTCGCGCGATGTAGTACAGACTGCGCGTAGAGCGGTGTGTTTTTGACCTCTTCGGCAGTTCTGTACCGGTGCTCATCATTGGGTTCGACCGAGATTGAGTCGATAGGAATGTACTTTTGCACTGGGTTAGCGACCTCAGTGCCCAATTCGATATCGATCTCAACCACGACCACATGTCGGAGCCAGTACTGAGCCTGCTCCCTCCAGTGCTTCTGAGCGGCCTCTCGGACGCTCTGTGTCACCAGAGGCTTCAGGCATCCGTGTCGCATCTCACGGACCACCTCGTCCACGGTGGGCCTCTTCTTGGCGTACTCAGGGTGTGAGCTGAGCCACTTCACGAAGAGTTGTTTGTGTTCTCGTGGTGCTCTGAGCTCATCCCTAATGCGCAGCTCTTTGCGCGTGCGGCGTTTCTTGGCCATATAGTGCTCCTTTCCTGGCGTTGCTGTCCAGGCCACTCCTCGCCTAGTCATTGCGTAACTGTCCCTGCCGATCCTGCCAAGCCGATCCGTTGCCTTCCCGTGCCTGTCGCTCCGATGCGCGCCAAGCCAGTGCCACCCCTTCCGTTGCTGCCATTCCAGTGGCCGCCCAGCCGATCCAATCCAGGAGGGTCCGTGCCTTTCCCGTCCGGTGCTGCCGTTCCGGTTCATGGCGATCCATTGCGTTCCGGTGCGGGGGTTGCCAATGCCCTGCACGCCTATGGCTTCCAAGCCGAGCCCAGCCAATGCTGCCGTTCCTGTGCGGGTCCTTGCTCTCCTGGCGCGTGCTAGCCCTTTCACTCCAATCCGTTGCTGCCGAGCCCATCCATTGCGTTCCTGTTGGAGGCGCTGCGTGGCGAGCCGTTCCGGGCGTTCCCGTGCATGCCGATTCCGTCCATTCCATTGCTGTCCCATGCGCGGCATGGCGTTGCGTTGCTGCCGTTCTGGTCCAGGCCCCTCCTGTGCGAGCCTCTGCTCTGCGTTCCGTCCCTCTGCTGCCGCTGCGATGCTTGCCATTCCTATGCCACCCACTCCCGTGTCAGATGGCTTCGACGTAAAACCCTCCGTAATCGCCGATCTTTTTCTCAGCGCGGCGCTCACAGAGACCAATATACACCCCCGCGTGCATGAACAGGTTCACGATCTGTTCTGGCGAGAGTATTTTGGCGTTGTACTTGATGGTGATGTCGCACGACCATCCATAGAAGGCGCCGCGGTGACGATACGCGGGGACCTTTTTCTGCTGGCCCTCGCTGACGACGCCAATATCCCGTTTGATTTGCTTGAACTTGATGGGAGTAAGGCCATCAGGCCCACTGGGGATAAAGAACGCGCGGCTAATCAACCCGATGTCGCTGGTGCTGGTAATGCCGGTTTGGCGGATGGCAGATACAGCACATTTCTTGACACCTGTTGTCGGGATGCCATACGTCGCCTTCGGGTGGGGCGGTGCATACTTGGTGTCTGAGGTAACGTAGAATGACCCCAGGAACTGCTCGTCGTACGATCGCTTGTTCCTCTTGATAGTTTTCCCAGCTCCACCTTCTGGCCCATATCGCTCGGCTAGCTCTTCGACGACGGCCGCCTTGTTATTCACAAGCAGGGCGGAGTCGCCGACCAGTCTGAGTTTCATGACACCCATTTCGAGGGGAGGGATAAACAACGTCTTCTGGGCTTTGCCGTTCGCGCTGCCAGCGCCACCAGCGGCCGGTTTCTTGGCGGGGGCTTTCTTGCGGGGCGTGGCCTTCGTGCGTGCTGGTCTCTTTTTTCGTGCTACCATAACTGCTCTCCTTTCGGGGTCCGTTACAGAGACAGGCAGGGCCTGTCGGATGGTTAGGCGCACAAAAATAGGGGGCCGCGCGATGCCGAGCGCGACCCCCTTGCGGAGATGAACGGGTACTACGCCTCAACCAGTCCGGCGCCTTCTCGCTCGAGCTGCTGGCTGATGATGCTGAGTTCCTCTTGCAGCTGCAACAGCGGCTGTTGAAACCGCTTGAGCTCCTGGTGGCGGGTCTCGCGGAGGCCTTCAATCACGTCCTCCACGATCCATTCAAGTTCTTCTAGGTACATGGTCGTTCTCCTTATGTTCTCTCTCCCCCTCGGAGGAGGGCCTTCCGCCTCGCGGAAGCGGGGCGGAAGGCTCGAGGGAGAGCGGAGTCGCATTGCTCACTGATCAGTCACCTCGCTTTCTAGCCAGTCGTGGGCGTCGTTCTCCAGGCCCCTGAAGCATCGGGGGCATATCTGGGATATCAGGAACTGGCGGTCGTATTCATTCATGTCGGGCATGGCATTCTGGATGTGCTCGCCATCTTGCCAGCGCTTGAATTGGTCCGCGCGAATCTCTACCTGATATTGGGCGCCACACAGGACGCATTGGTCAATCACGATCATGGTTGTTCTCCTTTTGTATTCTCTTCCGCCAGTTTGCGGGTGAGATGGTCGCGGTAAAGAAACAGTCTCTCGAATACGGTGGGCTCCAGGGCTATTTCTACGTCCCCTGGGGCCTGAGCCCTCAAATCCAGCCAGATATGAAACCCGTCAAACGACGCATACACCCCATCACCGAGGTACTCGTGGTATTGTCTGTCTCTAAAGCTCATGGGCGCGTTTCTCCTGGTGTCTGGTGTATTGATGCTACCATCAGCGGTCAACAGATAAAAAAACCGGCCAACGCACCACGCGCTGACCGGTGAAAGACTTTACCCCACACCCTAGAGGTACGAGGCATCAGGGTCGCCGGTACCCTCTTGGTGGCGCATTCTTGCGACCCTATCCTCTACCCTGTCAGGTAGGGGCTGGTTGCCGGGGCCGAATAGCCCGGTGTGCGCTGACCTGTCCCGCAGCTCGGCGTTTTCGCGCCGAACTTGCGAAAGGGCGCCCTCGAGGACCTCGACGCGAGCCCGGGCCGCATGGAGGTCAACGCGCAGACTAGCCTCGGCAGACGACTGCTGCCGGGCCGCAACTACCTCGCGTGGCTCGCAGGCCTTGACGAGCCAATACCTAACATGAGCGTGCTCCGGGAGCTCCGTACAGCCCTCCGGCAGCCGTGGCCCGGTGTATTGAGCCACGAGGGCCTCGTTGTCGACGCCCAGCGCAATGGTGCGCCGAGCGTTCTCTTTGTCCTCGGGGAGCTCCAGCTCCCGTCGGACTATGGCCCATAGGTCCTCATGACCGATGGCACACGTGGGCTCTTCCCACGCGCATCTTTCAGCCGCCTCCTCACGGCTGATGGGCCGACATAAGACGTCCGCCCCTTCCGAGAACTGCTGAATCGGGATCATGTTGATCGAGAAGCTGTTGGTGAGATACATGGGATCATCTCCGCAGGTCGTATCCATTACAGCATACACGGCGCGACCCACACCGTGCATGCCCATTGAAAAGCGGCCTGAGCCGCTCCGCGAAGCGGAGGAGCGGCGAAAGGACGCGAGACAATACCCATTCCATCCACCCTCCACTCCCATGGACTCAGCATCCACCTCACTTCACACACCTTCATCTGATGCGTTCAGCCGGATGCTCGTGCCCACATGCCCTCAGAGCTCCTCACAGGCTCTACAACGAGCGCAGCGCTCAATCTGGTGTATCCAGCCTTAATCAGGACCGACACAGCCAGAAAGGGCGTCAGACGGCCCTGAGGGGCGCATAAAAAAAGCCCTGACCTCCGAAGAGGCCAGGGCACGTGTGAAGCTACGCCTCAGTACGGGCGTAGACCACTTCTTCGTCCTCGACGCCCGCCAGTTCGGCGAGCGACCGGGCGTCAGCGGGATCAAGGGCGAACCCGCGTGGACGGGCCAGGACTGGAATGGCGCGAGCACGCTCGAACCAGCCCCGCCAGTCGAACTTCTTGGCCGCCTCCGAGCCGCGCTGGGGCAGCTCAGCATACAGCGACGCGAGCTTCTCGGCGTCGTCAGGCGCCACCTCCGCCGTTGGCAGCTCACCGGCTACCAACTTCGCGACGGTGGCAGGGTCGCCGCTCGTTACGATCGAGGCGTCCGTCTCCACCTCGCCGGGATCGGCAAGGTAGAGCGTGAGTTCGGCGATGGACGGCGTATCGCCCATCGCGCGGATCATGGAGACCACGAACGGCGCTAACCCACTTGGACCGTTGCGGCGCTCGATGCCGCTGAATCCGGAGTAGATGAACTGTGAGGTCCAAGCCCCCTTGAGAGTTGGCTTGAGCTCCAGCGCTGCCGGCGCCACCGCACTGAGTTGCCGTGAACCGCCACGACGGTTACCGATACTGAATGACATGGGTGTACCCTCCGCTACTAAGGTGAAACAGATGCAAGACGAGAACGGCCCCGCCTCGCGAAGCATAGAGGCGGGGACGGGTGAGTCAGCAGTGCTCATCCCCACCACCAGTGCAGGGGTACAGACGCACCGGGGGTGGGGTGGAAATGGTTCACGCTCCCCTCATTTCTACCACTTCTGGGGGTGGCCATCGCAAATAGCCACTGAACATCCAGCAACGTCCAAGAAAAGCAGCATGGGAGCACGCTTCTAACCCTACTACCGAAGGGGCGTCTGACCCCTTTCTGGTGTGTTGGTACGTTAGATGTTCCTCTCGCACATTTTTTGGTGGTTCGGCGTTTGGCGTTCCGAGGCTGGTAGAAGGCCGGAAGTCCGTATGTGGTGGGGCTTTACGGTGCGAGCTGCCTGCGGCGTGGGGTGTGGGTGGTGTGCGTATGAGCGCGCGTGCGCGGTGCAGGTGAGCGGATACGGGCGCTGGGTGCGTGGTGGGGATGTGGGAGTTTAGGGGGTTGTGGTGGGTTACGCTGTGGTGGGGGGTGTGGGTTGGGGAAGTGCGCACCCCGGGTCCAGTATAGGACACGAAACTCACGACTAGCCGGAAACCCACAATTTGTGAGTATTGGATCAGGCAGCGTATACATGGCAGTCAATCAAGCGACTGTGTTTCCATGGCGTCCACTCCCTCACCAACCTGCTGCTCCCGTACGGGCTTTCAGGTTAGAAACACCGAGCTGTTCTTGATAACAGCTCGTGCTCGGTCCCATGCACTTTGGCACCCTTCCACAGATCGGGCTATGCGTTCAAGCGTTTCGCCCCACAAGCAGCGCTGGGCGCTATTACACTCGTGGGCTGGTGAATGTATTTGATGGCGACGGCGACAATCCAGTCGCCTTCCGCGAACAGCACGGATTTGTGTGTTCGTTTGATGGTTGATTCGATCGAGAGGTCTCGCTGGGTGTTGTGGCGCTTCCATGCGGCTTTATTGCGCTTTCGGACCATGACGGGCGTGCCTTTGGGAATCCATTCACAGCGGGGATCTGTGGGCGCAGCGGGCGGCCGGCACGCGCGTTGTGGGCGTCGTCTGGATCCTGAGCCGGACCAATCGGGGGTATAGACGTGTGATGTCATATGAGCCGTGTTGTAACCGATAGGTCTGGGAAATTGCAAACGGGAATTCTGGAACTCAGAACGCGGCTTTCGTGGTATACATGTCCCTCTTTTCGCATTCCTCGGACGGCCCTTCCTCGGACGATCCGCCGACCCTGAGGTTTTCGATCATGGCGCTGATATCGTACCGGAGCCGCTGTATGGTCTCGATACACTCTCGCAACCGGGAAATGACCTCACACGGGAGCTGTCCTGTCGGGGGGTCTCCTCCGGCGCTTGATACTGTGTTGACGGGTGTGGAGACGGGCTTGAGGTCGATGCGGAGTATGGCGGCCCGATCGACCGTCTCTTCGAGTTCGTGTCGGAGCTCCGTGATGGTGTCGTAGACGGTCTGGGAATCTGGGTGGGTTGTGGTCATGACGTTCCTTTTTTCTGTATATCCGACGGCTTGTCTGCATGTTGGCCGTAGCGCAACGCTTGCATAACGTCCTCGTAGTCGAAGCGGATTACCTTCGGGGAGAGAACAACGGCTGGGATGCGTCCAGTTTTCCGCCAGTTCTGAATAGTCCAGTGCGTCACATTGAGCCGTTCTGCCAGCTGCTGGGCCGTGAGTAGGTCTTTCATGCCGCCGTTCCTTTCTCCGTAAAAGCGACGAAGCGGCGGATGGCGGGGAGGAGGTCGTCGGCGGTGAGCTGGATGGCGGAATCGCTCAGCGCGTGGACGAGGTCCGCCATGTGGTTGATGACGACATGGAGCAAGTGTTGCTCCTTCTCATTGAGGGCTGGACCGAGGACCCACCCCCACGCGGGTTGGGTAGCGCGGTAGTACGTGCCGCGCCAATCGTGGGAGAAGAGGAACGGGCCGTCGCCGACGGTGACGTCGGGTGGGGCCGTGTGGCCGTCGATGAAGCGGTTGACTTTCTCTTTCTGGAGCGCTGGATACAGAGTCGGGAGATCGGTGGCGAGCTCGTCGAGCTGCTCGCGGAGGATGGCGAGGTACGTGTCGGTAATCATAGGGCGATTCTTCCTTTGGATTTGGTCCACGATTGGAGTTGCCAACGTTCGACGGGCTCGCTGTCGTGGCCGAGGGAATTGACGCGGGGGAGCTTGATGGAGACCTTTCCGTTATCGTCAACGAGCTGTTCCACCCGAATGGTGGTATTGTTGACGTCGACGAATTCAGGCTCGAGCAAGATGGCAAACGGCTCGCCGTAATAGTTGTGGGCGGTGACATGGTACCGTTTGCCGTGGACGTTGTCGTCAATCGGCGGCTGCTTGATGGCGTCAACGGTGAGGGCCAGGGTGATGGGTTCATTCATGCATGAGGTCCTTGAATGCGTAATGCTTATGGGGTGGAAAAGACTCCCTCCATATGGGGCCGTATATCGTCCGAGCGAGGTCGATGCCGTATCTCTCGATGACGCCATCCACGTCGATGATCTCGACCGACCAGCAGCCGGTGCACGTCGTGCGGGAGGTGGAGGACATTGTAATCCGCATGGGGGCGTGAAGATCGATCTCGTCACAGTCGCATCTCGGCGCCATGGCCCCGCCACAGGCCATCGCGGCGCCGGCCGCCTTCAAGAAGGATCGCCGGTTGATGCTCATGTCACTATCTCTATGGGTTGGGGTCCGGGACGTTGATTTCCTTGAGTGTTCGTTCTATCTCGGCAATTTCTTGTGTCAAGACGGCTCGTTGATAGTTCTCGCGCCACTGGCGGACGGCGTGGCGACAGGCGTGTTTGAGGCAGAGGAGGTGGCAACTGAGGGTGCGAATCTCGCCGAGCAACTCATTGACCGAGTCCATGCCCTGCACGACGCCCTGGACGGTGATAAGGCGTTCGACGTTCCCGTCATCGCGGATGAGGTTTTTGGTCTTCTCCCGGTAGAGGCCGAGCCGGCGGGCCGAGGTCGCTTCCACACGCGCTTTCCGTTTGCAATACGGGCAATGGATCACGAAAAAGTGCGGCTGGTAGTCGCTCCGGACGGTCTTGTTGTAGATGTCGCCGATATTGAGAGTGAACGTCGAGCCGCACGAATCGCACAAGAATCGGTGGTCCGTGGCCAGATACTCAATACCCATGGTCGCGCTGCTCCTTCAGGTCGTTCAGATGATTGCACTGGGTGTCGTACCACAAGCACAACCCGGTGAGGTGAGCCATCATGCCAACTTCCGTGAGCTCTCGACGGTAGTCGCGAATCAACCACTCAATCTGTTGGAAAACCAGATCGTACTGGTGGATTTTGAACGCCTGGAGTGGAGTCAACCCTTCTTCTTGGGACATGATGCGGTGACGGGGCGAGAGGGGTGGCGTTTGTTGTAAATGGCCGCTGCGAGTGATTTGGCTTTCGCGGCGGGTCGGCCCTCTTTGATGAGCCGGTCGCGGATTTTGACGTATTCGCGTGGCATAGCGCCCTCCACGGTGGGATACGGCCGGGACCCAGAGCGGATCCCGGCCGCCTCCGAAGAACACCCATGATGCCGTCAATATCCCCCGGCCGGCGCCGTGTGTCAAGCTGGCGCGTCTGCATTCCCGCTGGAAAATTCCCGGCGTCATTGTGTACGGTGGCCACTGAATAGACAACGACCTATGGGGGGGAGATCATGGCGACACTCTTCGATGCTCTGACGGCACACCTGCCCATGGAGCGCACGCACCGCCAGCTTGGCATCGACAATCCAATGCTGAAGATGTTGCTGCAGCCCGAGCTGTTGGCGGGCCTGGGTATAGCTGGCGCTGGGGTCGGGCTCGGCATGGCCAAGATGGGCGGCAAGAAGGCGGCCAAGGAGGCGCTGCAAGCGTCAGAGCGGCGCGTGGCGAAGAATATCCTGGGCGGAGAAGTCCCAAAGGACGCGGCGCCCGTATTCTATTCGCGTCTCGCGCGGGCGCTGGCGGCGTCGGATCCGAATCAGCGCGTGCGGACGATGCGGGATCTGGAGAAGATTGGGCTCAAGGGCGGCGGAGCGTCGCGGGGTGAGATGACGCTGCTCGGGGAACGGTTGGGCGCACTAAAGCCTGTGTCGTACGATGTATTGGACCAGGGGAAGCCGGCGGCGTCACCCATCACCTGGGAGGAGGAAATACCGCTGACGGCGGCGGCCAAGCGTCGCGGTTCTCCCGAAAACACGGTAGCGGATATCTTATCCGAAATGGAAGAGGCGGCCCCACTGGAGCTGCTCGATATTCCACATGCCCCTGAATACGCCGAGCACACCGTTCCTGGCGGCTCACGGTACGCCGAGAGCTCACTCCACGTCCCCGAAGACAGACCATACTTATTTGGCCGGGGAGACGAGACGGTTCCACCGACGACACTGGAGGCCCTGGCGGCGTACGGGCCGACACGAAGCGGTCACTTTCCTGGGTCGCTGTCTTTTGCGCTGCGCAAGAACCGCCCGATGCTAAACGAGGCTGGCGAACAGATTGGCACGGCTCGCAGCCTGGAACAAATCCAGAGCGACATGATGCAGATGGGCAAGCGTGCGCGCCGGGTGCTCGAACATCACAGGCCGGACCTGGCCAAGGACCTGCAGAAGCGGTGGCCGGCGATTGCTCTTGGGCGCGAGCTCAGACGCGCAGCGGACGAGGGACTGGATGCTGTCACATGGCACCCAGCTCAGCGCGTCATGAAATACAACCCCGGAGAGCCAAGCGGAATGGATCCATTCTATGGGTCCATCCATGACCCGGGTCAACTTGGGAACATCGCCAAGAAGATGGCAAAGGGGATTCCGGGGGCCGAGATGAAGCCACTTGCCACCGAGGTTGCCGGCGATTCCAGGGCGATTCGACACCTCCCCGGATACACCACGCGGAGCCTCAGCGCGGATCCCACTGAGATATCTTACACCGACATGCCGATTTCACTGCCGCCAGGACTGAGTGCCGTGGACAGATCCACTGGCGAAGCCGTGTCGCAAGTAAGTAGAGATCCGGCTGCCTTTCTGGATGCAATCTACAACCAGCTTATTCGACGAGGCGAGGATGTGGAGGGGGCTTACAAGGCAAAATCGGCAGCCAATGCATTCAGGACGCTGCAGGAAGGGGAACCCATCCCGTTTCCGTCCATTGAGGCTGCCACCGAATATCTCGCAAGGGACAAAGACATTAGATCCGCGTTTTACAACGCAAGGGGGCCACAAAATCGAAAGCTGGCGATAGCCATCGGAAAGGCCGCGAGTGAAGACGCTTCAAGTAGCGCGGCGGCGCGGAATAATAAAATATTTGATGCGCTTGTGGATCACGGCACGCGTGACGACGTGGATGTCGTACTCGACGCACTCCAGAAAAAATTCCCGCGAGAAATGGAGGCACGGGACACGTTGTGGAGAATCCTGAAAGGCACGACTGAATTTAGCGGTCGGCCTCGCGATGAGACCCTCAGCGAATCATTGGGTGAGGTGATGTCGCCGGATCACTGGATGGGCGTCTTTGACGATATGGGCGTGACGATCCATGATCGCGAGGCCGGGCCAGCGCCACAATGGGGCATTACGCTGAACGAAGAGGCCCGCGAGTGGCTGAGAAACAATCCGTTGCGGCTTTTGGGGCTGGGCGGCGCCATGGCCGCGCCGTTCTCCATCATGGCCGCGCAACCGAACAGAGGCACCTGATATGGCTGGACCACTTGACTTGCTGAACTTCGTCACGGGTGCGAGGCGAGACATCCCGAGTATCATGTCGCCGGCGTATGAAGCCCGGAGGCGGATGGCCGGGCCGAACAAGCCGGGGCTCGAGGCGGCGGACCTGCTGGAGCTGTTGGGCGATCCGATGCTGCTCACCGGGATGGCCGGCGCCGCTGGCACGGGTCTGGCGGCAAAACTCCTGAGGCGTACCGGCGGCAAGGGCGGTAACGCGGTTTTGCGGCGACTGCTCGGTGCTGATGTGATGGCCGGTGAAGCGGCGGAGCAGTTGGCTGACGTGCCGCTGCTCTATGGACTCACGAAGACGGCTATGCCGGAAGGGCAGCAGTGGGCGCACGGCTCGTGGCCGTGGCAGGCGATGACGCAGCCGGAGTCGAGGATGACGCGGTTCGGGCCGGCCTCCGTGTTGACCACGCGGCAACCGACGGGTCCGACGGTTCCTGGGTTCACGGACCTGCAAAAGTTGCTGACACAGCCTGGCGTGAAGTCGTCACTGCGACAACGTCTGGCGCAGTCGTTCCAACAGAAAGGCGCGCCGCAGACCGGGCTGCACGAGATATTCTCCATGACGCCAGAAGAGGTGCAGCAGCGCGTTGCGGGAGGAGCGGTGCCGGAGTTTCGGTGGACGGGCGGAGCGGAAGGTATCCTCGACGAAATGAGCACGGAGCCGCTGCCGCATTTTGGGGGCCGGACGGCGGAAGAGGTGATTCAGACGGCGCGCGAGCGAGCGGAGTCCCGGCTGGCGACGGAGTTGGCCAGCGGCATGAATCAGCCTCGACGCGTCGTGCCGAAGACGAGTCGTACGGAAGTGGAGTACGTGCAGGGCCGGGCCACTCCGTGGACACGGCCTTTCAATGAGCAGCGAGCGGCGCCGGAGCTGTTACCGCAAAAGGGAGCACCGGAAGGCGAGCATCTCGTGCCCGGCGAGCTCGAGTTGACGGCCACGGAGGAAGGAAAGAGGCTTGTGCGCCGGTCGGACCTGCCGTGGGTCACGTTGCCGAGCGGCCTGAAGGTCAAACCGCGCACGCCGGAGCGGTACCAGGCTCTCACGGGTAAGCCATGGCCGACGGAACCGAATGTCAAGGACGTCCGGTACGTCCGCCCGGAGACAGCGCCGGCGACGTCAGCGGCACAGCCGCAGAAGCCGATGAAGACGATTGTGGCTGGTTCGAGAGGCGTCACCGACCCAGCAACGGTGTCTGAGGCCATACAATCGGCGCCGTGGGACGTGTCCACGGTGGTGTCTGGCACGGCGAGGGGCGTGGACCAGCTGGGCGAGAAGTGGGCGTCGGAGGCCGGCGTGCCCGTGGAGCGATTCCCCGCGCAGTGGAGCCGGCATGGCCGAAAGGCCGGCTACCTCCGGAACGAGGAGATGGCTGAAAACGCCGAGGCGCTCATTGCCGTATGGGATGGAAAAAGCCCCGGCACGAAGCACATGATTGACATCGCCCGCGCGAAAGGCATCCCAGTCCACGTGGTCAACCCGAACGCGCCGAAGGCGGCCCCGGCATCGCCCGCTGAAGACGTCACCACCTATCGCGTCCCGTGGGCCGAGATGGGCGAGTCCGAGGCCGCACCGGCGACGTCGAAACAGCTTCAGGACCTGGCGAATCTCCTCAAGCCCGTCAAGGCGGCTCGGGGACCGGCCTCACGGGAGGCGATTGTCGACGACATTGCCACCAAATTGTCGAAATCCGGGACAGTCATGAATGCGCCGGAGCTGCGGGCGCTCGCGCGGCGATTCTCTCGCGAGGTGGAGCTGCCCTCGACGGGCCAGACGGTGCGCGAGCCGGTGATTACGCCGACGGCTGCCCTTCGCACGCCCCTCAATCAGCCCCGGGACGAGTGGGCTACGGGCGTATTGAGCGGTAATACCCGCATTCAACCGGGCCAATATGCCCATTTGACCCCCACGGAACAGCAGGAATTCCTCAAAAGGGCCGCTTTTGTGGGCAAAAAAGGCACTCGGGTGGGTGAAGAGTCGCTCATGGACGTCCCAGAAGCCCAGCGGGAGCAGATTCAGAAGGTCCTGAGGGACCAGTTCGTCTCCGAAGAGGATAGGGCGGCGGCAGCCGGGGCCACGGTCACCTCGGCGGACCGCCTGTCGGAGGGGTTTGAGTCCTTCGGAGGCACCGCGAAGCAGGAGGGGTCGCCGTATGCGGCCAAAATCGTCGATCGAGGCCAGGAAGCGGCCGCGCTGCGGGAGGCCCAGGCCGCTGGATTGCAGAAAAGTCAGCAATTACAGCGGCCACGCACGCCCAGAGGCCTGCTGAGGCCCGAATCCCAGGGTCAGCTGCCCTCCGAGCTTGTCATGGCGACCATTGCGGGTGATAAATCGCGAAATCTCCGCTGGACGCCCCTCGCGAAGCTCCGAATCCAGAAAGCAGCCCGGGAAGTGGGGTCCGAATGGGAGGTTATCGAGCGATTACGCCAGATGGAGGGCCTTCCGGTCGAACAAAGGGTGGCTCTGGTCGACCCAAGCGACGCCACCATGCGGAAATTGGCCGAATCCGAGGATATTCCGCAGATTTTGGCCCGAATCGACGCGGCCA